>Ga0180433_10002607_pt1 | contig 27561 bp, 40 predicted proteins | sample SS_ome_8_FD_132980 | JGI IMG/M metagenome (GOLD analysis project Ga0180433, IMG submission 132980) | Hypersaline lake sediment archaeal communities from the Salton Sea, California, USA - SS_1_D_1 metaG | ecosystem: Environmental > Aquatic > Non-marine Saline and Alkaline > Hypersaline >... | reverse complement strand
CAACCGAAAGAATAAGAAGCATGTTTACACAGCGCTGGCGAGCGCGCTAGTGAGTATGCCGCTCTCATTCCTCATCGGATATGGGGTGCCATACATTTTGGTTCCGACTGCGTTTGGGGTGTATTTGTTGTACCTTGCCGGTGAGATCGAGGTCAAGTGGACCCCTAATGAGAAAAATCAGGAAAAAATAATTAACATCACCATCGAGAAGAACGATGAGTCCGATTATATTGAGAAGGTCATGCAGCGAGTGGTTGCGAGTGGTCGCAACGAACCCGGCTTGATCCACAAATACAGCGACGCTGACTTGAAGCGCATCCCTGACAAAGAATTTATGCAAATCTGGATCGATTTCGCCAACGGGGTCGATAAGCGCTTCCGTAGTGCGCTCCGTGAGGTCGACCGGGCTGACCAGGCCGCCGAGGTGGCCAAGAAGGTCGCCGATCTAGGGATCGTCGCCGACGTCCAAGAGGACAACACTGGTCAGTTCGTCGTCTACACTGGGGTGTCTGACCCTGCCCGCCGCAACGAGATCGAGTCTAATGCGCTGACCATCTTTGAGGGTGGGGCGGTCGAAGAAGACAATGACGGACAGTTTGTCATCTACACCGGGATCGGAGGCGAGGAGAAATCAAAGCCCACGCCGGAGCTGAAAAATTCACCGATCGAGGCTGAACCCGACTCGCCAGTCGCATCACCACCAGTTGTCGTGCCCGAACCCACAGAGGCGCCTTATGGTCTCCGCTCTCGCAACAACGTCCAATCCGAGACAGTCGCAAATTGATCCAACCCATGACCTCCGCTCCAGCCACACACATTTCGACCCAAATCCTGATGCCCTATTCACGCTATCTTGAACTTGCCAAACGCACAAGCCAGATCGCCAAGCGTTCCGTTGAGATTGACTACATCAAGCCCACTCTCACGATTGCACCCTATGTGGGCGGCTTCTTCGGACTGATGAGCATCAAAAACGGGTACGACTATTCGGGCAACAGGGGCCGCTGCATCCCACGCTCGCTTGTCCACGGAGTGATCAACGGTGCAACCAGCGGTCTTTTTACCTACGGGATAACCTGGATCGCTATTCCGGCGGTGGTGGGAGGCGCCACGATGTGGGCGATTGGCGATGTGCAGTTTGTCGTGACCAAGGAGGGCGAAACCACCACCACCGAAGTGGAGAATTCGTCGGGCTTTGTCATCAAGAACACGACCCGGAAAACGACCAACACTAAGAATAGTGCGATCGACGGCATCGACATGAACGACCTGAGCGAGGCAGAGCGGCAGCACTTCGATCAGGCCTTTGACATTATCGAGAAGCACCAGCAGATAAAGTGAGACGACACGACAGTACGAGAGCTAATCGACATGAGCCAGGCGTACAACGAGGAGACGTGAGCTGCAAGAGGGGACGATGATTAGAAATTGATACGCCAGCCCGAACCACCTGAAAACACACTTCCCGTCTAAGAGAGCAAGAGGGGGAATGGCGCTGAGTGACTGGAAAGAAATCGGGATATACACGGACGGCGACGTGGGGCGAGTATGGGGAGCCTTCTTGCAGAGTATTGATCTGCCAATACATTGTGGGCTCTACGGCCGACCGCTGAACGACCTAGCAGAAACACAGGACGACGACTTTGACATAATGCTTTTTCACGGCAGAATCAGCCCTGCATTCAGGGACAGATTCCTGAAGACGGCGACCAACAACCCCGCTATCCGATGCTACGTGACCGCGCAGAGCACCATCGACGGCAAGAGGGTGGACAGGATGAGCGGATTGGGGTGGACGATTGTACGGCCGTTCCCAGGTATCCTGTGAGCTAACTGGCCGGTCGTTGGCTGCTCGCCTCGCCTTATCATCTACCTCTCCCCCCCCCCTCCTCTTACATTTTTTGGTTGCTAATGTAGCTATGGCCGAGCTGCGGGCAATCGGCGATAGGTTGCGCCGTCTCGAACTGGACGATCTGATTAGCATTTCACAAGCAACCAACGGCGCTGTACCATCAGAACTTATTTCGGTGGTCGACGATCCTCAGGAAGTGGACTACGATGAACATTCTAATCCACAAATGCTTTTTTGGATGGATGACATGCGTACAAGTGGTGAGTTAACTCCACTGGAAAAACAAGTTGTGCGAATGGCACAAAAAGAAATCATCAGACGCATTATAAAGCGCTCACGCACAGGAACACTGAGACCCGGAGCCAACAAGAGAGGCGGCAAGAAACAAGGCAGTAAGAAAAGCCGCAAGACCCGTCGAACTCGTCGCCGTCGCTAGATCTTGAACTTCTTGTGCCTGTTATGTTTCATCGCCCAACGGAATCTACTGGCCGCCTCTTGCACCCTTCCAAATGCATATGTCCACTCGGATCCATCGCAGAAATAGTCCTTGGGCGGCTTTACGCTCGCCGCAATCCACAGCTTTCTCATTGTCGCATCCCGCGCTGCATCGCTCTTCTCCGGCATCATATCCCGGAGCAGCGTGATTCGCCCTCCATACGGACTGCCACCCCTATCATGCCACTCGTTTTTCTCCACTATCTCCTTCTCGATCCAGAGCAAGAGGTCTTTGGGAAACAGGTCGTGCAACGTATTCAGCCACTTATCTGGATCATCCCCGCCCTTCCAGCCCCGCGGCATTCGCTCGACCGTTTTCCCGACCCGCCAACACCATGACATCGGGCTACTGGCCCATCGCACCACATCCCCTCTAGAAAAGTGTTTTTTGATCTCATCATAGATATCGTATTCGTACCCTTTTAGCTTGCGCATCATCAGCGCCAATGCACACACTGATGGTTCTGCGTCGATTGCATCGTTCGTGTCGCTTGCGGCCATTGTGAGGAATATGGTTGTATCATTTGTTCTGCGACGTCGTTCTCAATTAATTTTAATATTTCCACGACAATTAGATTGTACGGTTACGATGGCTCATCCATAACTCGGATACACTCAGTAACTTCACCACCTTCGATTTTGTGCCATGCCAAAATCCAAAAATCATGTGTGTCAGGCCGATACCAGACATCACAATCGTAGACCCCCTCAATCTTGGTGATCACATACTTGTTAACTCGCCCAGTGGCTTCAAAGGCCTCGTACGTCTGCCGCCCCCAATAACCCACAACTCTTCCACTCACAACTCTTCGGCCACCGCTATCGCTATCGCTTCCTCCTCTTGTATCGTCGTCGAGAGCACCAGATTGGTGCGGTTTGCATCAATTTAGTGTGCGCACAAGTTCTTCATGGCGTCAACTCATTCAGTCTAAATTGCCTTTGTCTTCGTCGCTGCCGTCTTTGTCTGCTCCTGTTCCCACACCTTGGCTGCATACTCGTCCTCTCGCTGCACCGCCGCCTCCTTGATCAGCTGCGGCAACGCTGCGATCGCTGCATCGATCGTGTTGACAATCTTCATCCGACCCTCGGCTCGGCTAGCATAGCCCACCAGATTGGCGATCATCTGATGATCCCGACTGGAGCGCCCTGGTCGGAAGTGCCGACCGGCGTTTGGGTCCACAAAGATAACTGGCATCCCGCTCATCAGTGCTGCCCCAAGCATCAGCTGCGATGCCCCGCCTCCCGCCGTTGGATTCTCAGACAGCATGACGAATGCCTGAATCTTGCCAAAAGCATCCCTGATGGAGGCCAATTGGTCGCTGTCGCCATGGGCATTGTGCTCTGGTCTGTCCCAGCGATAAGCGCCATAGCCAGCCCCTTGGAACTTACTGAAGATCTCTTCGTAACCGCCCGTCAGTCCCTGCTTCCAACCGCCAGTCACGTAGATCGGTATGCCTTCGTCGAACTTGCCTTCACAGGAGGCAGGAACGGAGAGCTTGCTCATGGTTGGCATCGTTGCTGGGTGTGTGCTCTCCCCATCAAACTGGCATCCAAATCAATTTATCGCACGCCGCTGAGTTAACCCACGCCGCCGCTGAGTTAACCCACGCCGCTTCCAACCCCCTCCTTTGGGACCCCGCCGAGTATACTTTCCCTCCCGCCGCATCTTGCTAGCCGATCTCGCTCGCCTCGCCCGTGCCGCCAGTTCCTGCTCAGCCCGTTCCCACTCAGCCATCACCCGCCGACCATAGCCCTCGGGCAACACCACCGCCTGCAACTGCCCAACACCTTGCCCCATCCCCTCCTCTTGCTCAACTCCAAACAACTCCCGGAAGTAGTGGCCGTGCTCGGGTGCACCAGGATCGTCCAACAGGTTCTGCAAGAGGGGGAGGGGAGTTGAGGTGCTGAGCATCGGAACCACGACGATTTGGTCGCCTGAATACCACGAAGAGACCACCAGCGCCTGGTCATTTCCGTTGGCGGCATAGACCACAAAACTGTGATAAGGTTGGCCGCGGATGTCTGCGGAGGCCAAAGGACCATAGACGAGTTGCACAAAGTTAACACCTGGTTGGATTCGCGAGCTAATCTCCATCCCATCGATGTTAACTCGGCCAGTGTCCCTTAACTCTTGTCGGACCTCTCTCAATTCGGGCGAAAAACTGTAACTAGGTGTCAGTCCATAACTCACCAGCATTGTTCCCAGATTGAGGTGATATCCCGGACTACCCTCGGGTGAAAAAAGAACATCGTGCATCGCAGCCACTTCGCCGATCATCTCGGGATTGGTCCAGGGATCCTTATCCAGCAGTCCGATGGTGTAGATCAGTCGGGCAGTGTACCGACAGCCACAGCTTCCACGCCCACGCTCAGCCGCCATCCCGCGGCTCCGCCACCCCACGGGTTCCCGCTGTACACACTCGGCGAGCACTGCGGTCGGCCCAACCACGCACGCACCCTCACCCATCTCCTCTTGCAATTTGGTCACTTCGGCTGCGGCTTTTTGAAGCAGACACCCGGTGTACGGCAAGGCAGCGGCTGCCATTGTGAGTGTTCTATTATATACCTACGAAATAGATGAGTTGAAGGCGTGGCAACGAGTTGACAACCACGATCTCGTGATGCCCTACACGATTGATCTGATGAACCGCGAGCTCGGCGAGATTGCCTGGCAGCAAGAGCTTAAAACACGTCGGCAAGCAGAGGCGAACTAGAAGCGAGGACGCATAAACAGGAAGATATAGTGTCATTACTAACCGATTGTGTTTGAAGAGACGCATGAAGCGGCGTTGCATTCGCTGGTGATAGACATACTGGAGGCCTACAAGGATAGGGGTCATGGTGTTAACCAGTCAGTAGCGCACATGCGCAAGGCTATTCCTGAGTGGATGACGTGGCCAATGCTGAACGAGTGGGCGCAGCGGTTCATCGCAAACTTAGATGCCCAGCGGACATGCACGGCTATTCAGGATAAAGAAGATCGCGATGATATTAGCACAAGAAACCATAAATTGATAGGATAACTGAATAGTACGGATAATTAGCGGGAGGTGAGAATGGGGTTGAGTGACGCAGAACTAATACTCATAACTGTAGTGTTATGCTACGTCATCTTCGTTTTCATAGTCATTACACTGATATATTTGTTGTGTTGTAAGAAACCGCGCCAATTCTATTATTGGCAAGTAGCTCCAACACGCCTACATGTGGTTCCAATGCAACGTCAACACATTATACATAATCCAATTTACGAAGCTCATTATTCACCAACAACAAATCGCTTGTGATGTCACACGCTTGCCGTTACGTTCGTGATACGAGTTGAGGAAGATTGAGTGTCGCACGTGGTACTTGGGGCACTCGCCAGGGTTGTAGCACTTGAGTGCGACAACCAACAGGGTACAGTTTTCTTTGGTTGTTTCGAAACATTCCGAGCGGCTGTGGTATGTCCGTATCGGCATCGTGAAGCAGCGGGGTAAGTAGGGAATGTTTTCATTTTCAATGACTTGGACGTTATCGCCGTGGAAGTGAAGGAACTTGCTGCCAGGGCATCGAATGAGTGGCGGCAACCGTGTTCCATTAGAGACCCAATGAACCGGAGTTTTGCTGCAGTAGCCACTCAGTATCATTGCTGTTAGAATAACTCCGATAGAGAAGAGAACAAACCCGATGCAGGAATCGGAGTTGTGGCGGGACGGCATAGAATGCAAGAGGGTAGGGGTGTGTGAAAAAACTGAGAGGAAGGTCAAACATTTTCAATTTATAAGTACGTTAGGGTAGAAGCACGCACAGATGGCAGAATTTGCGACAGCGGCATCAGCAGCGGCATTGCCGGCGCCGGCCGGGGGCACCATTGTGGTGCCAATGCGCAAGGACGGCAAGGGAGTTGACAAGGCAGGGTTGGACAAGTCAAAAGCGGCGCAGTTGACCGAGGCCCACGCCCAAGGGGTGCGTTCGGCGCAAGAGTGGATCGGCACCCGACCCGACCTGCGGAAGGTCAAGAACGGCTTGGTCGTGGTCCAGGGCAAGTTTCAGCCGCCCACCTTTGGCCACGAGATGATGGTGACCTTTGCCCACGGTTTCAAGGAGGGAGTGGCGGACGAGACTGGGAACAACTGGCAGATTCGGTACGCTATATTTCCGGTGAGCAGCAGCAGCCTAATGACCCAGGTGGTTAAGAAGGGCAAGGTAAATACGCTGTTAGGGGCCGAGGCCCGGGTCCATGCCTGGCAGCTACTGAACAGCCGCAAGGCAGGGGGTGCAAGAGGGAAGCGGGGTGCGGATGAGGCGGGATTGGAAGAGTGCCAAGCATTGTGCGGGCGGTTTTTCCGGGAGGCGTGCGACCCCGAGCCTGGGCACGTGGTGCTGATCGTGGGAGTTGACGCCGCTACCCCCGAGTTTACTGCTACCTTCATCGTGCAGAATGCAGCGGCGCAAAAGGCGGCAAACGATGCGAGTCATCTATTTGAGCAAAAGTATGCGGCGGCCGAGGAGCGTGGTCGAAACCCACCATCTATCAACTCTTGCTATTCGGTGCTGCCATACGGCGAGGATCGTCCGGATGAGATTGGGAGTGGTGAGGCGTTGGCGCAGGCCAAGGGGGCAATGGCGAGCGGGAAGCCGGTGGCGATATCGGCTACCTTGGCTCGGGCTGCGGCGACTGCGTACGCTGCCGGTGATGCGGCGTCGGGACAGGTTCTAGAGGTCACCCGACCAGTTAGCGAAGCAGCGGCCGAGCTCCACGACCGTTATCTTTCGTGGTATCCCACGGTCAACGTTGACTTGGCGGAACATCCAAAGGCCTGTCCGTTTTGTCACAAGGCGTTCAAGCTGAGCAAGGGGGAGATTGTGAAAAAGGCGTGCCAGGAACACATGGGTTCGTGTCCCAAAGCCCCGCACAATGGGGGTGGGGTCAATTGCACCCGACGGGGTCGGGGTCAAAAAGGCAAGGCCCGTTACGTTCGCCGTAGCACCCGCCGTCATCACACCATTTGCAGCCACCTCAAGGAGTCCCGTCGTCACAGGCGCTCCCGCTCCCGTTCGTCTTGGACCCGTCGCCGCCGCTGAGCTGCGCGTAGTTCTCTAAGTGCTTTCGGGCGACGCATGCGCCCCAGGACAACACAAGGTCCGCACGCTGATGTTCCACGGTCTGACCGTGCTTAATGTCGTTGCCGCACCCGTTGCCGCACCCGTTGCCGCCCACCCCTTGCGCTCCCACAGCACCATCTTCACCTCCTCCCCCCTCTTGCATTCCGGTGGCGGGTAGATATCCCGATAGTGCGAGAACTGACAAGGACCCTCCTTGTACGGGATGATGCTGCTCCGCATCCAGTACTCGGTCGGCTCTGACAGTTCGCACTCCCGCATCAGCTCGATCAGTTCTGGAGGCGAGTACAACGGTTCGGTGACCCCATGCGGCGGCAACATCAGTGTTCCGCAGTCCAGCGTTCCTCCGTAGTGCATCATCGCCAATGCGACTCCCAAGAGGATCGCCGACCCCATCAGCCCAATGAAGAACTCTTCGGGACCGCCCCGGTTCGCCCCACGGTTGTTGCTATACACTTTTCCACCCTTGCCCATACTCTCTCCGTGTGTGCCCTTCTTAACTCAACAGTCCTACAATCAATTTCGTTGCGATGTTCGCAGGTACCGCCACTATAACGCTCCCAAAGTATCGCACTGATTGTCATACTCCATCTTGCTCAGAAAAAAGCTTGTTGTCCGCCCGCGAACAATAGTGCGCTCGGTAGATCTGATTTGGACCTTTCTTTCCAAAGCAGAGTTCGTAGATAACCTGATCCTTGTACACCGAGATATCGCAGGTAATGTGTTGCTTCGGGTCGTCGCTCATTGCGTCTTGCAGCTCGGCTTGGATGAGCTTGATCCTTAACTCGGGCTCATGGTCCCTCATCTCATTCAATCCGTGTCCTGGCCACCGCTTGCCGATCTTTTCCCAAACTAGTCTTTGTGAGTTCCACCACCCAGTTATTCCAGTGGTGTTGGATCCACTCTAGTTTTGCAAGAAGGGAGGCACGGTGACATTGTTCGGTGTGGTTGATCCAAATAGAAAAAAAAGTGGTATCCGCTTCAATTTCGTCAACTCCTGTCTGCCCTCTTGCTCAGTTGGATGCGATGATGGCCCGAATCACGTTGCGCCAGATACCTCCCGGCGACTCGTACAACGGTCGAAGGTCAGGATGCTAGTTTTCGACTGCCTCCCGATGCATCCGGAAGAGCTCGTTCATGGGCGCCTCCCTCAGCCGGCGGTACCAGCGAGTACTCGCGCGGTGCAATCGGCATCTCCTCAGTGTCGGTCCGCTCGTTCATCGTCCGCCAGAACCGATAGTAGAGAAGAGTCAGGCCGCAGTATTTGTCCGAACGCGTGCTCCATTCTTGTCCCAAAGTCCAGTCGTGGTTGTGGATGATCCAGGGGTAGATTTTTGAGTTGACATCGCCGCGCCATTGGTAGATGGTCTGGCTGTGGGACGCCGCCGCCAGCGAGATCGGGGTTGCCCGGCCGATCTCGGTGTTTATACCTTTGCAGTGCAAGTACGCCGCCCGTCCGGTCCAGTCGCCCGCTTCGTGCCACTGACACATGCAGCTCCCCCTCATCACTATCTGATGCTCCTGGTAGTCAAACATGTCGAGCGCCAATCCCCATTCGCCCCCACCGATCGCCATCTTCTTCATCATCTGCGCCGTCGGCGACACGAAGAGTGGTTCTCCGCTCCCAAACACCACCTTCCTCGCCAGCTCCTGCGGCAACCCTCGCGCCATCAGCACCCGCAGCACCACCTCAAAGGGATCCTGGATGCGGGACGCCAGCACCTGCTTCCGCTTCGCCAGACGCACCTTTCGCCTTCGCACCCGCTGCGCCTGCTTCCGCTTCCATGTGTTCGAACGAGCCATTGTCTGACTATGCGTGTGGATATGCCCACCAAACCGAGAAGGATTAGCAATCAATTTAGGGGGCTAGCGCCCCCTTCCGACCCCCCACCAATGTTTGCAACATATTCTACTGTGAAGATCCGACGTGTCCCCTACAAATTGAAATATTACCTACCCTCTTGCATTCCACATCAGAATGGCCTCGTCACTGGCGCTTCGGTCCCTCCGCCGGGCAGTTAACCCCGGCCGCCGCACCTTCAGGGGCACCACCCGGATCGCCCGAGTTGAAAAAATCTACGACGGCGATACCATCAACGTGCTGACCCGCCTCACCCGCCGCGAAAAGTATTGGGAATACCCGGTCCGGATTGTCGGCATCGATGCTCCCGAGATCGTGCTCCCCCGCGACGCTCCCCACCGTGAGCTGCACATGCATGCTGCCCGTATTGTCCGCGACCGCCTGGCTCAACTCATTCCCGTAAGTTCCAAGGTGCTAATAAAATTCCATAAAGAGGAAAAGTATGGACGACTGCTTGGAGAAGTCTTTACGCTCGAACCCTGCTGTGGTATTGGCTGTTGTTGCTGGTGGCGGCCGGGAGAGAACGTGGCGGAGCAGTTGGTGCAAGAGGGGATGGTGGTGAGGTATGATGGCAAGGGGAAGTCGGGGTTTAGAAAGGAGGATCTGGAGCGCATTGTTAACTCGGGGGGATGGGTGTCAACTCGGGTGTGAGGCGGGGACATTCCTTGTCAGCATCTGGCGGCGGCTCCTGGCGCACTCCACACTACTATCTCCCCCTCTTGCAGATCAATGGCGCCTTCTCTTTGGGACATCCGGGCCTCGCAGTTTGCCCAGTTCCTTATAGGTGGCATGCTAACTCTCGCAGCCTCCAAGCTCACCGAAATATACGGTGCCGACATCGGTGCGTTGGTTTGGCTTTTTCCAATTCTGTTGGCAGTCTCTGTTTTGGGACAGTGGTATCGGGGGATGCCCAAGTATAAACTGGCGCAGCTGTGTTTCGATAGCTTTGGGACCACTCTAGTTAACGCCATCGTTGGTGTGCTTATCGGCTATTTGATTCTCTCGTTGTCCGGCAGTGTGTGGTGGCCCGTGCTGATCGCCGCCGTCATCAGTCTGGGTATCGGCGCCGTCTATCGCAGAGTGGTGCAAGGCAAGCACTGATTCGTCTTGCAAGAGGGTAGGTGTAGTAACCCTGAGCAAGGCGGCTGTAACACACAAGGCGATGTTTCACGTTGCACATTTTGTGGCAGGTGGCACCATCGTGGTGTTGGCGACGATGTTGAGTGACCGATTCGGTCCGCATGAGGGGGGGCTGATTTGAGTCTTCCCAGTGCTGATGTACGTGGCACTGATTGGGATGACTGCCAAAGCGATTCAACTCAGAATATGGCACAGTTTTGCTATTCTAGTTTCCCCACCACGCTAGTTAATACCATATCCATCTTAGTGCTGGGGTGGTTGTTAACTCATTTCCCTGGTTCAATATGGAAGGCTATTCTCGCTAGCATCGCCATCTGCAGAGCGGTTGGTGTGGGGATCAGCCACTTGTACATCTAAGCCGCTGCATAGGCCGCTCCCGAGCCAGAGCCTGAGTCTGAGCCTGAGTCTGAGCCTGAGTCTGAGCCTGAGTCTGAGCCTGAGTCTGAGCCTGAGCCTGAGCCTGAGCCAGAGTCTGATGACGTCATCGGCAACCCTGCCGAGTTAAGACCCGTCAGCGGTCCATAGACCCACCCCGCTCGTGCCGTCACCCATCGGGGATCAAACGGTACGTTCTCGATCATCGGACCCAGCGATATCGTTCTACTAGAGGAGGTACGGGTGCCGGGTGAGCAAGGCAGCGAACTGAGTAGTGGGGTGGGCGGTGGCGAGTTAAGCGGCTCTCCGACAGCCCCCGGATCGGCATAGAGCATCATGGTCTGCACACCCAGCAAACCCGTGGGCAGCTGTGATTTCGGATACTCCGACCCCACCGCTTCCCATACACCACCCACCAACCCCTCTTGCATTCCGTCTCGTTCCTCTCGGGCAAGATTGCTGCCAATGCAGATTAGCAAAATAATGGTGAGGATGGCGATGGTCAAAGCTACTGCGGACGAAGCAATGGGTCGTAGTTGCATCCACAAGGCGGTGGTGGTCTGTAGCAGTACATCCATGGGGTCTGGAAAGGATGGGGAAAATTGACGCACGAGTTGACGTTGGATGAGTTAACACACAGACCTCGGAGGAATGGATACCTCACTAACATGCCCCAGCGTGAGCACTAAACCAGTCTTTGACCGTTTCGACCATGTTAGCAAGACCCCGTACGCCTCGGTTCGGTTAGATTCGCCACACGAGGACAAGGGCTACGCCCACATCACCAAGCATGGCACCACGTGTGAGTTAATGACATTATTTGTGGACCAGTTACATCGGGGCAACGGCTACGGCACCCGACTGCTCCAGTTGGCCGAAGAGAAGATGCGGCAGGTGGGGTGTACCGAGGTCCGTACCATCATCCTGTCCCACCCACCGTGCTTTGTGGTCACCGAGGAGTGGTACGAGAAGCGGGGGTACCAGCGGATCTGGCCCAACACGGTCTGTGGCTGGCTAGGGGTAGTCACCAGCGGCAAACCACCAAACGTGTTTGGCAAGAAGCTCTGAATAGATTGACGCCGATATCTCAGTGAGGGGTGAGTTAACACCACCACACAACGATGGCCAACTACCAACTCTGCTTCGAACTCTTCTCAACCCACGCCATCCCGGGATCGCGGGACAACAACCAGCCACCGCTCCGGATCAACCTCTACCCGTCAGATTGTGCTTCCCCTTAACGCCCAGAACACTAAGCAGGCGGGGATCATCCGGTCAGAGCCGTTTGATCCTACCACCAAGTGGGACCCAGCGGATCTGTTCAATAGCAAGAGGGAGGAGTACGGTGGTAGGCGTGGAAGGCAAGTACTACGCGGCGGGCGAGATGCGGATTCCGGGTGGTGCCTTCCACAACCCGGGTTCGCATCTGATGGGAGAGCTGCTTGTCTACATCGAACAGGTCGACAACGGGGAGATGCTGTGGGAGATGCCGCCCAAGTGGCTCGGCTACGACATTGTAATCGAGGGCAAACGGATGAAAAAGATGGGGAACAGAAACTGTTGTGGGAAGACTATAACCGCTGTGTGCCGTCGGCGTTGGTGGGGAGGGATGGGTAGGTGTTTGCGCTGATGGGCCGCGAGACGATTGGTTATGTGGAATCGGAGAAGCGACGGTCGTCGGGCACAGACACAGCGCACTCGGTGCAGTGGATGAGGATCTGGCGGGGCGCCAAAAACCAGCGGGCATCGACTGCTGGGACGGCCATTCGGATTTGATCCGTTTGTACCCGACGATCGAGCGCTCACAACTCCTCCTCTTGCGGATACAGATACGCCCATGTGGCATAAATTGAAATAGAATCGTACAACGAGTTAGGGGTAGCGCACCGATGCCCAGTTTAGACCAATATTTCAAGCCCGCACCTCGCTTGGATGCGGCGGGTGCGGCGAGTGCGGCGACAGCGCCCGCTCCACCCAATGTCGTTCGTGTTAACATGGAGCTACCTGATGCTGACGTCAGGTATTACACCGGCCTCTGGACAAAAGAAGAGTGCGACGAAATCATCCGTGAGCTCGAGGCGCTAGAGGATTGGGAACGACGACAAATCGTGGTGTGCGGGCGCCAATGTATGCAAAACAGACAGACATGCTTCTACGCACGCGATCCCTCTCTCAACTATCGTTACAGCGGTATCGACAACAGCAACTGCAAGGGATTTCCACCGGTGGTCGAACGGGTCTGTAAGAGAGTGAGCAAAAGACTGGAGATGGAGTTCAACTACTGTCTGCTCAACAAGTACAGCGACGGAAGGCAGACAATCGGGTGGCACGCCGACGACGAACGTGATTTGGCGGCGGGATCAGTGATTGCCTCGTGTTCATTCGGGGCGGAACGGTTCTTTGATCTGCGACGACGGGACGATAACAGCAAAAAGACCCGGCTCAACTTGGCCAACGGTTCGATGGTGGTGATGGGAGAAGGCACGCAACAGCATTACCATCACCAGGTGCCGCAGCAAGCCAAGATCACCAACCCTCGTTACAACCTCACCTTCCGCATTGTCGTCTAGTGCTCCAGACATATTTTCACCACGTCTCGTCGGGTGACGTACCAATCGCCAAACCTTGCCTCCAACTGATCATCCAATTCTTTTTCCGTCCACCCATTGACCCCTTGCAGATACTGAGGGTCTCTCAGGAGATGGTGCGGGAGGTGCAGATGCGGCCATTGCGATCGCTGATGCTATGTTTGAAGAACTAACAGCAAACACCGTGCGATGGGACGAGCAGGCGCTGATGCGGGGACAGGTGAAAAACAAGCACGTGACAATTTGTGCTTCTCAGATGCGGCGCAGGAACCCGATTACGCTGCGGGAAAAGGCACAGTCTTTCCATTCCCCTCCCTCCCCCTCTTGCAAAAGGCGCGATCAACGCTAGGCGAACTACACCCCAAACTTGCAGGGTTGCCAGCGGAAGGAAATGACTACTTTGACTACAAGAGTTGTGGAATCGGGTTTCACGGAGATAGTGAACGCCCACTGACTGTAGGACTGCGGCTGTATGGCAGTGAAGAAGTGAACTTGGAACTACATTACCAGTGGTACCAGAATGGGGCGCCTATTGGGCATCGGATCGCGCTTGTGCTACCACATGGTGCGGGTTACTTCATGAGCGAGAAAGCGACAGGATTTGACTGGAAAAAGAGAAAGGACGGGATTCTGACACTACGGCATGCGGCGGCAGGAATTGACAACGGCAGTAAAAAGAAGAACCGGTTTCTGCGGATGGAGGAGATCCAGGGGAAGATCATTCGGATAGGGTTTTGATCCGGCTGAAAAGATTTGACACATCGGGCACTTCGGGAAGAGGCTCTGTACCCTTTAGGAATTTTCTTACTAGTTCTTGACGCTCTTCTATTGTGGGTTCTGTGTAACCGATGTTCTGGTTCCCCCGTTCATGGGGTGACGTCAGCCATTTCCACTCTTCGGGAGTAGCGTTGTTGAGCAAAGGATCACCAATAAACATCGCCACGTCTTGCTCTAACCGTTCGATGGTGGCGTTTTTTGAGATAATGAACTAGCGAAAATTCGATTGAAGGCATCTCTGGCATTGGCTGATGCGGATGATCCTCTCTGTTGAGCTTGTAGCCGTACCAAACATAGTCCTTACCACATTATTCTGTTCTCAATCCCCAACATTGTTTGTTTTTTTTTAGATATTGAGGGGACATGTATCTCATAAAATAAGAATAATAAAAATTAGTGAAATACGTGTTTCGTATATGATGACAAGCGGTTTTGGTTGTCGGTTTCCATAGGTCATTGTTGTGCAACCAAGCAGGGGCAGCGCTAGTTGGTTAACTATAGGCCATTTACCCACAAATAGACCACATACACAGCCCATATTGGCTGGGTAGTTTAACGATTTGAGGATATACTGAAACTCAGTGTCTTGCATCACGGCGTTGAACGGGTGCTGCATCCCGCCGTACTGGAAAAGAATGATGAGGCACAACTCGGGCGATAGTGCTGTGCCGCAGTGTAGCTGTGAAATTTCTTGCAGAGCAGTAATAAATTCAGCAATAGGGTCTTGTTGCACCATAGCGGAGAGGCGAACTATTATAGCAAGAGGGAGGGATAGGTTGTTGTAGGTTGGTTTACGGAAGGTCGTGGAGCAGGGGAGTTGATGGTTAGATGGTGGGACTGACCATCAACATCTCATTATTCCTCTTGCCGATGACGTCATGGTTGCAGGGGGAGCGACACTCCCTCCCCTAAATTGATTGCTAATTTGTCCACATATGACGGGTAGCTTTCAGCACCACACGAACGCATTCGTACAATCTCACAATTGCAAACGAACAAACCTACCAACAACACACAGACACAGACATAGGAAAAACCAGACAAACAATGCCTTCCATTATCCAGCAAATCATGCAGGACAAGGACGGAGCTGGGGTGTTCTTGGAACAGTTGAAGAACCTCACACGCCGTCTCGACGTGGAGACCATGCGGTTTGACTGGGACGACGGCTGCGAGGAGGACTGGGGCGATGTGGCGCGGCAGTTGAGCGGCACGATCTTTGAATTGGTCGAACACTTTGGTGTGGACATTAGCAACTGGCCAGCGTGGTTCATGTTCGAGCTCGCACAGTGGATCAATAACGAGTGGGACGACACAGAGCAGTGGCTCCGTGACATTCACGCACTCGCCTACCTGTTCAGCTACGGCAACACTGAGTTCGTTGACATTGACACGCCGATCCACCTACTCTTGGCCTCCAATGTGCTATGCACTGCGCAAGAGGGGTGGAGGGTGTGTCTGTGCTGCGACGAGCCGTGGACCATTCTCACCGAGGTGCGTCGGGCCATCGACGAGCCGTGGACCATTCTCACCGAGGTGCGTCGGGCCATCGACGACCACTACTACGGGAACTACGAGCACGTGCTCAATGAGCTCGCCGAGGGCCGATACGATCTGCGGCCAGTCGCCGAGACGCCGCCTTCGCCCCGCCCCGCAACTCCCCCTCCTCTTGCCGTCTCTGGGCCTCAGTCACAACTGGTGCGGCGCAAGGGTGCTTACACACCCGCGTGGTCGGCACCGACGGTCTGTGCGCCGCCTGCGGCCGATTTCCCGAACAGTGACCGGATCGCTGCCGATGTCAAGAAGATGCTGGACGCAGCCGAGCTTGCTTATACTGTAAAGGCCAAGGTGCGTGGCGTGGTCGCCATCTACGAGCACCTCTCTAAGGTTGTACCCGACTTTGTGCGAGCACACCCGTACTTTCGAATTACCTCGCTGCTCAAGCTGATCGATATTGATGACACGGACGACAGATATAAGTTTAAGTGGGTCAGTGATTCGCCGTCATATGTCGAGCTCTGCGATCGCGCGCTGGCAGCGTGGAGCAACACGGGCATCTCGGTGCCGCGGGGCTACCGGCTGGTGGCGTTCAGCTGTCTGCGTGCCGAGACGACTTTTGGAGTTCTCGGTCCGTTGACGCCAACCGAAAAGGCAACCGAAAAGGCGACCCGAATTTCGATGGCGGTCCACCTTGACCGGCTGGAGGCGCACATGGTTGCCTTTGCACCGACGCTTGCCGAGCTCACCCTCAACGGCTACCGGCTGCGGTCGGGCAAGTTCGTTCATCGGCCAGTCTTGTCGATACACGATCTCAAGAAGTGCAAGATGAGCGTGACGCACGAGGTCGTGGTGTTGGTGGCGCCGATGACGCCGCCAAGCTCTCCGCCGCTGCCAGTGCTACTGGACGATGATGGTGGGGACGGACCGACTGACCCGAGGTCGCTTGTGGTGTACGACGACGATTACCTCGACATTGAGTATGCAGTGCCTGGTGCGCCCGCACCCAGCAACTCCCCTTCCCCGCGCCTTGAAGACTATGAGGAGATCAACTACGATTCGGACAGCGACGGCGACGTCTTTGACGACTGCGATTCGGAGGATGGCTGGGAGCGAGTGCACCACCGGGATCGTATGTTGGGGCTGATTGAGTGAGCGGCACGGTGCGCAATAGGACTTAGAGAACACTAGACCGCAGCTATGAACGACAACCAATGAACGACAATTATGACTCTTTTTCTTTTGCTTCATTAAGTGATGTCTCGCACACATTTCGTGGATGCCGAAGGCAATCGTGTGCCCAGTCGGGCCGGAGCCCAATACATCCTCGAAACCACCGTCATTGATGAAGTGCCACAATACGCCCAGGACGCACTCAAGGCCACCATCCGCAAGGGTATCGACACTTTTTGTCAGGGTGGAATTGATGTATCGATGGTAGATCACGCTTTTGGCGATCGTGAGATTCTTGGTGAAGATCAAGAGGTGCTCCAGCTCTTTGCACTGACCCGCAAGAGTCGGGTCCCGGTCGGCTTTGTGCTAGGACGCTACCTGCCTGACTCTAATAGCTATTACATTAACCTTATATGTGGCTACACCTCAGATATTCAGTTGCGTCGTGTGGGGTTGCCGAAGTTGCCGATCGGTAAAATACTACTCCAGCAGGCCGAGGATCAGGCGCGTGCGCTAGGGTTCACCAAGATGAAACTATCGGCGCTGTCATATGTCATCAACTACTACCGCCGCTACGGGTATCGGCATATGCACGAGGGGGAGCAAGAGGAGAGTGCGGAGGTTGTGGCGGCGGCGCAGGAGCTGGCCAAATATCGGTTCATGTCGGATGCTGATTTTGATCGTGCGTTCATTGTGGGCTACGCTGAACTGGCGACCAACGAGCTTGTAAGCTCCAAGGTGGACCGCCAGGCCCGGTTAGATCACTTGGCGGCACGGCTGACCAACTATTTTTCGGATGAAGACATCAAATTCCGTGTCGAAGGCGACGGGGTGGTGGCCTATGATCCCGATGATGAGGTTAACATTGATCTGACGACATTGGTGCAAGAGAGGGGGAAGTATGTGCCGATGGTAAACGCTCTTATGCAGTTGCGCATTGCGGGATTCAGCGCCAGGGATCCCAAGCGGCCGACGTTGCGCAAGGCGTTGGAAAAGTTGGACGATGGCGAGGGATGGACACCAGCGGCGGTGGATCTTGGCTTTATAATGACCAAGCATCTGGGTGCTGCGGGTGGAGGCAAGAAGAAGAAGGGGCTAAAGACACGGCGGGGCGGCGGTAAGGGTCGTCGGCGGATGTCGAAGACCCGGAGGCAGACACGTATCCAGAAAAATCGTAATAAGTCCACTGTGCGGCACCGTCGAAAGTGATGGTGTTGTTTACGAAAACCAACTACCGATTTTGTCTGCAACACTTGTTACTCCACTCTTAACTTCGATAATGTCAATGCATACCTGAGCTTATTCCTTGGCCTGACATGGTGCCAGTGATGGCGTTCTCTTTAACATTGTTCATTCCCGACTGAGCAGTCCCAGCGCCTGTGAGATCAAGTACATCGTGTCTCGCACTATAAGCTGTGTGTTTGTCGATGTCTCCACCCCGCATCTTGCTCCCTCGGCGAGTGTGCTTTCGCTTCTTGTGCCCCGACCTTTTTCCACCACCACGGATGTGCTTCACCGTTTTGCTCCCCTTGCGTCCGTGCCGACGGGTTGCGTGCTTTCGTCCACCAAAGTGCTTGTTACCACACATACCCCCCTTGCGTGTTGCCCTAACCATTACTTTAACGTTATATTTTTTTGTTAATAAGGGGCAGGACCCCAAACAATATGGGATGGACGTGGCGACTTGCAACGCCATTTGGACACCGTCTAATGAACGCAGTTCGTAAATCTGCTTCCATACCTATCCCAATCCCATCCCCACCAATCGCCACACCGCCGTTTTTACCGGGTCATGGCCTTGGCGTCAGCCCCATTTTCCCGAAGACGTGCCCATGGACGAGCGGGTTTCCCAATTACTATCACCTCCCGAAAGAGGCCATCACTCGTACACATGTACTCCGTGCCGTTCCGCCTGACATGGACCCGATAGCCATCAACTATATACTCAACTTCCGTCTCCCCCATCCATACAGAAGACCCCATCCCTTCATGCCGCCACCGAAAGTCTGACTCGTACCGAGTCCACGCTGCGTCCTGTTGATTCGTCATTTCCCACCATGTGCCGTGGTTAGACGCAATGTACCGTCCCGGATACAGAACCGACACCATTTATTCCCTCTTGCTTAGTCTGACGTTGTGCATTCGGGTGGGTTTGGTGTATATCCAGCAAACTTTAGAACATCATGAAGCGACCAGCATATGTGGCCCTTGATCTTGGCGGCGTTGTCGTAGCTTCGCACCCGGAGAGCCGCTTGGTACGACGGATGCCTTTCAAATTGCTTGGCCTCTTCGTAACTCATCGGACCGCCTTGGTGTTCAAGGGTGCGTTGGCTGACGGGACTAAGGCAATTCTGAACATAATGTGGGATCTTAAAGGCCTGGTACCGCTTAGCGGCCACGTGTAGCCGCACTGGGTCGGTGACAGATTTGGGGAGACCCAGTTCGGACTCCAGCCACTCGGCGCCAGCGACAGCGTGTTTGTGGGCGCCTAGACCTTCCATGGGTTCCAGATCATGGCCAGCGAGCATCAGTAGATGCCCAACGTCGTGGCACAGTGCGGCCATGATGATGTCGTAGGACTCGCCGGCGTCCCTGGCCCACTCGGCGGCCTGGAGTGCGTGTTCTAATTGAGTAACCTCTTCGCCAATGTACTCTTGCTCGCCGTGCTTCTCAAAGAGTTCGACGAGCTTGTGGATGTTCCGAGGGGGCATGGAGTCGGGTTGATGCAAGAGAAAAGGGTGGGTCTAAGATGGTGTTGGTGGAGAGGAGGGGGTCGTTCGGGTCCGTCGCCAGAATGCTGACAAGGAATGTAATCCCAAGCAGTTAATATCAGTTCCGTCGGAAATTGATCGGAGGATAGTTTCGGATGCCTGAGTAGATCTGAGAACATGATGGCCGCTGCCACTCCACTCTCCACCTCCGCACCTGGACGCATTGTGCCACGCTCTCCCCGTATCCCACTATCTTCACCCACTACCCCTCTTGCATGTGACGAGACCGAGTGTCAAGATCCGCCAATTTACAACAATGTGTGGCGTTGCGATACCACACCATTCAACTGCGCACAACTACAACAAACTCATCACATTTACGTCAGTACGAAAGAAAAACGGGAAATGACTGAGTCTGTATACCGAGACTTGCTGTCCGACCCCGACATCCAATACTCACACAGACTGCGAGATGTGGTACAAAAACTCTACAAAGCGGACGCCGACTGGGAAGTGGCGTGCGATGGAGTAGGCGACACTCTGGCCGATGTTGATCCGCACACAGAGTTAATCCTCGCCAAACTTGGGTTAGCTGCCAAGTACGAACACCGCGATCGGTTGTGGGGAAAGGCGACGCTGACGTCGCTGACAGCCTTTGCGCCGCCTGAGTTTGCCTGCGAGATCCGAAATAGGCAGGATGACCAGCAAGAGGATTGGATCCCAGTGTGTTGGTACGTGCTGAACGAGGCGCAGAAGCAGATGGTGATCGACGACGCCAAGCACCGAGTCGCAGAGGTAAAGCGGGTGGCCACCGAGAGGTCGGAACGAATCCGCATCAACAAGCAAGAGATCAAGCAACGGCTTAGCCTCGAGATGAAGCATATCTTGGAGGATATGGAGCACAACCTCAAAAATCCTCAGTGGCTGGCACGGCAACTGAAGACTCGCTACGGAGCGGACGACTTGGACGCCGACAACCTGCCACCACTGACGGATTTGCAAGAGCGATACGAACAAGCAGAAGAACTAGAGTACGAGACAATCCGCAAAGCGACGCTGGCGCCGGTACCGGGCAACGAACCAGACAACATTCCCCTGATGTTCGAGATGGACTCTCTGGAGTAAGAGTAGACAGCGATGGCAGGTGGAATATTTGGCGACCGACCTTTCACACTCAACCCCAAGTGTATCCTTTTTGCACTGATCTGCATGGCGTTGTTCCTTTTCCGCCCTTCGTTCAGCGGTCCGCTCACGGCCGGTCTGGCGCTGGTGGTGGTCTTTTGGGTAGCCTACATCGCAATGGCGTGGTACGACTACTATTTCAACTGCGACATTGCCCCGCTCCGCAAGGGCAAGTATTCGCTCCAAGGCTATCTGAAGCCGCCGGCGCACGTCCCGGAAAAGCAAGAGGTGCCGACGGGACAGCCTCAGGGAACGCTCGATGCACACCGCGATCAACTCCTCATCTACCTCTTGCACATCGTGGTCATTGTGCCACTTATCGGGCTAATAGCGGTTTGGGGTAAGCGAACGCCACAGGGAGCCTATTGGCTGCTGGGAGCCACCGCGGTGCTAACATTTCTGTATCACAGCTATGCGGCCTACGCTGTGGTGGCCTGATAACCGATGTAGCAACATAGTGCGAAGCAAGAGCAGCCAAAGATCACGACATGGGCTACATCACTGTGTGGGCATGTGGTGATTTGACGACAGCATCTGAGGTGTGTTTGCAGCTACGGTTGCTAGGGCTCAAGGCTCGTGTGCATGATCCACGGAACGGTATGGGGACGGTGTGGCGGCGGGGTCCGCGGGTGATTGTGGGCGACGGCGATGAGTTGGGGCATGTCGACACCACAGGATCGAGTGAGTTGTTGGCGTTTGGAATGGCGGCGGTGCGAGTGTTTGAGGCGTGTGGCGGCACGACGTTGCGACGACCTCCTGGATTGTTGCCGACGATACGGACGCTGACATGTCGGCGAGACCGAGGCTTGTTGGGAGCCCGAAACACTCATTTTCCGGTGGACGCCTATGTGGTGGACTACGATGTGGAGCAGATGCCGCAAAAGGGGTGGGAGGTCGAGGCAGTGGAAGCGGACATGCGACCAGCGGTAATCACAGGAATTCGGTCGGTGCTGTGTTTGTCGATGCCGCAAGGACCGTCATTGGTGGCGATGTTGGATCGTGTGACGCACATGTGGGGGCTGCATCGCGGTGACCCTGTGGAACGGGCGTTGGATCGGGCGGTGCAGACCACAGCCGATCGGATCAAGCCAGGGGTTCGGGTGGCGTTGGGATATTCGGGTGGGCTTACTTCGACCGTCTCAGCCTACGTCTTACACAAGGCGGTCGGTAAGAGAATGGTGCCGTGTTTCGTCAAGACTGGATTGGAAAAGATTCCGGTGACCCAGGGCACATTGGGGGGAGTGCCTTTGGAGGTTATCGATCTGCAAGAGGAGGTGGGGAGGCAGTTGAAGGGGATGACCAAGAGCGATGAGCGGCGGAAGCGGGTGGGGAAGATGCTGTTGGAGGCATGTGAGAACAAATACCCAGGATGGTACTTGGCGCAGGGTGCGACCTATTCGTCAATATTGGAGAAGCTGGTGCGACCACAAGCGCAAACATCGAACATCGTACATCCATTGGAGACGCTGTTTCGGGAAGAGGTGGAGATGATTGCTAAGAGGCACAAGTTGGAGATCATCAGTCCTGATTGTTCGTTTTCGGGATTGTCCGATCCGATCAAGGGTCCTTTTAGCTGGGAGGCGGTGGAGTTGGTGCGGCGGGTGGACGTAGTATTGGAAAATGTTATGCAGCAGTCGGGTTTTGCATCCTATCCAGGGAGCAAGATGCGGTATTGGTTTGAGGTGGATGTGTGGGACAAGGTGCCGCGGGTGTTGTTTGGGATCGAGGAGATGACGTTGCGTCGAAAGTGGTACCGGGCGGAGATATCGGAGCAGAAGCTGGATAGAATAGTGGACGACATGTGCGAGTTGACACGGATCAGTAATCTGCGGGTGGCGCGGGATTTAACGTTGGAGACGGAGGCGGCAGCAAAGAAGCGGCGCTAAGCGGTTGACCCCCACCCGCAAGAAATTGATACACACACACCTCCTTCTCCCTCTTGCAGACACTGACGATGGCGGCCGCCGCTGCACCCGCTGCTCTCACCGACCCACATTGGACAATTGAGAGTCTCTCGGGGACCAAACGGGGGGTTTCCACTTACAGGGTGAGCCGGAAGGATCTGCAGGGGACTGGCACAACCGAGTTGCGAGTTGAGCACCTGGTGTGGGCGGGTGCGTTGAGTCCGGGCGACCGGATCAAAATGGTAGGTCCCAATCGGACCGACGAGGTGTATACCATTGAGGAGATTCCGCCGACGGAGACATGGCAGGATGCGGGGAACGAGAAAATCTACACACGTGGTTATGAGACCGAGCGGATGTCGCGGACAGAAATTGAGCAAGAGAGTGGGGTGCGGGGTTTGGATGGATGGGCGGTGGACCTGCGGGACGAGGGGTGGACGCCGCTGACGATGTTGACTGATCGGCTCATTCACTTTCACATGATCATTGATGCTTGGAAAGCGCAGAAGGAGACCGAGCGCAGCTAGAGGATGGTGCATTCCATCCGTTTGAATTTGGTCCACATCTTGGTTTCGTGACTGTCTGAATGCCAGATGGTGTAAATGCGTTTGAACTCGTAGTGTCGTGTTTATCTTACCTTTTCTTTGTTGGGTTCGTACCTGACTAAGCGGATGATGGTCTGGGTTGATGGGTTGTATTCACGAAAAGTGGCACGACCGCAGCTCCTAAACACGAGCCACTTGACCACCTTCCGCTCCGAGTTAAGTCGGCTCTAGTCGGTCGGGGTGAACGAATAGTAATTGACTGACAACCGTGTAGTAGGATTACGGTAGACGGGAATAATGTAGCTCCGCCACTAGCGAGACACACGGCAGCAGTTTAGTTGATCATCGAAACTCCAGACACGATGATCTCGGGGGCAAGAGGGGGAGAGGTGGTATGGTGTTGGTGTCGCTTTCGTTTGTCGGGAGAGTCGAGGCGGGGTGAGTTAACTCGGCACGGCAGGGGGAGTTGAAGAGAAAGGGTGGAGTGGGTGGCGAGTTCAGTTCCTATCTATCAAGATCTCTACAAATAATAAGACCAACATGACGGATGCCGATGGAAGTGGAGGAGAAATGCAGCAGCAAATCAACGTGTTTCCCTCACCCTACGACCCCCGAGATCATCTGGCCGAGCAGATTTATGCGGACGTCAGGCTGGAGAGAGCCGTGGCTGCCGCCGCTTCCACAACTTCCAACACCACCGCCCTCAATCACCCCTCTCTTGCATCCTCGCCACCGGCGACGTTAGACCTGCGGCCTCAACTCATGGCAGTTAAGGACCAGGGGAGGACCGACACATGCGCAGGCCAAACAGCGGCCTGCATCAAGGAGTACCAAGAGTATCACGACACCTTTGTTCGTGCCAACTACAGTCCGCAGTTTGTTTACAACAACCGAGTTAACAAGCCCGAGGCGGGAATGTATGGTCGGGATGTTATGCGGATCATGCACAAGCTGGGGGTAGCAACCGAGAGCTCCTACCCCTTTGGGTCAACTCAGAACCCATCGGATGACGTCATCGCAGAAGCATACCATTACCGAGTTAAGGAATATGCCCGGGTCCAGACAATCGACGGCGCCAAGGAAGCACTGTATCGTGACGGTCCGCTATATATCTCGTTTCCGGTCTTTAATAACGGAACGTCGATGTGGAAGCCACGGCCGAATGAGACTCAGAAAGGTGGGCATGCAATGACGGTGGTGGGGTACAATACCAAGGGTTTCATCATTCGGAACAGTTGGGGAAACAAGTGGGGAGACAAGGGGCACTGCATCTATCCATACGATGACTTTGGAGCGCATTGGGAGATATGGACGGCGGTGGACCGCAAGGGCAGTCGGGCACCGGTGCCGTCAACTCCGCCCCGCAAGAAGCATTTTTTCGGGATTTGCTGATTTAGAATGCAAGAGGGGGGTATTGGGATGTGTGAGCTGAAGAGAATGGAATTGAAGGTGGGGGGTCGAGTTAACACACACCAGATGCCAGAACTGGAATCGGAACCGAATATTAACTCGATACCGACCGCCGCCGCCGCCGGGGCTGCCGCAGGCACCAACATAACCTCACCCCCCCTCTTGCAACCCAAGCTGGATTATTCGTCTACGTGGACCAATGCGTTCACGAAGCCGCCGGGCTACAAGAACCTCAATGCGTCCAACTGGCGGTGGCCGCCAAAGCTGGTGCAGTTAATCCCGACGCCTTCCGAGACCAATGCTAATTACTGTATTATCCTGTGATAAAAAGTCGGGTTGGAAAAGCAGAAGATGACCGATGGGATCATTAACTATCGAGGGCAGCGCATGACGCACCGCAGCACACATCGGTATACGGTGCGAAACACGCTGGCAGGCAGCAAACATCAACGGTTTATAACGCTGGTGTACGGCGGCAAGAAGCAGTACACACGGCGAAGGGGGGGAGTGAAGACACGTCGTGGGGGCAAGAGGGAAAGGACGAAGTGGTGGGGGCGGACGAAGCGAGGGCGAGGGCGATGACGTCATTCATACAACCTGCACATCCTCTTCCTCTTCCTCACTTCCCTCGCTCTCCCTGGTATCGGCATCGGCTTCATTGTCGCTGGTCGGTAGCGGAGTGGTAGCCAGACTGCACGGCGCAAAGCTCATACGGTGTTCCTTTGTTGGACCGTATGTCCGCAATCCATCCATGTGCTGCGGAGTACCATAACCCTTGTTGCTTAGCAGTCCGTAGCGTTCGTCCAATGTGGGATCATCGATACAAACCGAATTGATCCAATCATCCCGAGCCACCTTGGCCAGGATCCCTGCAGCGGCGATTGAAGTATAGGTGTTGTCGCCCTTGCAGACGCAGGCGTGCGGCACAATCTCAGGTTCGCTGTCCTGGCGGTTCCAGTAGGGCTTGAAGCGGTCGCCGTCGACCAACAGGTGTTCGGGCATCAGTGTCAGCTTGTCAATGGCCCGATGCATCGCACGATGGGTGGCGTGCAAGATGTTGTGGTCGTCAATCTCGGTTGCTTCAGCGTACTCGGTTGCGTAGTCCACCGCCAGATTCTTAACAATGTCCGCTGCCTCTTGTAGCTTACGCCGGCTGGTGAATCGTTTGCTGTCCTTCATCAAGTGGTGTGGGAATGAATCATCCTGCGGCAAGATGACCGCTGCGGCATAAACGCGGCCAAAGAGTGGGCCGCGACCGGCTTCGTCGATCCCAGCCTCGATGACACCAGCAGTGTGAAAGGGTGCAAGAGGGGTGTGGGGCATGGTGTGCTGAGCGCTGTGCTGGTGTTGCGGCCAATGCATTCATGTCAATTTTGGGTTAGGGGCATAACGCGGTGCTGTTCGATGAGTTCTCTAAGTTGTTTTGGATGCGCCCCCTTCATAGCATCGATTTGCTTCTCGCCCCGAATCAGAGCGTAGCTCGGGAGCGACCGGACCGACTCGACCGCCTGGATCAGTCCCCGCGCCGCATCCACGTCAATCTTCACAAACCACACATCTCTAAACTCTGTCGCCAAAGCTGTTAATTCGGTCTCCATTCGACGACACGGACCACACCATGTCGCCGAAAACGCCACGACAATCAGCTTTTGATCTCCCGCCGCCTGGTAGATCCGGTCCCACGATTCAGGCGTGTGGACTCGATGAATCACGCCTGTGTTGGGCTTGTCCGCGCTAGACATCTTATCTACCCCTACCCCCTCTTGCATTTCTATTGGCTTTTCCGCAATGGAATACAGATTGTGTCACATAGAAAAAGAGTCATCGGTAGGCAACTGGGATCATATCCAACAATACTTCGTCGTCGGTGTGAATTCGCTCATTCGTCCTCTTGACGATTCGCCAGCGCCTCGAGCTTAATAAGGTCGGACCAGGACTCAAGTAGCCCCCACGTCATCCACTCTGGCAGCTCATCCTTGATGCCCAAGTCGTACGCTTTGCTGGTGTCAAGGTTGTTGTGCGCGCAGATCCCCTCGTCAATCATACCAGCCAACTGCTCGAGCGCTTCGAGTTCGGTGAGTTCGGCAAACGGATCTTCGTCGCTATAATGCCACCTTGGCGGCTCGGTACCCTTCTTTTTTGCCTCTTGCACCTGTTGTTGGTGATGTTCCCATGCTTTCTTCATGTACTCTCGGCGTTTGATTTCCTTGGCCCATGCGATGGGCTGGAGATGCTCGGTCATCATTTCCATCACGGTAAGATCCTCGTGCTGGAGCCGGTGGAGGTCTTCACGGGAGAGTCCCAGGTGCTTGAGCAGTTCGTCATACGGCTGAATCGGTGGCTTGGGAGCTGTGGCTGCGGCCGACATGGTAGGAGTGCTTAGTAATATTTATAGAGTTATGGTTCAATTTGTCGGGAGTGACTCGGCTACACCCCCTACAACCCCTACATAAATTGAATATCTATTCGTCTCAAATTAAAGGCATACGCAAGAGCAACACGATGGCATCGTGCACACGCAGTGGGCAGATCTATGGGAAGGACGACCGTGAGCGGTACAATGTTTGGAACGGGCGAGACGTGGTCGAACACGTCGGACGGGTGTTGGGGGTGACGAAGCAAGAGGCGGGAAAGCAGCGCCGACACTGGGTCTACTCAGCCAAGGGCAAGTGCCTGCTGGTGGTGTCTATCAGCAAGAACATGTGGGGATTGGTGCTGGTACACGAGAATGGCCGTGTGCAACAGGGGCAGTACGTGCTTCGTCACAAGTTTCACCCCCAACACTCGGCATTTGATGGGCGGCACTTCTACTGGGACGTGTACTACCCAAAGACGTGGGACTTTATGCTGGGCAAGAGCTTTGCGCCTTACTGGACGGCGATCCAGCCGGTGCAGAAGTTTGACGGCTGGCACCGCAAGTACTGGGGAATGGCTGGTGGTGGGAT
>Ga0180433_10002606_pt1 | contig 27562 bp, 21 predicted proteins | sample SS_ome_8_FD_132980 | JGI IMG/M metagenome (GOLD analysis project Ga0180433, IMG submission 132980) | Hypersaline lake sediment archaeal communities from the Salton Sea, California, USA - SS_1_D_1 metaG | ecosystem: Environmental > Aquatic > Non-marine Saline and Alkaline > Hypersaline >... | reverse complement strand
TGGGGGTTCGGGGCACGGTTGTTCGGCGGGCGACACTTGAGAATGTTGCAGATGAACACGTCCTGACGTGTCAGGCCCATCGCCTCGATCATCTTGGTCAGCAGCTCGCCTGCCCGCCCGACGAAAGGTCGCCCGCTGGCGTCCTCGTCGGCCCCGGGCGCCTCGCCCACGAACACCAGCTCGGCCGCTGGGTTGACCTCGCCGAAGACGACGTTCTTGCGGGTGTCCTTCAGGGCGCATCGCGAACAGTCAGCCACCTCCCGGGCCAACTCTCCCAGCGAGGCAGCCTTTTGCTCCACGCTCAACTGGGGCACTGCAGCGGCGGCGGGGGCGGCGGACATTTCTATCTGCGGCAGTGGGTTCCGCTCGGCGGGCATGTAACTGCCCCCCAACGTCCGCTCAGCCTCGACGAGCTGCCGGGCTGTGTCGATAAGATCGTGCGTTTCGTCGGTCATGACGCAGAGATTCTAAGCCCTGCCGCTTGATTGCACAACTCCGCAAAGGTTCTCTGCGACCAGGCTCCCGATGCGAATAGAGCAGACGGGTCTAGGGCCGCTCGATCACGAAGTGTCACGCGTTGTGCCTAGGGGTGGCGATTTCCATTGCGCCCTGATGATCTAATGTCCCCGTCATGGGGATAGCATGTAATGTGGCGGGGTAAGAAAAACGCCTTGCGCGAACCCGATGGCAGCGCCCAGCATCTACTAACTGGCGGGCGCATGACGCAGGGCTGTGTTCGGGCGGTCGGCTTGGAGCAGGCAGAAGCATGAGCGATATGCTGGAGAATCACGGTTTTGGCGTCGGGGAAGTCCCTGACGAGACCCTTGTGGCCAGATTGGTCACTGGTGATCGGCAGTCTCTTGGCGCCTTGGTCGATCGCTACTATTGGCTTGTGCTGGTTGAGACTGAGAGATTGCTGGGTAATCGGGAAGACGCGATGGATGTTTGTCAGGATAGTTTTCTGACGGCCTTCCATCGAATCGGCGCTCTCAAGGATCCGGGTAGGCTCAGAGCCTGGCTGGTGAGGATTGCACAGAACAAGGCAAAGATGTTGCTTCGCAAGCGACAACCCGTTTGCGTGGCCTTTCACACAGAGGACGGCGGCATCGTCTACGGCCGACTTGGTCATTTGCTCGTGGATCGGGCCTGCTCCATCCCCGAAACGGCGGCGAACAACGAGATGAAAGCCTTGCTGCGGAAACAGGTCGATCTATTGGCCAGAGAATATGCGGAAGTCATCCGCCTGCATTACTTTGAGGGATTATCCCTAGCTCGGATCGCTCAACGATTGGGTGTTCCGGTGGGAACGGCAAAGTCGCGCCTGTGGCAAGCGAGGCAACGACTGAGAAAGGAATTGATGATGAACGCACTCACCGATGAAAAGAGACACACAAGTGTGACCCAACCATTGTTGCAGGTTAGCATAACCTGCGGTTGCATGGGCTCTGACGCGGACCTGCAACCACATACAGTGGCCAAGACGCTCCTGGCGCAACAGATCTTGTTCGTTCTGCGCAAGGAAGCCCGAACAGCCAAAGAAATAGCCCGAGAGGTCAAGGCAGACCTGAGGTATGTGCTGGACCATTTGGATAGGCTTGTAGCTGCGGAACTGCTTCGAGAACAAGATGGAAGATACCGGGCCAACTTCATCCTGTTTGATGGGGACGATAAGCTAGAACTCGAGAAGAAGCTGTCGGGTCGTGGCAAGAAAATCGCTGAAGTGGTTGCTTCACACGACGGGGAATTGAAGGAAATTATCGCCCGATTGAGCCCGACTGCCATGGGGATCCGTGAGGACCGGCTCCGCTGGGTAATCTTGCCGACAGGCGTTCTGCACATCGGCTTGTGGAGGGCCTTGGAGTCAAAGAAAGGCAAGACATTCAACCTTCTTCCGCAAAGGCCGGATGGTGGTGCGTGGGTCTTCTTGCCCAGTCTGCGTGATAACGAAGGGCTGGAGGTCGGCTTGGGATGCAACTCCGGGGATGGCTGGGCGAATGGTTGGAGCCCGGAGTTTGGCATTCCCTTGGTGGAGGTGTCGTCCTCTCGTGACGTGATGCTCCGGCTCGCCAAGGGATCGGTCAAAGTCGAGAGCCTGGTTGAGGAATTCTCGGAAGAAACCATCGCGGCGATCATTGAAAATGGATTTGTTCGCAAAGAGGACGGCCGAGTTGTCCTGGCGGCACCCGTCTTTGGACCTGCCGATGGGGCGATGCTGATGCCATGGATCGACAAGGTCGCCAACGATATCGTCGATCAGGCCTATGCCGAATACCCCGATGACGTCTATGCCGTTCTCGATTCCCTGGGCTTTGGCTTTGCCCGGAGCGATTACCCGGTTCACGCCAGAGTGATTGCCCGGATGGGAGCCCTTCGGGCCCTTGTTGATAACGGGGTACTGCCGAGGCCCCCCAAACCTGTACCGCCCTCTTGGGGTTTCTTTGCTTGGGAAGGTGAATTCGCGTTGATGGACGTGCCGAGCTAGGAATATCGATCAGCTTGACCAACCGGTCAGGTCGTGGCTTGTGGCATGTTCGATGCGCAGCGTTACGACCTGGCCGGTCAGGTCGGCGTCGGCCGGCGGGCCGAAGCGCACGGTCAGGTAGCGGTCGGTCATGGCTTGGCGGGTCTGGCTGTGGGGCGAGCGGGCCCGCTCGACGAGTCCTTCGAGCGTCTGCCCGACGAACTGTTGGCGATACGCCCCGGCCAGGTCTGCCTCCAACTCGCCCAGCCGGGCCAGACGCTCCTTGACGACGGGCGGGGCGGGCGCTTCGTGCCGCCATGTCCACGCAGCTGTCGGCTCGATGGCGCTGAACGGGAAGGCGTGAATCTTTGCAAAGCCCGCATGGCGGGCCATCGCCAGCGTCTTGGCGAAATCGTCCTCCGTCTCGCCCGGAAAGCCCACGATGATGTCCGTCGTAATGGCAGGGCGGTCCAGCGACGCCCGCAGACGGCCGATCGTCCGGCGGAACTGGTCGGGCGTGTACTGGCGGTTCATGCGCTCCAGGATGCGCCGCGAGCCGGATTGCAGCGGCAGGTGAAAGTGTGGGGCGACGGTCGGGTTTTCGCGGCACAGGCCCAGCAGTTCGTCGCTCACGTCGCCGGGCTCCAGGCTGCTGAGCCGCACGCGCCACAGGCCCTCGATGCCGGCTATGCGAGCCAGGAGCTTCTCCAGCATGGCGGGCCTGCCGTTCCAGCGGCGTCGGATGGCCGTTCGGCGCCCGAACGCGCCCAGGAACACGCCCGCCAGGACGATTTCCTTGTGCCCCGCGGCCACCAGCACGCGGCACTCGGCCTCGACGTCGTCGATGCTTCTCGACCAGACCCGGCATCGCGTATACGGCACGACGCAATACGAACAAAAGGCGTCGCAGCCGTCCTGAACCTTCACGAAGGCGCGCTGATTTCCGGCGAAACGGTCGATCGGGCCCAGCCGCTGCGTGCCGGGCACATTTTCCTTGACTGCGGCTTTCCTGCGGGTTTTCATGAAGGTAGGCGAGAGGCTGGCGTCAATAGGTGAACCCGCCCTCATAAATACCTCATTCCCAGGAGCGTCGATCTCACCAGCCGGCTGGCTGGGGCGAGCAGGTGCGGGTGGACCGCCGGTTGCCTCCAAAGCCTCGACGGCCTTGTTGACTTCATTGGCCAGGTCAGTGTGATGGCCGGCGATCACGGCCCTGCACGGTTGGATGCCCAGGTCCCGCAAGAGCTGGGAGATACGCGACGCATCATAGTCGGTGTAACAGCCGGCGACTAGCACGGCCGCTCCCGGCGAGCGTCGCACAGCTTGGCGGATCGCCTGACGGCTTTTCCGCATGGCAGCAGTTGTGACGCAGCAGGTGTTGACGATCAGCAGGTCGACTGGACGAGTTGCCTCAGCCGGCACGAGGCCGCGGCGGCGCAGCAAGGTGGCCATCGCTTGAGCGTCGTATTGGTTGACCTTGCAGCCCAGTGTCGTAATTGCGTAGCTGTTCACGGTGTTTCAATGCCGTTATGGTTTTGCCCTGCACAAAGGTTCTATTATAATCGGCCCGCGCGGCGCATGCTCGGGGGATTGTCCGGCGAGGCAGGATGGGCCGGGCAGGCAGCGTCGCATGGGTGATGAGTGTCTGCGAGCTAGGAGTGCTTATGGTTGCGAAGAAGACCGTCTGGGGCATCGACATCGGCAACTGTGCCCTCAAGGCCCTCAAGCTCAGCAGTGTCGATGATCAGCTCAAGGTCGAAGCGTTCGATATCGTCGAGCACGGCGAGATTCTCTCCCAGCCTAACGTCAACCGTCACCAGGTCATCCACAACGCCCTCGAGCAGTTCTTGGCGCGCAATAGCGTCGCCGGTTCGACGGTGGTAATCTCGGTGCCCGGGCAGACGAGCTTCAACCGATTCGTGAAGCTGCCGCCCGTCGAGCCAAAGAAGATTCCCGAGATCGTTCGCTTCGAGGCCGAGCAGCAGATTCCGTGCGCCATCGAGGAGGTCATCTGGCGGTGGCAGACGTTCCATGACCCCGACAGTCCCGACGTTGAGGTAGGACTGTTCGCGATGAAGCGGGTCGACGTTGCCCAGATGCTGGAGCACTTCGACGAGGTTGGCCTGAACGTGGACATCGTCCAAATGGCGCCGCTGGCGCTATACAGTTTCATGACATGCGATGCCCAGGTCGCTACGGACGGGGCGACGCTGCTGGTGGACGTCGGCGCGGACAAGACGGACCTGGTGGTCAGCGACGGGGCAAGGATATGGACCCGGACGATCCTGCTGGGCGGCAACAATTTCACCGAGGCGCTGGTTCGGGCGTTCAAGCTTTCGTTCGCCAAGGCTGAGAAGCTCAAACGGACCGCCGCCACGAGCAAGTACGCGCGACAGATTTTCCAGGCGATGAGGCCCGTCTTCGCCGACATCGTCCAGGAAATCCAGAAGTCCATCGGCTGGTACACGTCGGTGCATCGCGAAACGCGATTCAAGAGGCTCATCGGTCTGGGCAACGGTTTCCGTCTGCCCGGCCTGCAGAAGTTCCTCGAACAGAGCCTCAATATTCCCGTCGTTCGGCTCGACAGCTACAACATCCTCCGTCCGCCGGAGACAAACGCCCCAGCCTTTACCGAGAACGCGTTGTCCTTTGCCGTAGCCTACGGTCTGGCGCTGCAGGGACTGGGCAAAGCTGCGGTGGAAACGAACCTGCTTCCCACGGAAGTTGCCCGTCGTCGGGCGTGGTCCGCAAAGCGTCCGTGGTGGGTGGCAGCTGCGGCGATGGTCCTGCTGACCCTCGGGACGATGGTATTCCGTTCCTTCAGCGACAAGTCGGTCTTGCAGACCGGTGCCGAGCGGTTCGCGCAGGCCGGCCGGATTGCCGAGAACCTCGGCGAGTTGCGTAAAGACTACAATATGCTCTCCAACCAGGGCGACATGGAGATCGACCAGGTCAAGTCGTACCTGGAGCTCTTCAAGTACCGAGACTTCTGGCCGTCGGTGGAGACGTTGATATCCGAGTCCATCGTCTCGGTGGCTGCCGATCAGGGCGTACTGGAGGCCTACGGCCGTGCCACGGGCGACAACGATGCCGACAAGGCCGCCCGCAAGAGTATCCTGGGCAAGCTCCAGGAGCGACCACGCAATCAGTGGGCCTACATCGTCGTCGAAGAGGTCACCTCGGCCTACAAGTCGGACCTTGCTACCCCGGCTGAGGCGCTGCTCACCCACGGGCGGGCTGCCTCCGCTTCGGCAGGGCCTGCGGATTCCGCGGGCGGGCGAGGGTTCTGGGTTGTGCTGACCGGCCGGACGCCGCTGGATCGGACTGAGGCCAACCGGATGCTGGCGCAACTCCTGGCCAGCAGCGTTCAGATCGGAAGCACGATGTCGGCATTGGACGTGCACAGCTATGCGTTCGATTTCGTCGAAGCATCCCCGACGATGGCTGCGCCTGTGCCTGCAGGCCCTCGCGGCACGACCGCCCGAAATGTTGCGAGCGATCCTTTGCTGCCCGACAGCGATACGTCCAAGGACACCCGCTTCCAGATCGGTTGGCTGATCAAGATTGTCGATGATGGCATCGAGGTGCCGTTGCCGCAATCGGCCCCGCCGGGCGAATGAAGCACGGGAGAACGGCTCTATGGAATTCTTGCGTCAGAACGTCTTCTTGCTGGGTGTGATCATCAGCGTCCTGGTCATCGGCGGCATGCTGATGGCAATGAACGCGGGTGCCAACAGCGAGGTCGACCGGATGGTCAACGAGCGGACGGAACTGGCTGGCAGTCTGCGTACCGTCAATCGTCCAAAGCTCGTGAATCGCCGTGTCGTTGCCGCCAGGCAGCAGTATGTCGAACAGGTCCGCACCGCCAGCGAGCAGGTGCGTCTCGATAGCATCGCCTGGAACAAGCGCAACTACGATGTCATAGAGCTGTCGGTCGAAGGCAAGAACGTCCCGGCGTTCCCGATCAACTCGGCCCTGTACAAGAGGCACAGCCTGAAACTCACGTTCACCGAAACGTACCTGGACGAGTTGTGGGTATTGCTCGAGAGTCTCAGCGTGACGACCAAGGCCGACCCCGAGGAGATCGACGAGGAAGCAAAGCGCGTCCAGGACGTGCTCCGCAGGCGAAAGGAGTCCGAATCGCTCAACCGAGGCGCCCCTGCCCCTGAGGCATCTCCCGCAACGCCGTACGGGCCCGGGGCGCTCGTGGTGCCCCCGCCGCACTTGCGAGCGCGCTCGGCTGTGGTTGGACAAACCGGCATTGAGCCCGAGGCCAGGAAAATCGCCACAGAGCTTGTGCAGATTCGCCGCGCCAAGGCCGGGCGCATTTATGCCTCGTGGGATTCTCTGCGCCCGACGTTCGAAGAGCCGGACGTTAATCCCTCCGAGGCCAAGCTCTGGGAAGCGCAGGTCGACCTGTGGGTCACCCAGGACGTCATCTTGGCGATCAACAAGACCAACCAGCAGGCCTTCTACGGCGGCGGCAATGAAGTGCGCAAGCCCAACGTGCTCAACGCGGCCGTGAAGCGTCTGGTCTCGTTGAAGGTCGGTGATCCTTCACGGACGTCTTCGGCACCGCCCAGTGCGGTCATAAGCAGGTCGCCCATGATGCCGCGGCCAGGCCTGCCGACGGGGCGCCAGCCTCGGCGCGCCGCGGCAGCCAGGGGGTCATCGGTGGCGGCAGCGTCGCCGGCGGCGCGGAGCGCGGCGTCCCTGACCAAGCGCGTATCCAACAAGAGATACGATGTTGTCGGCTATACCTTGACGGTCGTCATGCCCACTCGGCACCTGCAAAGCCTCCAGGCCAACCTGATGGAACGCAACTTCCACACGATTACGCAGGTGGAAATGGAACCGGTGCCCGCAGACGACGAATACTATTATGGTCCCGAGCCTGTCATGGAAGCGACGCTCTCGGGGCAACTCCTTCTGTTGACGGATTGGACCCGAGGCACCTGGGAGCCTAAAGCACGACAGTGGTCCAGCCAATATCCACCGATCATTCCGCAAGAGGTCCTGCTGCAGATGCAGCGGACCTCCCCGGCGGCGCTTCGCCGTGAGGACGTCAGGCGGATCTCGGCGGATACTAATTCGATCCAGTAGGGCGAGGAGATTGGCGAATGGCCAAGGCCAGCCAACTGAGTACGTTTGAACGCCACATAGAGAAGCTTGTGGTGGCGTTGTGTCTTGTTCTGCTGCTCTACGGGATATCCCATTGGCTCAGCTCCTCGCCACGCGAAGTGGAGATCGACTCCGGCCCACGCGACAAGGCGGTAGTAGATCCCGGTCAGCTTGACGAGGCCCTGCTGGACGTGGCCCAGAGAATTGAAGCGCGAGTGGAGAGACAGGCTGCGGACGAGGTTCTCGTTCCCAACTATGCGCGATTGCTGTCCGCCTACCAAGCCGGGCCCAAGAGCGAGGCGATCATCAATCTAGCCTACGGCCGGGCGGTATTGGACCCGAACGTTCCGCCCGAGCCCGAGAGGCCCGAGCTTTCCGCGGCGGACCTGGCTGCGGACATTCCCGCGCCCCAAAAGCCAGTGGTCTGGTCTGGCCGGGAACTTCCCCGCAGAGATCCGCCCGCCGATGTGGTCGTCGCGCATGCAGCGGTGGTGCTGGATTGGGATGAACTGGTGGAGCGGTGGAATTCGCGCTTGCAGGTCGCACGCACGCTCCCTCTGGTCACCGTGGTTGTCGGCGTGGATGTGGAGGTTCGGGAGGTCGGCCCCGACGGCAAGACCACTGACCCGCGCCCCGCAAGCCTGACCTTCAAGCCCCGGGTGGACAGTCTCGGCAAGGAAGTGCTGCCGCCGCCGATCCAGCCGTACGAGGTGGGCAGCGATCCCAACGACGTCCGTAGTGACGTCAAACGCCTGGGCGAGGCCCAGTGGCAAGAATACATCCTTCAGCCGGCGTTCTGGGATATCTGGTGGCCGGCGCACCAGTGGGGAAGTTGGCGAATTCACTTGCCTCACACCATCGTCAGCGACGCCGCAGTTGAGGAAGAAGCTGCCGGTTCGGGCAGTCCGACAGTCCCGATGCCCCTCCGGACCGTCCATCGAGACATAAACGTTCCGCCGCGAGGGCCTATGGAGACGCTACGGACGCTGCCGACGCCTCGGGCGCCTGTTACGCTCAAACAGCCGGCAAAGCCCGCACGTACCGAGACGGCGGTTCGGCGCCCGCCGGAATCGGCCGAGCAGGTTCCCACGCCGGAGGTAACACCTGTCGGTTCCCTCGAGCAGCAGAAGACCGCAGGCAAGATGCTCGCGTGGTTCCATGATACCTCACTGGTCCCGCTGCGGACCTACCAGTACCGCGTGCGCGTGAAGTTGGTCAACCCGCTGCTGACCTATGACAAGGTCGCCAAGACGCCGGCCGACGCCGAGCAGGTGTCCCTGGCGAGCCCCTGGAGCCAGTGGTCCGATCCGTTCTCGGTGCAGCAGGCGGCGGAGTTCTTCGTGACCGGGTTCAATACGTACAACCGGACGGTGAGGGTCCGCGCGTTTGCCCGCAGCCTGGGCCAGATCGTCCGCAAGGACTTCAACGTCTCCCAGGGCTGGTCCATTGGTGCCAGGGCGGTAGTGGCGGTAACCAACCCCGCCGACGGACAGCCGATCGAGGTCCCCGTGGATTTCTCCACCGGCGCGATCGCCGTGGCGATCGACTTTGAGAAGTTGATTCGCACGCCGTCGATCACGCGCAAGACTGTGGAATTACTATACCTGGATGAAAACGGTACGCTGCGCAAGCGGACGCTTGCGGGCGATGAGGCATCGGCGCGTTACAGGCAGTTGATGAAGGAGTCTCGATGGGCCAAGGCGACACTGCCCAGGCAGTGAGATCGTCAGGCGATTTTCGGCTTGCATGCGAGCCTGCGAGAGGGCAATATTCCCTGTGCCCTGCATCGACTGGGGTTGGTCATCGCACGGATTGCCCATGGACCATTGCGGCCATCAGTACGATCTGCGGTAGCAGCAGCGCCACGGAATTGGGCGGCGCGATTCGTCGCAACTGACCGGGCTGGGCAGAACCCAGTCCAGATTGTGAAAGGAGTTTGGCAGTGAGTCGTCGTCAAACGATCTCCTTACTCGTGGGGGCGTGCTTATTGGCAGCATTCGGACCGGTATGTTTGGGTCAGGAAGCCGCCGCCGACCAGGCCAAGGAACAACTGGCCAGAGGTATCCAGCAGTACAAGGCGCTGGACTTCAGGGGCGCCAAAGCAACGCTGCTGAAGGTGGCTAAGGAGCGCGAGTCGCTCCCGGCCGCCGATGCCAAGGCGTTGGACTACTACCTCAACCGTGTCGACGGTGCGATCAACAAGCAGGCCGCCGCCATGTCCGAGTTCCAATCGGCTGTTGAATCGCTGCGGAACAACGACCTCGAAAAAGCCAAGGCGGGCTTCGCTGCCGCCGCCGCAAGCGAATACATTCCGCCCGCCGTGCGTCAACAAGCGCGGGAACAGTTGGCGCTGGTGGACAAGCGTAGCGCCGCTGCTGCGGCAGCGGCGCGGTCCGACGAACCGCAGGACGAGCCGACGGCCACGCCCGCTGCTGCTGAAGGCGGCGAGAAGTCCGGCGACGACGGGCGAATGCTGGCGGAGCTTCAGGCTCGCCGGGCCAAGGCTCAGGAGTTCGTCGTCCAGGCCAAGTCGGCCCTGGACAACAATCAGCCCGAGAAGGCAGCCGATCTGTTTCGCCGGGCCCTGTCTCTCCAGCCGGACAACGAGGAGGCCCGGCGCGGATTGGACTACGCCAGCGGGCTGACCGTAACTGCGGGCCAGCAGGGACTCATCAGCCGGATCGAGAAGAACCGTCGCATTGCACGCCAGATGGCTGACGTGGAGTACGAAAAGGCGATGCGTCGGGCCCACGAATCGCTAGCCGTGGCCGACAGCGCCCCGGGATATGCCCGCGCTGCCGATTCGGCCCGACTGGCACAGAACGTGCTCGAGACCAACAAGAGCCTCTATCCGGCCACGGACTACCGTCGGAAGCTGGCGGAAGTTCAGGATCTCCTGACGCACATCCGCGCCGAGAAGGAAGCGTGGGAGAAGCGGCAGGTTGAGAAGCAGCGGCAAGAGATTGCCGAAGCCGAGAGGATACGCGTAGAGAAAGAGCACGCCCAGCGCGCTCGCAAGCTCGAGACGCTCACCGAGCGCGCCCGATCGCTCAGCAGCGACCACAAGTATGCCGAAGCAGTCGAGATCTATCAGCAGATACACAAGCTGGCCCCAACGAATCGCGAAGCGATCGACAAAATCGAGCTGCTGACGCAGTTTGTGATTCTTCAGGACGAAAAGGAAGCCGACCGCGTCAGGACGATCGAAGAGCAGAAGTCGATGGTGGACATTCGCTGGTCGGAAGTGCCGTGGTACGAGCTGCTGAAGTACCCGCGCGATTGGCGGGAGATAACGGTGCGTCGCGAGCCCTTCGGGGCCGGGACGGGAAGCGAGTCCGAGGCAGACCGCAGGACACGCCAAAGGCTCCGCGCAACGTCCATGTCGCCAAAGATGGAGGAGGCTGAACTCAAGAGCGTGATCGACAGCCTCCGCGAGGTGACGGGCGCCAATTTCTGGGTTGATTGGGACACGCTTCAGGCTGCCAACATCGACAAGAGCTCGTTGGTAACGGTGAACCTGCGGAACGTCTCCGCCGAGACGGTACTTCGCAAGGTACTGGACTCGGTCAGCGTCGGCACGCCGCTCAACTACGCAATTCAGGAAGGCGTGGTGACCATCTCAACGCGGGATGTCCTTGAACAGCGGACCGAGGTCCGCGTGTACGACATTCGCGACCTGACCACCCGCGTGCCGAATTTCGAGGGTCCGCGCATCGACCTCAGCACAGATTCGGACACCAACGGCACCAACGATTCCGGCGGCACGACCGGCGGTTTCGGCGGCGGATTGTTCGAAGACGACGATGACGATAGCGATGAGGACGAAGGGAACTACCCGACCAGGGCCGAGATCATTGCGGACATCATAGAGACGATCCAGGAAACGATTGCTTCGGATTCGTGGCGGCCGGAGGGCGAGACCGGCGCCATCCGTGAGTTGGCCGGCCAGTTGATTGTCACGCAGACGCCCGAGAATCACAGCAAGCTGCTGGACCTGCTCAGCCAATTGCGAGAGGCAAGGGCGCTCCAGGTCGCCATCGAGGCGAGGTTCATCTCGGTAAACACGGGTTTCCTTAACAGCGTCGGCATCGATCTGGACTTCTTCTTCAACCTCGGCTCGCGTCTGGGCTCGGGCACCAACCGCAACATCGCCGACCCGTGGACCGGCGGCACGCACGCCGTCAACCGCACCGGAAGCTCGAGCTTGAGCGACCACGTCACCCCGGTCAACGTTACCCAGGGCTCTGCGGCGTTCGCGAACATGATCGGTCTGAGCAGCCCGGTTGCCAACAGTATCGGCGGGCTTGTGACGGCGCCGTCGATGAGCATCAGCGGGACATTCCTCGACGACATCCAGGTGGACTTCCTGATCGATGCCACGCAGGCCCACCAGTCCACGCGATCGCTGACGGCCCCGAGACTGGCCCTATACAACGGCCAGCGCGCCTATATCACGGTCGCCACGCAGCAGGCATACGTGTCCGACATCGAGCCGATCGTCTCTGACAACTCCGTCGCCTTCGATCCGATACTCAGCACCGTTCCGACCGGCACCGTGCTGGACGTCGAGGCGACGATCTCGGCCGATCGGCGCTACGTGACGCTGACGGTCCGGCCGCAGGTGGCCTCTCTGAATGGCTTTAGCCGCTACTTCACTGACGTCACGACCACTGATCCCGTGACGGGGGAACCGCTCACTGGCGACGGCTTCATCCAGCTTCCGAACGTAACGATCCAGGACCTCCAGACGACGGTCTCCGTCCCCGACGGCGGCACGTTGCTGCTGGGCGGGCAGAAGCTCGCCGGTGAGGTCGAGCGCGAAATGGGCGTGCCGGTACTGAGCAAAGTCCCCGTCATCAACCGGTTCGTTACCAACCGCGGCAAGGTGCGCGACGAGCAGACGCTGTTGATCCTCATCAAGCCGAAGATCATCATCCAGCGCGAAGAGGAAGAAAAGCAGTTCCCGTGATAGCCGCAGGGCGGCTGCTTCAGTAGAAGTGGCTTCATGACCTGCTTTGTAGGCGAAAGCGCGGGATTTTGCCGATCTGGCAAGGAGTGGAAGTGACGGCATATCGATGAGATATACCGAGCTTCCACGACGTCGCCAGGCGGGAAAAGACCCGCTTGCAGCCCAAATCGAGGTTATGAAGCCGCTTCTAGCACAATCGGGCCGTGCGTTCCTTGCGGGACACGCGGCCCGTCGTTTTTGAGAAGTGGCAGGAAGGTTCTTCGCCTCGGGCGTCTTGTGGGAGCGTTCCCGACAGGGACTCCTGGCAGCCAGCATGATGCGGAAAAGACCCTCAGCAATCGCTCCATGGGTCCGGACCCGAAAGGACAGTGCCCAATGAAACACCAATTCGGCGCATTGTTGACGGCAACCGTTGTCTTAGCTGCGGCCTCGCAGTCGGCGGCGCAAGGGCCGACCACCCACCCGTCAGGCGCCACGAAGCGCCCGTCGGACAAGGCCCTCGATGGCCGTCTCAAGCACATCAAGCTGGACGTGCCCGGCCGGGTGGTCGTCATTGCCGCAGAGGTCTGCCGCCGGACCGGGCCGTTGGAGTTCCTGTTGTGCAAGGGCGCTACGAAGTCACATGAAAGCATACTGAAAACCCACGCCCTGCCTTCGACGGTTCATGCGGCGTTGCTGTCGCTCGGGCTGACGGCGGGCAAGCCGGCCCGCTGGACGGCCACCGGCGAGGGCGACCAGGCTCGTTTCATGCCGCCCCAGGGAGCGGCCGTCTCGGTTACGGTGCGATGGAGGGATGCCGACGGCAAGGCACACCAAGCGAATGCAGCCGACTGGCTTGTCGGGTCGGGCACGCGCCAGCCGCCCCGGGCGGATCGGTGGATCTTCGTCGGCTCGCAGATCCTGCCGGACGGAAGGTACTGGGCCGACATCGAAGGCGAGCTGATCTCGGTGGCCAATTTTGCCTCGTCGGTCATCGACGTGCCGTTCGAAAGCACCGACAAGAACGCGCTGCTGGAGTTCGTCGCCAACGAGCAGCGGATTCCACCGGTGGGTACGGGCGTTGAGGTGGTCATCGCGCCGTTGCCGGGCGCCGCGAAGGCCCCGGACGCTCGGGCGTTGCTGGAGGTGGACTGTTTCGGGCGGTATGTCCTGGACGGCCAGCCCATGCCGCCGGAGCGGCTGAGCGACTGGGCCCGGCGGTACATTGCCCGTCATGCCAAGGGGCAGGTTGTCGTGCGTGTGGACGCGCGGGCGTTGGCGTTCGACGTTGCCCAAGCTCGGCAGGCGCTGGCCGATGGCGGCGTGCGGGACATCGAAGTCGTCCACCTGCCGCCAGCCGGTAGCGTACTGCCCCGGACCACCCAGCAGGCCAGGCGCTCGCTGGACTGGTGGGCGCGGCGCTTTGCCATGGCTGACGAACTCATTAGCGACCCCGGCCAGGATGCCCGGGCGGCGCTGGAGCAGATACGTTTACAGCTGCGCCGACTGGAGGCTATGGGGGAGCTGTGGGCTGACTATGCAAGCCAGCTTCAGGCCCAGCTGCGGGCCTACGAGGCGTCTACCCAGCCGGCTGGGCCGGAGACCAACGGGCAATGAACGCCGACGAGCCGAACGATTCCGGCCCGCCAGGCGGCACGCCGGGCATCTTGCGCCGCAACGGTTGGGCGTTGCTCGCTGCGACGGCTGTGACGATCGGCGTGGAGCTGGGGATGTACTGGCTGGCGATGGGATTGGGCGTCGGGGCCAGGCAGGCTGTGCCGGCGACGCTGGCGGTGTCGGTGTTGTGGGTGGCGCTGGCGGCTGGAGCGCTAGCCGCCGGGTCCGATGGCGGATGGGGCATGTTGCTGCGGGGCGGCATCGTTGCGGATGCCTCCGCTGTTTCGCTGGCGGTTCTGGCGGTGGCAAGTCCGTACGTGACGCTGCTGGCTGCGGCCCAAGTGTACTGCACGTTGGCGGCGATGGCGTTGTTCTCGACGGCTGTGGTGGCCTGTGCAGCCGGCAGGGGCGCACGACTGACAGCAGCGGCGGCAACGGCGGTCGTGCTCATGGCTGCATTGTCAACGCCGCTGTGGATAGGTGGGGCGCTTCGGGCCGAGGCGAGCGTCGCCGGCCCGATCGCTTCGACGGCGGCGCTGGTCAACCCGTTCTACTCGGTTACCTCCGCCGTGGTCGAGCAGACGCACTTCGTCTGGCACCAGGCGCGAGTGATGTACCAGATCACGTGGTTGGGCGACTTGGCCGCCCCGGCCCCGGTGCCGTGGTATGCCGCGGCGATCGTCTACGGCGTGCCCGCGGCGCTGCTGTGGGGGCTGCGGCGAGTCCTTCGCGGGTTCAAGCATTCCCAAGCAGTTCCGTGAGCAAGGCGGCGAAGCGCCGCACGGCCTTGCCCCGATGGCTGATGGCGTTCTTCCTTTCGGGCGGCAGTTGTGCGGTGGTGCAGCCCAGCTTGGGAACGTAGAAGAGCGGATCGTAACCGAACCCATTTTCCCCTGCGGGCCCGTGTCCGATTTGGCCCTCGACGGTGTCGCGCGTCTCGATCAGCACCCGGCCTTGCGGGTCGGCCAGCGCCAGGGCGCAGACGAACCGGGCGGTCCGCTCGGCGTCACCCACGCCGGCCAGACGAGCCAAGAGCCGTGCGTTGTTGGCGGCGTCGATCTGGCTGCGCGGTGCCCCCGGCGGGCAGGCGTCGGCTGCGTAGCGCGCGCTGCGGACGCCCGGCTCGCCGCCCAAGGCGTCCACTTCCAACCCCGAATCGTCCGCCAGGCACCACTGGCCGGTCGCACGTGCATAGTACAGTGCCTTGTCGCGGGCATTCTCGGCGAAGGTGTCTTTGTCCTCGTCGGGCTCGATGATCGGGCCGAACTCGCTGAGCCCAGCCACGCGGACAGGCTCGTCGCGCAGGACCTGCCGGATCTCGCGGAGCTTGCCGGGGTTCTTCGTGGCCAGGACAATCACGCGCACGGGTCGTTCCATGGGACGGATCCGGGCCTACGGGTTGTCTTTCTTGCGGGGGATATGGACCGGATGGCTGCGGGCATAGGCCCACTCAGCCTTGCCGGTTTTGGGGTTTATTATCGTTTGCTTCTGCTTGCGCCCGTTAACGGCTAGGAACTCGTACTCGTCCATGACCTCCGTTACACGCGGATCGAGTATCTTGGGGCGGATGCGCGAGCCGTCCGTGACCATCTGGATTGCCGTTTCCGGAAAGGCCATTACCGTTACGGTCGATTGGCTCGGGCCGTGATAGTAGTAAGCCTCCTTGCCCTCCTGCCGCAGTTGCGTGCAGTAGTCCACGGCGAACTGCTTTCGCCCGACGTAATCGGCTTCGGGTACGTCATAGAAGACGGCGATGGCGACGGTGTATGCGCCGCGGGCGTTGGTCAAGTCCCACTCGGGCGGACCGACGTGCCGGCCAGGCAGCGGAACGATGATTGCCCTGGCGAATACGTTTACGCCGGCGGGGGCCACGTACCGCTTGGACTCCTTCAGGTCTTCCTGTGCGGCCCCGGTCGAAGAATACGTGCCCCTGAACAGTTCGCTGCTGGCCTGTTTGTGGACGACCCGCAGGTCCTCCCAGCCGGTGTCCTGCTCGGCGGCCTGCTTGTAATGCCGCATCCGGGCCGCGTGGCCCGGCTCGCCGTCGGCGTAGAGCAGGATGGTGTAGCGCCCCGGGGCGCCGGCATCGCTGTCGGCGCTCTGGGCGTTGGGCTTCCAGGCCTGCCATCCGCCATCGCCACAGCCGGCCAGCGCAAGAACAGCCGTCGCGGCTGCCACAACGGACGCAATCTGTGAGAGTCTGTGAGTCATCGCAGCACCTCTCGCTGGCTTTGCAGGAGTTTTCTGATGCCGCGCCTGGCCAGGCGGAGCATCCGGTCGAGTTGGTCGGCGTCGAAGGGGGCCTTCTCGCTCGAGCCCTGGAGCTCCACGAACTTGCCACCGCGCGTCATCGCGACGTTCATGTCGACCTGGGCGGCTGAGTCCTCGTTGTAGTCCAGGTCCAACAGGGCCTTACCGTCCACGATTCCGACCGACACCGCAGCGACCGCGCCCTTCAGCACGTTGGGCCTGCACAGGTCCGCAGCCGCGGCTTTTCGGACGGCAAGCGCCAAGGCGACGTACGCGCCGGTGATGGCAGCGGTGCGTGTCCCCCCGTCGGCCTCCAGGACGTCGCAGTCCAGGTGAATGGTGTTCTCGCCGAGCTTGTCGAAGCGGACCACGCTTCGCAGCACCCGGCCGATGATCCGCTGGATTTCCGTGCCCCGGCTGTCCGGCTTGCCTGTCGGACGGGCCTTCCGCCGGCCCGTGCTGGCTGGCAGCATACCGTACTCCGCCGTCACCCAGCCCTGGCCTGAGCCCGTGCGCCACGCCGGCACCCCGGCGGCGAAACTGGCTGTGCAGATCACGCGCGTTCGGCCCATTTCGATAAGGCACGATCCGTCGGCGCTGCGTACGAAGTTCGGCGTGATCTTCACCGGGCGAAGTTCGCCGGCCGGCCGATTGGCGTTTCTGCTGGGTTTGGACATGCCGATATTCTACGGAAATGGCCCAGGCGTTTCCATCGGGACTATTGCGACGAAGGCCTCGCCATCGGTTGTCGGGCGGGCCTGTGCCTGCGGGCGATCAGCGGGGATTACCCGATGCCGCCTTTACCCATCAGGACGTTCAGCAGCGTCCGCTGGAAGTGCAGGCGGTTCTCAGCCTCGCTGAAGATCGTCTCGGCGTGGGCCTCGAACGCCTCGTCGGTGATCTCGCAATCCCGATAGGCCGGCAGGCAATGCAGGACGATCGCGTGGTCCGGCGCCCCAGCCAGCAGGTCCGAATTGACCTGGAAGCTCTGGAAGGCCTCGACACGCTTGAGCTTCTCCTGCTCCTGGCCCATCGAGACCCACGTATCGGTGTAGATCACGTCCGCGTCGACCACGGCCTGGGCGGCGTTGTCCGTCTGGCTGAACGCCTCAGCCGGCAAGTTCGACTTGAAGGCCTCTTCCAGCTCGTAGCCGTGGGGGCATGCGATCACGAACTTCATGCCAAGCTTGGCACACGCCACGGCCAGGCTGCGCGCGACGTTGTTTCCGTCGCCGACGAATACGAGCGTCTTGCCCGTGACGTCGCCGAAGTGTTCCCACACCGTCATCAGGTCGGCCATCGCCTGGCACGGATGCGAGTAGTCCGTCAGCGCATTAATGACCGGGACCGAGGCGAAACGTCCCAGCTGCTCGACCCACTCGTGGCTGAAGGTGCGGGCCATGATGCCGTCGCACATCCGCCCCAAGACGCGGGCGATATCCTGGACGGCCTCCCGGCTGCCCAGGCCGATGTCGTCATTGGTCAGGTAGATCGCGTGACCGCCCAGGTGTGTCATGGCGGCTTCGAAGCTCACGCGGGTCCGCAGCGAGGGCTTCTCGAAGACCATGGCGAGTGTCTTTCGCGCCAGCATGGCCGGGAGCTTGCCGGCCTTGAAGGCCTGCTTGTCGGTGAGCGCCTCTTCGAGCAGCGAGCGAAGCTCCTCGCCGGTGAAATCGTTGATGTTGATGAAGTCTTTCATGGTTCTCACAGCCAAAGTCCCGGCAGCTCGGGCAACGTGCACCGCCGGCGGTTGCCGCCCTAGCCCTGTATCAAGGTTCCAACACCGTGGTCTGAGAATATCTCCAGCAGCAGCGAATGCGAAAACCTTCCGTCGATGATGTGCGTCTTGCGGACCCCCGCTGACAGCGCCCGCAGGCACGATTCCACCTTCGGCAGCATCCCGCCGGAGATTGTTCCGTGGGCGATCAGCTCGCGAATCTCTTTCTCGTTGGCTTGGGGGATCATGCTTTCGGGATCCTCGGGATCGCGACGGATGCCGTGCGTGTCGCTGACGACTACGAGCTTCTCAGCCTTGAGTGCCGCGGCCACCTCGCCGGCGGCAGTGTCGGCATTGCAGTTGAGCTTCGTACCGGTCTTGTCCCGCGCAAGCGGCGCGATGACCGGAATCGTGTCGGCCTGACACAGCAGGTCCAGCAGCTTGGCGTTGACGTGGGTGACGCGCCCGACGAACCCCAGGTCGATCTTGCGATCATCCTGGTCCAGGAAGAGCTTGTCCCCGAAGAGCACGTTGCTGCCCAGCGTGTGCAGGCCCATCGCTCCCGAGCCGAGCTTTTCGATCGTGGCGACGATGCTGCGGTTGACCTCGTTGCAGAGCACCTGCTCGACGACGGTAAGGGTGCGCTGGTCAGTGTAGCGGCGGCCCTGGACGAATTGCACCTCCAGGCCCCGTTTTTCCATGGCCTCGGAGATGGCCTTCCCGCCGCCATGGACGATTACCGGGCGCATGCCGACTGCGTTCATGAAGACGACGTCCGTCAGCAGGTCGCCCATGGCGCGCTCGTCGTCCATCACCGAGCCGCCCATCTTGACCACGACGATCTTGTCGGCGAACCCCTGAATGTAGCCCAAAGCTTCGACGAGCGTCTGGGCCTTTGCAATTGCCTGTTTCATATCGAATTCCCTGCGTGTGCCAAACCGTTACAGTTAACGCGATTGCCCCAGTGAGTCAAGCGTTTTGGCGGCCCGTCGGGCTGCAACTGGGCCGGTCGGCAGGCCCTCGGCGGCCTGCGCCAGCCGCGGGGTCGACGGGTCAATGCGCCCTTTCACTTCGCGCTTGGGCGTGTCTATAATGGCACGACCATTTGATGTGAGGCGATCATGAACGGAAAGCTAACCCAAAGGAAGATTCTGGCCGTGCTGATGGCTGCGAGCGTTGTTGTGCCCATGGCCGTCGAGGCTCGCGGCGAGGTGGCTCTCGGGCGGCGCTACACCGATCCGGTAAACGGGTTTTCTCTGCGTCCGCCGCTGAACGCCGAGCGGGTCCGGCAGACTTCGCCGGCGCTACTGGTAAGTTGGCGGATGCGAGACCCTGACCGCAACGCAGTGCTGTGGACGCTGAGCGTCCTGCGTGCGGTCGAAAAGCGGCCGGTGGGCGACCTGCGAGCCTACTCCAAGGCACTGGCCGGCAAGCTCCGCACCGAGGAAAACTACAAGGTGGACTCGGTGGCGCTGCCGACGGTTGCGGGCCTGCCCGGCATGAGCTTCAAGGGCTTCACGGCCGGAGTGGGGCGGTTCTACCAGGAGCAGGTGTGGGTGCTTTCCCACCGAGGCAAGGTTGACCCCCAGGCAAAGCCCAACAGCCAGGTCGAGCCGACCGAGTTCCTGGTGCTGGTCATCAACGGCCCGGCTGACATGGAAAAGGAGCTCTCGGCCGTGCTGGCCAAGATGGTCGGCACGCTCGAGGCGACGGACCCCCAGAGGGCCCGCGCCGAGCGCGAGGCCAACCTGCGTAGAGGTCAACAGTTCCTGGGGTCGCTGACGGGCGAGAAGCTCGCCGCAGCGGTCAAGGGCGACGCGCAGTGGTACCTGATGCGATTCGAGGGCAAGGACGTCGGGTTCATGCGGGTGGCCGCTGCCACGGCGCACCGCGAGGGCGCCAGCGGCTACGAGGTGAAGAACTGGGTGGTCCTGCAGCTTCCCAATAGTGAGCGACGCTTGCTCAAGCGGGTCATGTTCACCAGCTTGGACCGCAACGTGGAGCGCTGGACCGAGCAGTTGACGGTAGGCGAAGGACCGACGCGCGAGACCTTCAGCGAGGAAGGCATCAAGCAAGCGGAGATGATCGTCTGCCACATCACTCAGGCCGGACGCGGGAGAACCAACAAGAAGCCCGCCCCGTTGGCCATCTATCTGCCGCGGGCACTGGGGGAGCTCTTGGCGCGACTGGTAGATCTGGGCAAGCCGGAATCTTACGCCTTCGCCACCTACACCAGCAGCGCCAACAGCTTCGACATGCGGACGTTCACCGTGGTCGGGTCGGACCGCGTGGAAATCGACGGCAAGGACACCGAGGCGATTCGCGTCACCGACCGTGTGGCTGAGGATACCGAGCCGACCACGCTCTGGCTTGACGCCGAGGGCCGACTGCTAATGATGGAGTCCCCCGACGGATTGACAATGTGCCCGGCTACCCGCGGCGAGGTCCGCAGGCGTTTCGTGGATGCCGATCAGCTGGTTAACGCGATGGGAAAGTGAGCCCGCTCGCGGCAGGCGGGGCACGGGGCGACAATACACGCAGGAATTCTGGCAAGAGGTGCATTGAATGGTTCAACGGAAGGTCTACGACGTGATTATCGTGGGCGGCGGGCCGGCTGGCCTGGCCGCCGGTCTCTATGCCGCCAGGGATCGTTACAATACGCTCATTCTCGACAAGAACGGCCTGCCGGGCGGGCAGATCATGCTCACCGAGCGGATCGAGAATTATCCCGGATACGAGAACATCGCCGGCCCGGAGCTTGTGGAGAAGATGAAAACCCAAGCGACGAAGTTCGGGGCCGAGCTGGCCACGAGCGCACAGGTCACGGGACTGAATCGCAACGATGACGGCCTGATCGAGGTGCCCGTCAACAACGGCGAGGATACCTATCTCGCCCGCTCGGTCATACTCGCGCCCGGCAGCGATTACCGCCAGCTCGGCGTCAGCGGGGAGGCTGAGCTTCGCCAGGCGGGCAAGGTCAGCTATTGTGCAACTTGCGACGGGGCGTTCTACCGCGACAAGCACGTCCTGACGGTCGGCGGGGGAAACACGGCCGTGGAGGACACGGTGTACCTGGCCTCGCGGTTCGTCGCCAAGACGACGATGATTCATCGCCGCACCGAATTCCGCGCCCAGAAGGTCCTGGTCGAGGAGCTCTACGAAACGGCCAAGCACAAGGATATGGACATCAAGTTGCCTTACGTTCTGGAGGCGATTGTTCCCAATGCGGACAGCACCGAGATCGACCACGTTAGCATTCGGAACGTTCAGACTGACCAGGCCGAGGACCTCAAGGTTGACGGCGTGTTCGTCTTCGTGGGCATGGTGCCCAACACGGACTTCCTTCGCGGCTCGGTTGAGCTGGACGAGTCCGGCTACATCGCCTGCGACTGCACGACGCTGAAGACGTCTATGCCGGGGGTGTTCGTGGCGGGCGACTGCAGGCAGCGCGCAGCGATGCAGCTGGCCACGGCCTGCGGCGACGGCGTGCTGGCGGCGATGGAGATCAAAGAATACCTTCGCAATCCTGACACCTGGCCGGAGACCATGCGCGAAGAAGGCCTGGTGAATGGTTGGTAACGCGGTCCCGGCGGCTGCAATATGGCGTGGGGGAGCGGCCAAACGGGATCAAGCCAGGCCGTGCGCAGCCTCCCAGCGGGCTTGGTCGTCGGTGAACAGGTGAATCCGCCGCTTCTTGTACTGGCCGATCGTCCAGAGCAGCGCGCAATCGCTCATGCCCGTAGCAGCGGCAATTCGATGGATGCACGTCTGACAGTCTTCACGCGCCCGGCCGTGGATCATGGTGTAGAAGTTGTAGGGCCAGCCCTTGCCCACAGTCCGTAGGTAGCAGTGGCTCACGGCTGACTCACCGGCTGCGATCTGCCCGGCACGATCCGCACGGACGTCGTCGACTTGCCAGGCCACCAGCACGTTCGCCTCAGCGCCGGCTGCGTGATGGTCCACAGCGGCTGCGTATCGGCGCATCCACCCCGCAGCCAGAAGGTCGGCTGCGTGCACCAGCAGTTCGTCGGCGTCCATCCGGGCCTCCGCAGCGATGGCGGCGAAAGGCTCCTGCGTCGTGGGCAAGTCGATCTGCAAGGCGCGAATCGCACGGCGCTGTGCGTCGGTAGGCCTGTCCCCGGCGGCGACGGGCGTCAACTTTGCCGGTGCGGCCGTTGCGTTCGAGCTTTGCGCGACGGTGCCAGCGCCGCGGGCGTCAAAACGCACGTGCAGTTTGTATCGTCGCAGCGTCGCCAGCAGCAGCACGTCGGTTGCACCGCACATTCGGCCCAGGGCGCGGGCGGTGAGCTCGAGTCTCGGCTTGCTCCGCGGGGCCACGGCCAGCGTGAACCACAGGTTGAGCTGCCCGGATCGGCCGTAACAGTGTGAAACGCCCGGATGGCCGGCAACGATCCGTCCGGCCTCGTCGAGGCGTTGCGCGTCAATACGCATGGCTACGAGCGTCTGGGCGTAGCCCAGCGACGGCGCGTCGAAGACGCCGGAAATCTCGCGGACGAGCCCTTCACGGCGAAGACGCCCAACGCCGTCCAGTACCGCTGATTCGTTGCACCCGAGCTCAGCCGCCATCAGGGCGAATGGCTGCCTTACCAGGGGCACGCGATGCTGGATCGCGCTGAGCAGCGTCGCGTCGGGTTGTTCGCGCAGGGCGGCGGGCATGGGTAGTGTTGGTGCTGAAAGTCCAAGACGTTTGCAGCCGACAGAGCCGGGTCTTCCCGGCATCCGCCGAGCCTACGGCATCTCGAATTCGTGCTCCGGCGAACGGACGGTAAGGACCGGGCATGGGCTCCTGTGGACCACCTTGTCTGCCACGGAACCCAGGAGTACGTGCTTAAGGCCGGTGCGGCCGTGGGTGCCCATAACGATCATCCCGATGGCCTGCTCCTTGGCGTATTCGATGATCTCGACAAAAGGTCGCCCGTGACGAATGGCCCGAGTGACTTTGACGTCCTGGCTGAGATTCTTTGCGACGAACTCTTCGAGCAGCTGCTCGGCCTTGCCGGTCAATTCCTCGACGGGCGGGCCGACCGGCGCGGCTATCATGTCGGTGGCAATCCAGTACTGATACGAGTCGTCCACTACGTGGAGCACGTGAAGCTCCGCGTCCATTTTCTTGGCCAGGTACCGGGCGTACTTCAGCGCATGGAGCGACAGGTCGGAAAAATCTGTCACATAAAGAATCGAGGACGTGTCAATCATGTTGGTCTTCCTCTAGTCTTCCAAATCCCACATGTCCGCGCCTCGGCGCAGGGCCTTTGGCGGAGAGATGATCTCGTGATAGACAATCGCCTTTCGCGCTTCCCGGGCCGTCAGTCGCACGGCAATGGGCCTGGTCGGCTCAACCGCTCGGACTGCCTGGGGCGGTGCATTTATCGGCTGATCCTGCCTGAGGATCCCTGCCAGGACCGGCGCATCCGAGGGGGGCGCCTTTGAGACGCGCCGGGGCCGACGAGCCTCCGTCTTCGTCCGGCGGATCGCCGGCGGGACGGCCCGCGGCTGGCCTTGCAGTGCCGGCTGGGCGCGCGGCGGCGACACATCCTCGCGCTTAGGTTCGCGCTGAGGTGCGGGCGGCTGGGCCTGTTGTCCACGCCGTTGCCGCTGACGCTCAAGATACTCCTGCTCCGCGCGCTGGGCTTGCTTTTTCTCCAGGGCCTTCTTGACCAGGCCGCTGACGATGCTCACCACCACGATCAGGAGGAACACCACCAGGTTGACGATGTCCTCGGTGCCCTTGGCCAGGATGTTCATTGTACAGATCATGCCGGTCCAGTCGTGGTCTACTTGCTCTCACCCTTGGCGGGCGGCTCGCCGCCGATGCTCTTTCGCATGTCGGTGTCGGCCTGGATGTTTCGCATGCGGTAATAGTCCATGATGCCCAGGTTGCCTTTGCGGAACGACTCGGCGATGGCCATGGGAATTTCCGCCTCGGCCAGCACGACCTTGGCGCGATTCTCGCGGACCAGGGCCTGCATTTCCTGTTCGCGTGCCATTGCCATCGCGCGGCGCTTCTCCGCCTCAGCCTGGAAGCGTCGCTTGTCCGCCTCGGCCTGGTCTGCCTGGAGCTTGGCGCCGATGTTCTCGCCGACGTCCACGTCGGCAATGTCGATGGAGAGAATCTCAAAGGCGGTACCGGCGTCGAGGCCTTTTTCCAGCACCTTCTTGGAGATCAGGTCCGGATTCTCCAGCACCTGCTTATACGTGTCGGACGAACCGATTGTGGTGACGATGCCCTCGCCGACGCGGGCGATGATGGTTTCCTCGGTGGCTCCACCGACCAGGCGATCGATGTTGGCTCGCACCGTAACGCGAGCGCGGGCCTTTACCTGGATGCCGTCCTTGGCCACTGCGTCGATGGTGGTCTTGCCCGACGCGGGATTCGGGCAGTCGATGACCTTCGGGTTAACGGAGGTCTGGACGGCGTCAAGGATGTCCCGACCGGCCAGGTCGATGGCGGTGGCGGTCTTCCAGCTAAGGTCGATGTTCGCACGATTCGCGGCTATAAGCGCGCGTACAACATTCACCGGCCGCCCGCCCGCGAGGTAGTGCGTTTCCAGCTCGCCGGTGGACAGTTCCAACCCGGCCCGAACGGCCTGGATTCGCGACAGGACGATCACCTGCGGGTTTACCTTGCGGAACCGCATGCCGATCAGCTCGCGGACGCCCACGCCCGCAGCGGCGGCCAATGCCTGGATCCACAGGCCAAACAGCGGGGCGAACATCGCAAGGAACACCAAGACGACCACGCCGACGATGACGACGACGACCCATCCGGCCGGTGCCAACGCAAGCAATGTTGATCCGATCATGACTTACCCTTTCCGCTTATCTCGTCGTTACGTTTGGGAGTTCTCCCCATCCAATGTATCTTACCCATGAGTTTTCGGAAGGAAAGGACATTTGCAGCATCAAGCGACGCATACAATGAGGTATGATGTCCGCTGGAGAGTTTCACTTGCACTTAATGTTGCTTGGACAAGAAAAGACGCCACCACCCAAAGGGGCAATGATTCTCGCTTGTCGTAATTGGCCCGAGACTACTTGGGAAATCGCGGGCTGGGAGAATCTATGCGCTTGCACCTGATCAACCCACTGAATTGCCTGGTAAGCCTGACGAATGTCAAGGACAGCCGGTGGAATCGATACCGAGTCTGGAAGCCGCTCGGTTTGTTGGTGCTGGGAGGACTGACGTCGCCGGGGTGGGAAATCACCATCACCGACGAGAATCTCGGTGTCCCGGATTACTCCACAATGCCGCGCCCGGACCTTGTGGGGATCACCGCTTTTACCTCGCAGGCCAGCCGTGCCTATGAGGTGGCGGGGCAGTTCCGTCGCAAAGGCGTGCGGGTGGTGATGGGTGGAATCCATGCCACTATGTGTCCTGAGGAAGCCCTTGGGTATGTCGATTCGGTGGTCACGGGGGAGGCAGAGGGCGTCTGGGCGAATGTCCTTGACGACGTCCAGCACGACCGGTTGCGTAGAACCTACGCCGGCGGACATGTAGACATGGCGAAAATGCCCTTGGCCCGGCATGACCTGCTGAATCGAGGGTATGCCTTCGGCGCTATCCAGACAACGCGAGGCTGTCCGCTGGACTGCACCTTTTGCAGTGTGTCGGCCTTCAACGGCAAACGTTACCGCCACCGACCCATCGCCGACGTGATCGAGGAACTGCGGACCATTCGAGAGAAATTGGTCCTGGTGGTTGACGATAACTTCCTGGGCACAGCCGCTTCGCACATTGAGCGGGCCAAGGACCTTTGCCGCGCGATGATCGACGCCGACCTTGGCAAGAAATGGATCGCCCAGGCGACCATCAACATGGCAGACGATGAGGAACTGCTGACGCTGGCGGCGCGGTCCGGATGCCGGGGAGTGTTCATCGGCTTTGAGTCTCCCACGGTCCAGGGCCTGGCGGAAGTGGGCAAGAAGTTCAATCTGCTCAAAGGGCGGGACTTCAGACAATCCGTCCGGCGGATCCAGCGGCACAGAATTCTGGTGGTCGGCTCGTTCATAATGGGTTTGGAAACGGACCGCGCGGGCATTGGCAGGCATATCGCCGATGCGGCACAAAGCTACGGCGTGGACCTCCTCAACGTTCTGTTCCTCACCCCGCTTCCGGGCACGAGGCTGTGGGATCAGATGAAATTCCAGAGCCGCATCATTGCCAACGACTTCCCTGAAGATTGGAAATACTACACGCTGGGGTTTCCGACGGCTCGCTACAAGCATTTCTCATGGGCTGACATTATCGACGAGATGTGCACCTGCGAGCGTCGTTTCTATTCGAGGCGGCAAAGTTTCCGCCGTGTGGCCCGCAGCTTCCTGAGATGGCGAAGCCCAATTGTTTCACTTGTCAGCAATCTGTCGTTCAGGAATAACGCGCTGCTGACCCACAAGGACTACGAAAAACTAAACAAGACGCCCAGCAGCCTGGACGCGGTGTTGTCGCCGACGTAATCTCAGCCACGACGAGTCTGCCGGTAGTCAATTCTTGGTTTCGGCGACGCGAACGATAACGTCCGTGCCGCGGGCGCGGATCACCTTGACGGGGGTGTCCTTTTCGATCATGCCGCTCTCGGCGATTGCGTCTACCCGCTGTCCATCGATGCGCACCGAGCCCGACGGGCGAAGGAGCGTCTCGGCTGTGCCCGTCTTGCCGACGAGCGCCAGCAGGTGTACTGCCTCGGGCGTGCCCTCGCCGGGTGAGGCCTTTCGGTTACGCAGGAACAGCCTGCGCCCCAACGGCGTCTTGGGCAGCACCTTCACCAGATACACGAGGTAGACGGGAATACCCACCAGCATCGCCAGGATCATCACGACGCCTAGCGTCGAATGGATCGTGAAGCCGAAGTAGACCGCCGCCGCCAATGCAGCGATGGCCATGGCGGCAAGGACGCCGAACGACGGGGTGAGTATCTCCAGCAGCAGCAGGACCAGCGCCGCAAAAATCAACGCGATGATAATGGCAATTGTCTCGCCCATATAGTACTCCGCAACATCGATACTGCCGGGTTCTGCCTTGCGGCGATAACGCATCTGCCGCGTCAGAAAAACTCGGAATATCCAACTAATATGCCATCGGTTTTCTTCCTTGCAGCTGCATCACCGGCGCGGCGTCATAACCCAATATTATCGCTGTTACTGAGTACTAAGCCTCCTGGACAACCTCGACGAGGAGCCTGTTGCCTTCCTTGCGGATCACCCGCACGGCGGTTCCCGGCTCGATTATCTGTCCTTCGCTGCTGGCTGAGAGCAGATCGTCGCCGAACCGCACCGTGCCTGCAGGGCGGCACATGCTTTCGACCGTACCGACTGCGCCGACCTCGATGCGCTGCATCGGGGAGCTTTCGGAAACGGGCGGCTCTTCGACGTGCTCAGCCGGCCTGAGGAAAAGCCTGTTGGCGATGGGGATTTTCGGCAGGTACTGGGC
>Ga0180433_10002605_pt1 | contig 27574 bp, 23 predicted proteins | sample SS_ome_8_FD_132980 | JGI IMG/M metagenome (GOLD analysis project Ga0180433, IMG submission 132980) | Hypersaline lake sediment archaeal communities from the Salton Sea, California, USA - SS_1_D_1 metaG | ecosystem: Environmental > Aquatic > Non-marine Saline and Alkaline > Hypersaline >... | reverse complement strand
GGGTCGAGATCTTTAATCCTGGAGCTTCTGGTGACGTCGTTTCTGCGGTGGCCTAGCCGAAAGGAGGAAATTGCTGACTAAACTCTGATGGGCACTGTCTCATTTTCATTGACAGATTCCGGAACATCATGGAAGCGACTGCACATTCATGGCAAGAATTCCTGCGAATAGTGGATGAAGAAGCCGGATCTCGGCTAAGCGATGACGACCGATGTGCGTCCTCTGAGTTGTGGTACCGAGGACATGAGAAGAACACCTATGCACTGACCCCGTCTCTGTTCCGCTACCGAAATCCCGAGACGAAAGAGCGGGTGCTTTTCGATCTCTACACGCAGACCAAAGTCGGCCATCAGGGTCACAAAATCGTCACATGGGAAACACTCTTCGACATGCAGCACTATGGTATTCCAACCCGGCTGCTTGACTGGACGGCGACGCTTGGAAATGCGGTATTCTTCGCGGCTACGGACAAGGCGGATACCCCGTGTGTTTGGGTACTGAATCCCACCAAGATGAACACAAAAAGCGGATTTGAGAGGCTGATTCGTGTTCCCGATGATTGCGACCTGGGAGACTACCGCAAACGCTACTGGGAGGGGCGCCCAAAGATCCTTTGCCCCCTTGCCGTCATCCCCACCTATCAGAATCCACGGCTTCAGAGGCAACAGGGCAGGTTTACAGTACACGGCTCGAACACCGCGCCCATTGATCAACAATTCCCAGACTGCGTGTTCAAGATAGCACTAACCGAAGACACCTGCAAGGAAGCCCTCGAAGTGATGAGAATCATGGGAATCAATCCATTCAGCCTTTTCCCAGATTCCGTCGGACGGGCCCAGTACGTCAAATCGGAGGCCAATCTCGAGCCTATACCTTATGATGAAGGTACCGCCAGCAAGATAAGAGAGCGACTCAGACGTCGAGCTGAGCATGATCGTCGAATTCTCGAGAATCCCACCTCTGCGCAGGCCCAAACCCACAGACTCCGCACCAAGGGGATAACCGCCTGCAACCTGGGGAATGCTTACGTCCATAGGAAGAAAGAGGAGGATGAACTGAGCGCTTGGCTCAAAAGCGACGCACGGTCGTTTCTGTTTGTCACCGGCGAGGCCGGAATTGGCAAAACGAACTTCGTTCTCTACTGTCTACTCCGGTGTAAGAAACCGTTCGTATTCGTTCCCTTTAAGACTTACGGCGACTGGTTCAATGACACCACCGACAGGCCAGTCAAGCATAACACCCTTAGCCAATGCGTCAGCGACCACATGTTTGATCCAGACCCACTGGAACACGAGAAGAATGTGGCGCGGAAAATGATCACGGAGGGAGATATTATTCTTTCTCTGGATGGACTCGATGAGCTGGCACGAGTCAAAGGCGAAGCCGTAGTGAATACCGTGGCTCGCGAACTTGAGGAATATATCGGCGACAGCTCCAAGGCCCGCGTTGTCATTTCGTGCCGCGATCACATACTAAATCGCCTACAGGGAAAGAGGATCCTAAGCACCGAGAATTCTTGTCAGATCAGGATCGAAAGGCTCGACGAGAGCAGCACAAAACAGACGTTGAGCAGACAGCTCACCAAAAGGCACAAGGGACTTAAGCGGCTGGCCCATCATGCTCGCGTCCCGTTGTTTTTTGAGATAATACGGCGATCCGAGGACCATTGGTCGCAGCTTCTCAAGGTTTGTGGAAATGATTCGAAACTATATGAGGCATGGTTTTCCATAATTCATGAGAGAACGGATGGCCGTCCCAATCACAAGGAAGAATGGATGCGCCAAATCGGAAAGGTCGCGGGTATAATGCTTCAGAGACGGAGCGATCTGGTAGAAGTCTCGAGTCTGGACACCTATCTGGACGACAAGTTGAGCGATCTCGTCAGAGGCTTATCGAATCGGCCTTTCTCTGTGTTTGTCGAAGAACTGAAGGACATATACTCGTTCTCACATCAGTCATTGCGCGAGTTTATCCTGGGCTGGTGTATCGCCAACGAGATCAAGGACAATAAGTTTGACCTTCTCACCTCGAATCCGTCTTTTGACTATGAGGGCGGCGAGACGTATCAATACGTCCACGGGCTTCTCGATCTCAGGCTTGACCTTATCGAAACACTGGACCGCCTACTAGACAATTCATCGTCGAACGAGCAACAATGGAACCATTTGACGCGGAATATCTTTGAAGCCATCGGCATGTTGATGCCCGATGATGACGATCTCGCCGCAACGGCCGTACGAAAGGCGATTGACATACTGCATGAGAAAGAACATAGGTCCGACCTATACGTGTTTTTCAAAACCAAGTATAACATTGTCCGCTGTTTGGAGCGCATCCATTCCTCGGCGCCGAGAGATCCGTATTTCGCACACACACTGAAGCATCACTGGAGATACGCACCCCGTGATCGAGACAACATCGGGGCATATGCAGTGCGGGGGTTTCATATGAAGAAACAGAAACCGGGCGCACTGTCACCCATGGTTTTCGTGAATAAGTATCCCGATGAAGCCATTAGAGAACTGGAGCCCACTGTCTGCGAGTGCCTTTTGTCAATGATCGGAAACCTCAGAGACAAGGAGCTCCCTGAAGACGCTAAGTTCCTGGCTATCAACTGCACAATGGCGCTCATCCGTTGGCTCCCGGAGGAGCCGGATTTGGACAGAATCGAGAAGCTACTCAAGCATCCACATACATCCCATCCGATGAAACAGAACATGTTCTGGGCAATCTATCGACGATACGGCGTCAATGTGCCGGAACGCTTTCGCGCGAGCGGGGTATTCAAAGGGGCGGGAACGCTTACATGGGCCTCCGGCGAGGCGGATAATATATTCCGAGATCTTGGCGGCGGGTCCTCATAATGGGCCAAGACAGAAGCTTTGCCGACACATCACTGGAAACCAACCTGGTGATCCGACGCCTTCTTCTTGAGCCAGCATACCGCGTCGTTAGCTCAGGAAGGAAAGGAACGGGACAGCAACTGAAAACGCAACCAAACACATGCGCCGGAGGGGTGGCTTGTGGGCAGACAAAACGGCGGACAGCTTAGGAGGATATTCCCATGCGTTTGAGATCTCCTGCAGGCAATTGACCTGAGGCGGCAAAACCAGACCTCCATTGCGCTCGAGCGCAGTAAGTCTAAATGTCGCCACTTGTCATAGAATCATGCTCGCGTGCTTAATAGGCACTTCCTTCCTTCTTCGCAGGCGCAGGAGGTGTTGATATGGATCTGATCAGAGTATTTGTGAGCTATAGTCATAAGGATGAGGTCTTTGCTCGGAAATTGTCAGGAGCTTTGGCTTCAGTCGGAATTGGGTGTTCCATTGATTCGAGGATTGCATATGGCGAGGACTTTTCTGAGAGGATAAACAAAGCGATACGAGAATCGAGTCATTTTGTCTGTCTTGTATCAGAAGCAAGCCTGCATTCTCCTTGGGTGTTCAAGGAACTGACGCTGGCCGACAGATACGGCGTCAAAGTAACGCCCATACTACTGGAACCCGGCGTGCGGATCGATCCCCCCTTCGACCCCAACATTAAGTACATTCAAATCTATGACCATGATGTTTCAGAGGATGTCCTCTTCGAGCACTTGATAGAAGCAAGGATGTTTGATGACGGTATAGTGCCAGCCGGTATCTTCAAAAGGTACAAGCAACGTTTTCCGGCCGAGTTCTTTGCATCCGAATTACTTACGCAGCCTTTGATTCTCAGTCAAGAAGAGGACAAGCTGGCAGTGCGCGTTAATCGGTCCAGCGTGGATTATGTGGTAATCTCAAATATCGGTAAAAAGCAATTGTGCAAACGTTTCGTCGCGCCCAACAAAGCCGAATTGATTAAATTGGATCGCCGCATTCTGTCCTTCATGCGCGAGCCCCATAAACAAACGCCTCTGTCGATTACTACGAGCCAGCTTCCGCTACGGTGGGCATCGGGAGGTGTGCTCTCAATTGTAACCCACGATGATGCAATGTGGGTTCCCCTGTTCTTCAGAGATATTCCACCATACGGCTGGAATGTGTCCTTGGGCGCCACAGAGAGGTATTTCAACGATATGGGGCACGAAATCGACGACCAAGACTATTCTCTTGAATACGAACTTACCTCTCCCTGGAAGTTCATTGTGCGCGAATTTCTGGAGGAGACTCTTATCCTGAGCAATCAACCGCGTATGGGTGGAGCCTGCGAGTGGAGGCGATTTGACTTCCCACAACACGTCAGGATGAGAGTAGAACGCAGCCAGGCAGAGAGGTTCGCCGAGGTCCACTTGGAACTGAGGCGGAATCAGGACGGCCTTGACATTCAGCCGCATCACAGGGGAGTACGTATAGCCATCTGTGACGATACCACGTCCGACCTTGCAATAGTTGGAAACAGAACTCAGGGGCGCTTGTCTGGAGCCTGGAATGTGTTGATAGCCATCAGCCCGCTGGAGCTAGGAATCGAAGTCATAAAGGTTGTCGAATATAAGCTGCCTTCGGACCATTGCATCCTGGATGGGGAGTTTTACGAAATACGCGGCCACCGGCAGTTGGTTCGCATGCCTGTCGGACTAGTCTCACTCAAGTACTTGTTCGACAATTTCGGTGATTGTGACTACCAACTCCAATACAGCGACGAAGACATTCAGCCATCCGTGACTGCCGCACCGTTCCGATCGGATGACGTTCGTGTGTTCAAGTGGGATTTCGACCAGCGTGCGAGAATCTGGGGCGGAGACGACGCGAACCAATGGGAGAGAGAGCGATATTCTGAATGGCAAAAGAACTTCGAGGAAGCATTTTCCGAAGGATTCTCAGGCAATACCGCAGCTTTCCCCAGTCTCTTCACGCCAGCTACCGTCAAGGCCATAAACCTGTTCTTCAATTGCTGCCAGCGTGGGCAAGCCATTGCCAGTAATTATGCACCAAGCGGGTAGCCAGCTGTATGCTGCCCCAGCACGAAAGTGCGGGTTCTTGGATCCAAAAGGCGTCAGCCGGAAGACGTGGCCGGCGGACGGATACGGAATAACCGCCTCAAGAGCATCAAGCCAGTGGCTGGCTTCCATGGCCGCATATGACTGATGGGGGCTGCTCTGCTGTGTATTTGGAGAATGTTGGGCGTACTTGTAGCCCTCCATGGTAGTATTACCCCGATATTTGAGGCACTTCCAGCATCGCATCGTTCCCAGTCGACGCCTTGAGGTGAGATAGTGCCGAGAGCAAAGAAGACAGCGAAAGCCAAGAGAACCACGAGCGCCGCCAAACTGGGCTTCGAAGCGAAGCTCTGGCAGGCCGCCGATGCGCTCCGAGGTTCGATGGACGCGGCCGAGTACAAGCATGTCGTACTGGGCCTGATCTTCCTCAAATACATCACCGACGCTTTCGAAGAACTGCACGCCTCGCTCGAGGCCGAGCGCGATCAGGGCGCCGACCCGGAGGACCCGGACGAGTACAGGGCACAGAATGTGTTCTGGGTGCCGGCGAAGGCGCGTTGGTCCCGTCTTAAGAACCAGGCGAAACAGCCCACCATCGGCCGGCTCGTTGACGACGCCATGGAGGCGGTCGAGCGCGACAATCCTTCTCTCAAAGGAGTCCTTCCCAAAGACTATGCACGCCCCGCCCTCGACAAGCAGAGGCTCGGACAGCTTATAGACCTCATCTCCAACATACGCGTGGGCGACGAGGACAGCCGCTCGAAGGACATAATAGGCCGCGTGTACGAGTACTTCCTCTCACAGTTCGCAAGCGCCGAGGGCAAGAAGGGCGGCGAGTTCTACACACCTCGCTGCATCGTCCGGCTTCTGGTCGAGATGATCGAGCCTTACAAGGGCCGGGTCTACGATCCCTGCTGCGGCTCCTCCGGCATGTTCGTTCAGTCGATCGAGTTCATAAGGGCGCACGCAAGCGGGAACAACAACGGCGGCAAGGCGAAGGGAGACATCTCTATTTACGGTCAGGAGTCGAACTACACGACGTGGCGGCTCGCCCGAATGAACCTCGCTATCCGCGGGATTGCAGGCCAGATCGCTCACGGCGACAGCTTCCACAACGACCGCTTTCCTGATCTTAAGGCCGATTACATTCTCGCCAATCCTCCATTTAACGTGAGCGACTGGCGCGGGCAACTGCTCCGGGAAGACAAACGCTGGAAGTACGGCGTGCCGCCGGTGGGCAACGCCAACTTCGCATGGGTACAGCACATGATTCATCACCTGGCTCCCACGGGGCTCGCGGGGTTCGTGCTTGCCAATGGCTCCATGTCGTCGAATCAGTCGGGCGAAGGCAAGATCCGGAAGAGCATCGTCGAGGCCGATCTTGTGGACTGCATGGTAGCTCTGCCCGGCCAGCTCTTCTACTCCACCCAGATCCCGGCCTGTCTCTGGTTCTTAACTCGGGAGAAGAAGAACAGGCGCTTCCGCGACCGCCGAGGTGAGGTGCTTTTCATTGACGCCCGCAAGCTCGGCAGCATGGTGGATCGCACACACCGCGAGCTGAGTGAGGCAGACATCGAGAGGATCGCCCATACCTACCACGCTTGGCGAGGCGAGAAAGGCGCAGGGAAATACGAAGACGTGCCCGGTTTCTGCAAGAGCGCGGCAGTAGAGGAGATCCGCAAGCACGGCCATGTGCTCACACCGGGGCGCTATGTGGGTGCTGAGACGCTTGAGGACGACGGGGAGCCCTTTGATGAGAAGATGAAGCGGCTTACGGCGGAGTGGCGGGAGCAGGTGGAAGAGGCGAGGAAGCTTGATGCCGTCATCGAGAAGAACATGAAGGAGCTGGGGTATGGGGACAGATAGATCCTCTAGACGGAAGAAGACGTCGCACCTGGCATCAGACATCCTGCCGCTCGCGAGCGAGCTTGACCGCATCAGGAAAGAGGCTGAAGGGCTGGGGATCTTCACAAGTGACCGCGAGCTTCTGGAGTGCAGCGAGTGCGGCCTTGTGGAGGACGTTGCCGCCGACGGGCGGCTGATTACGTATCAACGAAGGAGCGGTGTTTGTGGCGACAGTGGCCTGCGTTTCGAGGAATTGAATGAAATGACCTTCCGCTGTCCGGTTTGTTCGACCAAACTGAAGGCGACTTTGCTGTGAGCAGGAGAAGACAACCGAACATGACTTTTGAGTTGCTGGTGGCTGCTATCCGCCAAGTAGATGAACATCTGGCGGCTCAGGCCGGGAAGGCCGTTAACATCAGCTTGACGCTGCGGAACTGGTTGATCGGATTGCATATTGCCGAATATGAACTTCGCGGGGCAGATAGAGCGGGCTACGGAGACCACCTGCTTCGCGACTTAGCCAGACAGCTGGCCGGCCACGGAGTCAGCAACTGCAGCCGTCGTCAGTTGTATCGCTACTTGCGGTTCTACCGCCTATGTCCACAGATTGTGGGGACGCTGTCCCCACAATTGAAGAAGCTCCTGCCGGCACGGACCGGTAGTCAGGACAAAGTGGGGACAGTGTCCACACGATTCCATGTATCACCAGAAAAGCTGCTTCAATCGCTCTCCTACAGCCAGATAGAACTGATTGTGGATCTGGAAGATGACCTCAAGCGAGCTTTCTATGAGATCGAGTGCATTCGGGGCAACTGGTCGGTAAGGGAACTCAAGCGCCAGATTGCCAGCCTGTACTACGAACGCTCCGGGCTTTCCAAGAATAAGGAGAAATTGGCGGACTTGGTCAAGGCAGGTGCGCAACAAGCGGAGCCGCAACTTGCCGTTCGCGACCCATATATCTTCGAGTTCCTCGGCATTAAGTCAAAGGAGGTCATGAGCGAATCCGATTTGGAGGATTCTCTGCTGGACAAACTCCAAGATTTTCTGCTTGAGCTTGGCCACGGATTCTGCTTTGAAGCGCGTCAGAAAAGGATCCTAATCGGCGACACGCATGGCTTTGTGGATCTGGTTTTCTATCACCGCATCCTCAAATGCCACGTGCTCGTCGAGCTGAAGATCGATAAGTTCACACATGAGAACCTCGGACAACTCAACACATACGTGACTTGGTACCGCAAGCACATGATGCTGGAGGGTGACAATCGGCCGGTTGGTCTTCTGCTCTGCACGCATAGAGACCGCGCGCTGGTTGAATACGCCCTGGCCGGCATGGACAACAAGCTGTTCGTGTCCAAGTACCAGCTCGAGCTGCCAAAGAAGGAGGACATCCAGCGCTTTTTGGAAGAAAAGATACGGGAAGCCGGCGATCGAGCATGACTCGTTGACTCAGGCAACCGCTCCAAGAGAGTGGAGAGGGCAACGGAAACAGGTCGACGAGGTTGTTGAGAACACCTTGCAGGATACTCAACATGGTGAGTGAATGGCAGAGAGTGCCTATCGGGGAGCTAGTCGAGGTTTTTGACGGCCCACATGCGACACCTACGAAGTCCAGTAGCGGACCTGTTTTCCTCGGGATATCGAACCTTGCCGGAGGACGTCTCGACCTTTCGACCACAGAGCATCTTTCTGAAGAAGACTATGTTCACTGGACTCGTCGCGTTACGCCACGGCCAGGGGACATTGTTTTCTCGTACGAGACGAGACTGGGTGAGGCTGCAATCATCCCAACAGGCCTGCGTTGCTGCTTGGGCCGCCGGATGGGATTGTTGCGGCCACGTCCCGGGAAGATTCACAATCGTTTTCTGCTCTACGCCTACCTCGGCCCACGATTCCAAGAGACATTGAGGTCTTTCACGATCCACGGGAGCACCGTCGATAGGATTCCCCTGACTGAAATGCCGAGCTTTCCGATAGAAGTGCCGGAAGACGTGGATGAACAGCATGCGATCGCCCACATCCTCGGGACGCTGGACGACAAGATCGAGCTGAACCGGCGGATGAATGAGACACTGGAGGCGATGGCACGGGCGCTATTCAAGTCGTGGTTCGTGGACTTCGATCCAGTCCGCGCCAAGATTGACGGCCGCTGGAAGAAGGGGCAATCGCTGCCCGGATTGCCAGCTCATCTCTTCGATCTCTTCCCGGGCCGGGCAGTTGATTCAGAATTCGGACAGATCCCAGAAGGGTGGAAAGTTGTAGAACTTCCGGATGTGATCGAGATCAACCCGTCCCGTCCACTTCGCAAGGGAGAAGAGGCACCCTACCTCGGCATGGCAAACATGCCAACACGGGTCCACAGACCTGATATTGTTATTCGGCGAACGTTCGGTTCAGGCATGCGATTCATGAACGGGGACACTTTGGTCGCGCGCATAACGCCATGTTTGGAGAATGGCAAGACAGCGTTCGTTGATTTCCTAGAGGACGGTCAGGTAGGCTGGGGATCCACCGAGTACATCGTCCTCTGTCCCAAGCCACCCCTCCCCAACGAGTTCGCGTATTTGCTGGCCCGAAGTCAGGAGTTCCGAGAATTCGCCATCCAAAGCATGACGGGCTCAAGCGGGCGCCAGCGCGTATCAGTCGACTCTCTCACCCATTACCAACTCGTCGTGCCCCCAGACGCTATCGCGATACACCATGGTAACATCATCAGGCCCTTGTTCGCACGAGGAAGCGAGGCTGTGTTCCAATACCGCACGCTCGCCGCCCTACGCGACACCCTGCTCCCCAAGCTCATTTCCGGTGAGCTGCGGGTCAAAGACGCCGAGCGAATCATTGGGAGGGCAACCTGATGCCCGAGATCAATCTCACCCAGTCCGAGGCCGACGCCCTAATCGCGATGGAAAAACATCGTGCGGACGATGAGCTTTGGAGCTATCCTGACTTGGGCGGCAGCATCTCGGTCCCGTTGGTCTCGGCAAACAGGCGTGAGCACTTCTTCCTCGATGTCAGCCGAAGGCGCATTGACCTGGCGAAGGGAACCTACCAGAATCGCGGGAGACAGGTCATCGTCCTGGTGCGCCTCGACTTCGGCGGTCCGCCGCACAGGAATCCGGACGGCGAGGAGGTTGGGAGCCCTCACCTGCACCTTTACCGAGAGGGTTACGGAGACAAGTGGGCATTCCTTGCGCCAACGGACCGATTTCCCCGTTTGGAGAAGCCCTGGGAGACACTCGAGGACTTCATGCGTTACTGCCACATTGTCGAACCGCCGAGAATCGAACGGGGGTTATTCACATGATCGACGAGGTTCGAAAGCTCCTGGACGAGTACCTGGCCTGGCTCCGAGACAAGACCTCCCTGCGCCAAGTGCAAGATTGCGTGGAGATCACAACGCCATACCTGGACCGGCACAACGATTACCTGCAGATCTATGCCAAACGGGAGGACGGGGGTTTCTTACTGACCGACGATGGCTATGTCGTCGAAGACCTGGAGCGATCGGGCTGCAAGCTGGACAGTCCGAAACGAAAGAAACTGCTCCAGAGCACACTGAACGGGTTCGGAGTTGCGCTGAGCAATTCGGCATTGGAAGTGCGTGCCACACAAGACAATTTCAGCCTGCGCAAACATAACCTGCTGCAGGCCATGCTCGCGGTCAACGATCTTTTCTATCTCGCAGCGCCCATGGTGGCAAGTCTTTTCTATGAAGATGTCGTGGACTGGCTTGACTTGCACCAGGTGCGCTATACACCCAAGGTCAAGTTCACCGGCAAGAGCGGCTACGATCACCTTTTCGAATTCGTGATCCCTAAGTCACGGATCCAACCGGAGAGAATACTGCGCGCCATCAATCGGCCTAATCGGGAAACAGCGCAGGCGGTGGCGTTCTCTTGGATTGATACAAAAGACGTACGCCCGCCCGACTCTCGAGCATATGCGCTGCTAAACGACAGTGAGGCCCAGATATCCTCAACGGTAGTTGATGCATTGCGCAACTATGAGGTCCGGCCGGTATTCTGGAGCCAGAGGGAAGATGTGCGAGATGAGCTGGCGGCATAGCCTCTACTGCACTCAGAAGAACCCGACAACTGCGGACTCGCTCTTGTGGCGGAAATAGCAAAGCCAGGGATATAGGGCTGAACAACGACAGCCGAACAGCCACACGGCATGGAGCCGAGTTTCATCCGCCGGCCAGGCCATTATCGATCACTGTAACAGAAGAGTCAACACACGCTTGCGAGAACCAAGGAAATGACCGCCTTCACCGAATCCATCGTTGAGGAAGCAGCCCTCTCATGGCTGGAGCGGATCGGTTGGAGCGTGGCCCACGGTCCGGACATTGCTCCCGACACGCTCAGCGCCGAGCGTACCGACTACGCCCAGGTCCTCCTCGAGCGGCGCCTGCGCGACGCCCTGGCGCGCCTCAACCCGGAGCTGCCCGCGGAGGCGCTCGACGACGCTTGCAGAAAGCTCTCCCGCCCGGAGGGACCGACGCTTGAAGCACGAAACCGCGCCTTCCACCGAATGCTCATCGATGGCGTGACGGTCGAGCACCGCCGCCAAGACGGAACGATCGCGGGGGCTCAGGCGCGGCTGGTCGACTACGACGAGTTCGAGAACAATGACTGGCTCGCCGTCAACCAGTTCACGGTGACGGAGAACAAGCATGCGCGCCGCCCGGACATCGTGCTTTTCCTGAACGGCCTGCCCCTTGTGGTGATAGAGCTGAAGAACGCGGCCGACGAGACGGCTACTATCTGGACGGCGTTCCGGCAGCTTGAGACCTACAAGGCAGAGCTTCCCACGCTATTCACGTTCAACGCCGCGCTCATCGTCTCTGACGGCGTGAAGGCTCGTGTCGGCACGTTGACGGCCGGACGGGAGTGGTTCAAACCCTGGCGTACAATCTCGGGTGAGGGGATAGAAGACGCCGGAGCATCTCAGCTAGAGATCCTCGTCAAAGGGCTCTTGGAGAAGGCCCACTTCCTGGACCTGCTGCGCGACTTCATCGTCTTCGAAGACGAGGGAAGCGGAAAGCTCACGAAGAAGATCGCGGGCTACCATCAATTCCACGCCGTGCGGATCGCGGTGGCCGAGACGCTGCGGGCCTCGCGCTCGGGACATCCCGCCAGGCGTGTCGCGGAGAAGCCCGCCCGCTACGAGGCGCCGGCGGAGCCCGGCGGCAAGCCAGGCGACCGCCGTGTCGGGGTGGTCTGGCACACACAGGGCTCGGGCAAGAGCCTCACCATGGCTTTCTATGCAGGGCGTGTGATCCGCATGCCCGAGATGGAAAACCCGACGCTGGTAATCATCACCGACCGCAACGATCTTGATGACCAGCTATTCGGCACATTCTCGCGCTGTCGGGATCTGTTACGCCAGCCGCCCGTCCAGGCCGAGAGCCGCGCGGATCTCAGGGAGAAGCTGTCGGTTGAGGCCGGAGGGGTCGTATTCACCACGATTCAGAAGTTCTTCCCGGAGGAAAAGGGAGACAGGCAGCCGGTGCTCTCCGATCGGCAAAACGTAGTAGTGATCGCCGACGAGGCACACCGCAGCCAGTATGATTTCATTGACGGCTTTGCCCGACACATGCGCGACGCGCTCCCCAACGCGTCCTTCATCGGCTTCACGGGAACGCCGATCGAGCTGACCGACAAGAACACACGGGCGGTTTTCGGCGACTACATCAGCGTCTACGACATCGAACGGGCGGTTAAGGACGGGGCCACGGTTTCCATCTACTACGAGAGCCGGCTGGCGAAGCTGGAGATGGCCGAGGCGGAACGGCCGAGGATTGACCCTGAGTTCGAGGAGGTCACGGAAGGCGAGGAGATCGAGCGCAAAGAGAAGCTCAAGACCAAGTGGGCGCAGCTTGAGGCGATCGTCGGCTCCGACAAACGCCTAAGGCTCGTGGCACAGGACATCGTCGAGCACTTTGAGAGGCGCCTCGAGGCAATGGAAGGCAAGGCCATGGTGGTCTGCATGAGCAGGCGTATTTGCGTTGAGCTCTACCGCGAGCTGGTCGCCCTGCGGCCTGAGCGGCATGACGACAATGACGATAAGGGAGCCATCAAGGTCGTAATGACAGGGTCGGCCTCGGACCCGGTGGACTGGCAGCAGCACATCCGCAATAAAGAGCGGCGAGAGGCTCTGGCAAACCGCTTCCGCGACCCGGACGACCCGCTCAAGATGGTGCTCGTCCGGGACATGTGGCTTACCGGCTTCGACGCGCCGTCGCTCCACACCATGTACATGGACAAGCCGATGCGCGCACACGGGCTGATGCAGGCGATCGCACGGGTTAACCGCGTCTTCCGGGACAAGCCCGGCGGCCTGGTTGTCGACTACCTGGGTCTCGCCCATGAGCTCAAGAAGGCCCTGTCGACCTACACGGAGAGCGGTGGGACCGGAAGAACGGCGATAGACCAAAACGAAGCGGTTGCCGTCATGATCGAGAAGTACGAGATATGCTGCGGCCTCTTCCACGGCTTCGACAGGTCGAAATGGGTGAGCGGGACTCCCGAGGAGCGGGTCCGGCTTTTGCCGGCCACACAGGACCACATTCTCGCGCAGGAAGACGGCAAGGACCGGCTCCTTCGCGCTGTGAGGGAGCTATCCCAGGCCTTCGCGCTCGCCGTCCCCCATGAGGCCGCCATCAAGATCAGAGACGACGTTGCTTTCTTCCAGGCAGTTCGGTCCGTGCTTGCCAAGCGTGCCCCCGCGGATGCGAAACCCGCTGAGGAGCTGGACCACGCCGTTCGCCAGATCGTCTCCAAGGCCGTCGCCCCCGAAGGAGTGGTGGACATTTTCACGGCGGCCGGCCTCAAGAAACCCGACATCTCGATTCTCTCTGAGAAGTTCCTTGCCGAAGTGCGCGTCATGCCGCATCGGAACCTGGCGGTCGAGCTCCTCCAGAAGCTTCTCAGTGGTGAGATCAGTACCAGGCGGCGCAAGAACGTGGTGCAGGCCCGCTCCTTCGCCGATATGCTGGAGCAGGCCATCAGGCGCTACCAGAACCGGGCCGTCGAAGCTGCCCAGGTTCTGGAAGAGTTGATCGCGCTTGCCAAGGAAATGCGCGAGGCCGATCGGCGCGGCGAGAAGCTGGGGCTCACGGAGGAAGAGGTGGCGTTCTACGATGCCTTGGAGACAAACGACAGCGCCGTCAAGGTGTTGGGCGACGAGACGCTTCGTGGCATTGCGCGAGAGCTGGTTGAAACCGTGCGCAACAACGTCACCATAGACTGGACGGTTCGGGAGAACGTGCGGGCGAAGCTTCGCGTGCTGGTCAAGCGCATCCTCCGCAAGCACGGCTACCCGCCCGACAAGCAGGAGAAAGCCACGAAGACCGTGCTCGAACAGGCGGAGGTGCTCTCGGAGCTGTGGGCCGCGGCGTGAGATGGCGGTGTCCCGACACGCGATGGATTTCGCCCTTGATACGACCTTTCGTCTCGGGCGGCCGGCCCTCGGGGAGGAAACCCAAATCATCAACCGTCCACCGAAACGGGGTAATTCCACTACTCTGCCGTGCCCGATCATCAAGAACAATTAGACAGAGAGAGTGATTTACGGAAGGAATAGAGACTGAGGGGACGACTATATGAAAACGACAATGCTTGTTGTCTGTTTGCTCCTGGCCGCGGCGATGAATGTTGGGACCCAAGAAGAGGGAGCTCAGGAAAGGCAAGAAATCAAGGATCAGCTGTTTTCGGCTGCCAGGGACGGGGACTATACGACAGTCAAACACCTCCTGGAAAGGCACCCCGACATGAAGAACATAAAGGATGCCGGCGGCTGGACCCTGCTTCACACAGCCTACAAAAGCCGGGAACTGACCGAATACCTGATCGAAAACGGGGCGGACATAGACGCCCGAAGCGCCGGCGGTTGGACTCCCTTGCACAACCAGGCTTACAACGGGCATAGAGAAGGCGTGGAACTCTTGCTCGAGCACGGGGCGGACATTGAGGCCAAAACCTCCTTCGGCCATACCCCGCTCCTAAGTTCCATCCGTTGGGACCGGATCGAAGTGGCGACATTCCTGGTCGAGAAGGGAGCGAACGTCGACGCCACGACCGAGCTGGGAAGAACCGCACTGATCATCAGCGCCGTCGAAGGCAATTCGAAGATGGCAAAGCTGTTTCTCGACGGCGATGCGGACATCGGCATCAAGGACAACAACTACAAGAGGACGGCGCTGCATTTTGCCGCCTTGTACGGTCAACTTGATATTGTCGCCGCGCTGGTGGAAGAAGGCGCAAACGTCAATGAGGCGGATGCGACGGGCAAGACGCCGCTTGATTACGCCATCCAATACGGGCATGAGAAGGTGGCGAGACTGTTGAAATCCTCGGGAGCCGAGGGGGAAATCGACCCGGAGCACTTCGGGTATTCACCTGATCTTATGACAGCTCTGGAAGAAGGCGAGGCTTATGCCTGGTATATGGGGGACGCCGGGTATGCCGTAAAGACCAAGAGGCACTTTCTCCTATTCAACTACAGCTACAACTCCGGTGCCGGTCTCCCGCTAGAGCCTCGGTTGGCCAACGGGCGCATCAATATAGACGAAATTGCCGATTGCCGCACTATAGTGTTTGCCGGAAGTCCGCACCACTCCCACCACCATCCTGAAGCATATAACAAGTGGCAGACGACCCACAAAGACATCGCTTTTGTCTACAGCTTCGAGGATACGCTCGGCAGGAATCCTAGATACTTCAAGGATGTGGAAGGCCCTGAATACACTTATCTACCCGATGGAGAGACAAACGCCGTTCAAGGCGTGAAAGTGGAGACCATCCCGGTTTCCGGTTTCGGACCTCGCGGCTCCGGATTCCTGGTGGAAGCGGATGGACTGACAATCTTCTACGGCGGCCACCACCTGTTGGGCGGCGAATCACAAAGAGAGGCCTTCCACGGACCGATCGACATGCTGAAGGAGAGGGGCATTGAAATAGACCTTTTGATCCTTCCGGGTAATTTTGCCATGGGCCGAATTTTTCCCGTCAACCTGGAGGGCGTCGATTATGCTGTCAAAACGCTCAGACCCAAAGCGTTTCTGGCCTCGGGAGGCGATTCCACAGAGTTTGTCCTTTTGGAAGTTGCAGCCAAACTCGCCGAATACGAACCCAACACAAAGATCTTCTGCCCCGAACACAGAGGAGACGTGTTCGCATTCAGAAATCGATGAGATTGGAGAAGTCACCCCCCCCTGGGTCGCACTGGTGCCCTTGGTCGTCGCGCCTGTTTGTTGAGACCGAGCCGCCGGACATGTGAGTCAATGCGGCCCGGCCTCTGCAGGCAGGGTTACAGGGGATAGGTGTTCGTCGCTACGGACAATGTCGTGTTCCGGACCACGCAAGATACGGTCACGATGACAAACAGGGCACACAATGAGTGATCGATCTACGCCTTTGGGTTCCTATGCCGGTCCGCTCAGTAGGATCGCTCAATCCCGACACGGTGAATCGACAGTCTGATGTTCGGGCCACGCAATCTTGCATTACGTTAACTTGCGATATCCCCGTTTCAGCATTAGAATTGTGGGGTCATTGGCGAAAGACGCTGGAATCGTCGCCCCTCGCCGGCCATTGCCGTGCCGTGTAACTTCACGGGTAAAGCATGGCGAGCCGTACCGGCATTGGACGGCAATACAGTGCAGCATATATCGGAGCAGGGAAAACACCCGGGCCAACTTGATGGAGTTCATCATACGACAATGTCAATTTCACAGGCAGACTACGTACGGATTTAGGCCGTATATTTGCGCGGTGTATATGCCCTATACGGGCTGTCTAATTTGCGTTCAGTGTCCATCGGAGAGGATGAATGGTGCGGATTTGCAGACGAGGGCTCCTTCCCACACTGCTTGGAGCACTGCTGGCCTCGCTCCCCCAGTGTGGGAAGGCAAGCATTGGCCGTGGTCCGGTGCCGGAGACGATCCTGAAGGTCGCGCAACAACATGTGGTTGCGAGAGTAGGCGGGGATGCATTCGAACGGTATTTCACCTACGATGACTCGGCGTCGGCGCACGTATTCCTCCGCCAGGAGTCTAGCGACAGTCCCCACTCTTACTACGTGGTCATGTACGAGCTTAAGATAGATGCAGCCCCCGACTATGACAGGCCCGCCATCATTAAATTGGACGAGGACGGCCATCTCTTGCAGGAACCCTACGGGGTGCCCGATTGCGTCAAGGACCCGTCGGAATGTCAGTTCGACGTCACCGAGGCCGCGGCCATAACAATAGCCGCCGACGCCGGTTTGAAACCCGGTATCAGAGATTGGCATGCACAGTTCCTGTGGCATCCGGAGCTTGGCTATATTTGGGCGGTCGAGTCCCTACTGGAAAAGGATAGTCGTCGTTGGATCGGCGAATCTCTCCTCATCGATGCCAATACAGGAGAGGTTCTGGATCGTAGAAACTGGAGCCATTCGCCGCCCTTGCAGGTGATCAGGGATGACACTTAACATACTAAGAACCAGATTCTCTTGACAAGTTGGCTGGTATCGTATATAGTACCATTATGAGAAAACCCAGAATCGTCCTGGACACAAATGTTGTGATATCGGCGCTCAGATCCAGTAGGGGCGCGTCATTCAGGCTTCTGAGCCTTGTTGGGCAGGGCAGATTCGAGATCTGCCTGTCCGTGCCGCTCGTCCTCGAGTATGAGAGCGCGGCGAAGCACGCAGCTCGGTCTGTGGGGCTGCGACACTCAGACATTGATGATATCCTGGATTACCTCTGTAAAGTCGGGGAGCACCGAGAAATATTCTATCTGTGGCGTCCCTATCTAAGGAATCCGATGGACGACATGGTACTCGAACTTGCGGCGGAGAGTCAGTCTGATTTTATCGTCACGCACAATATCCGTGACTTCGCTGGAATAGAGAGATTCGACGTTAGAGCCATAACGCCGCAGGCGCTTTTGCGCAAGATTGGAGAGATTCCATGACTACGATAAGTCTCCGCCTGGCGGATTCGCTTCACAAACGGGTTAGAGAGCTTGCACGGCGGGAGGGCATTTCAATCAACCAGCTGATCTCTACCGCCCTCGCTGAGAAGATGTCGGCTCTCATGACGGGCGAGTATCTTGAGCAACGAGCCAAGCGTGGTACCCGGAAGAAGCACGACAAAGCGTTTTCTCGCGTGCGCGATTCCGCCCCAGGAAAGAGCGACCGACTCTAGTGTAGATGTTTAACTGCAGCGTGAACCTGAAGGATCGGCCCGATCATGGGCCTTGCAATCGGTGTGTGACCCTGGTTCTTGGCTCTCCCGCAAGGAGCAAGGCCCACGCCGGGGCCGCCCGCAGCTCATCCCGACGTTAGATTTGCCTGGAGGGGCACATGACACACCTACTTGCAGCAATGACCCCGCCACTAATACTGTTATCAATAAGTGTCTCTACGACATTGCAGCAAACAGACACATCTGTTGCCGCGACAAAGCATGCTACGGAACACAGAAGCATCCCCATACTTAGAGAGATTAGAAATCCGCGCTTTGTTTTCACAACAGCTTCTACTAGGCCTTTACGAATCGAGGTGCGTTCAAAGGAGATATTTGACCAGCTTAGATATAGAGATCAGAAGGTCGACTTTTCAAAGGAAGAGGTCCTTATAGTTGGATTCATGACAAAACTCGCTCCCGGGGAAACATATGAGATCACCCAGATTGATCAAGATGGAAGCAGTGTTGAATTCAAGACAGTAGTCAAGACCCCAGAGCCCTTTGTTATATATAATGCCTCCCCACATCTTCCACTAAATACAATAGTCATTCCCAAGCAAGAAGACCCGCTACCGGGCTTTCAAACAGTCCTGCCTGTTAAAGGTGGATGTTACAGGCAGAAGTATTATTGGCACGATGGAGATGTTGATATTAGATATATAAAGAACCAAGTTGGGGCCCTGGGACTGGTGAAAGTCGATGAACGTTGGTGGCGCTCAGCAAAATCATATACAGCTGTGTCGTACATAAGACTAGCCGGCATGAAGTGTCCTAGAGCTGTTAGCTATGGGACCGACTTTTCTGCAAAACATGTGTTCATAGGTGCTCCGGGGGGGTGTTTTTTGGACATGGATATTACCCTGCCGGTAATGACGCATCAAGAGGCAGTTGAGCATTTAGCGGAGTCACTGATAATGCCGATTCTTGATGTCTCCATCGAAGAAGCAAAGGACTTCGCCGACGAGCATATTAAGAATCATCACCTGACGCAACGCAAACAGTGGAGGAGGCCGAAAGAATTCAATGAAGAACAATTTAGAAGGGCAAACAACTTACCCATGACATCGGACTATTCAATTTTTCGCAGGACTGATTATAATGATTCGTATTCTAGATTTACTGAGAGTTCAAATCAGGCGCATCTTCGTATTCGTCTTCCTGAGGTTAGATTCGAACGCAGAGTTGATGGGATTGCCGCCTATAGAGTGTTCATTGCTGAATATGGTCGCATGTCAATTGAGATTGTCAATTTAGAAAGACCACTCACAGACGACATGTTAGCGGAAGGGTTTCAAAGGGCATTACGTGGTTTGGTCGACGGCGACATTGACAAATCAAGATTCAAGCCGGTTTACGCATATAGTGACAATGATAGGATGCGGCCTTATTAGCCAATCCAATAGTGGGATGCCGGGGCTCACGCTGATCTCCAGGAGCTGACCGAAGATGAGATTTCGATCTACTAGAAAGCGATTTCACTTCTTTCGCAAAATATGACGTCGGTGTAATATCAAATACGCGAATCGCCATTAGCTACAAATTACAATCATGGAGGACACTTCCAAATGAAAACGGCGCTTATAGCTGTTTTTGTACTCCTTTTTGCCGCCCTTGATTTGTTTTCAGAGCAAAGGGAGTTTCCCGAACTCATCGGCCCCTACCTCGGCCAGACACCGCCCGGGACGACGCCAGAACTATTCGCACCGGGTATCATCTCGGTTGATGACGATTTTGAGCACAGTGCTGCCGTCTTTTCTCCTGACGGCAAAGAAGTCTTTTGGTGCACAAATGTCGGTGGGGCGACAGATCAAAGGGTGGCAGACAACCTCCGCTTGTATACTATGAAGCAAGTCAACGGTCGTTGGACCGCCCCCGGGCCGGCTCCCTTTGTAGAAAACATCTATGTTGAAAGGCCCGTTTTCTCTCCCGACGGAAACAGGCTATATGTCGAATTCGCAAGCGATACGACACGCGAAAGCGATTTTGATATTTACGTTGTAGAAAGAAGCGGTGATGGATGGTCTGACCCGAAGCCGGTGTCGCCGTTGATCAATTCATCGGCTATGGAGCGGCTGCATTGCGTTACGGCGGACGGCTCGCTTTATTTTTCGAGGAATCCCTTTACCAGACGTGAAGAGATACTGGTTTCGCGATATAGAAATGGTGAATTCACTGAGCCCGAAAAATTGGGCAAGAGTTACGACTCCGATGACTACGAAGCGGCGATTGTGATTTCACCGGACGAGAAATACATGCTGATCTCTCATACAGACATTCAACACCGCCATGTAAAGCTCAGCATCAGTTATAAAAAGGCCGATGGTTCGTGGTCCGATAGAATGGAAGCCCCTTTCTATTGTGGCGGGTTTCTTGCCTTTTCACCTGACGGAGAATACATTTTCTATATGAATGAGGGCATCTACTGGGTAAGTACGTCTTTCATTGATGAACTCATACCGAAAGGTTTGGAATAGCAGCATTTGTTCTAATACGGTACTTTGACTGATGGGATGTTGGCACATTACACGCATGAACCTGCCAATCTTGCCTGTCACGGCGCCTGCGGAGCACCCGCCGCTCCAAGGCCGCCCGCAGATGATGCCGACGTCGGCCAAACACAGGAGATGCACGTTTCGTGTACGGGAACGCCAAGTCGACGAGGTTGAAGGCGATGAGGCTTCTGCTCAATCTTCTTGTCCCTCTTGGTCTGGTGTGTACGGTCCTGGTCGGATGTGATGAAACCAAGACCACCTGTCCTGAGTTGGATCCGCCCTTTGAGGAGATCTCCGAGGAGGCCAAAGTGATAGCTCTGTGCCTCTCAGGGGAAATGCGCCCCCCCTGCTCTTTGTCCCGCACCGTGGAAAGAAACCTGGCCGCGATCAGATCCAACTATGCCGAGCAGTACGCAGCTCTGGATACGTTGACCTTCATACCGCCATGGAAGCCCGGCTGCATACATATCGATTTTGATGAGACGACCGCCCGCATGGTTCAGGATGGAGAGTATCACGACTGGGATAACCTCAACCGGCAGTTCGGACTGGATACGTTGGATATCCACGTGTCCGGGTCCGTCGGGCACGCTTCTCTCTGTTTTGAAGGTCTGCTCCATTCGCGGCGCCTCGCTGAGGCATATGCCTACCTCCCCGGAGTGCTGGGTGTCAGGGCAGGCAGCTATGGCATTGAAGGAAGCCCTCACCAGCGGCTATACCCTAGGCGCACGGGCACGCGTATCACGTATCTTTTCTACTACCAAGGATGGATCAGTCGGTATTGGTATTTCAGAGTGAGGGGCTCCGATGTCGAGCTCGTCGGCACGTGGAGGGAGTGGCTTGACTGGCCCCCTCCCGACTGGTGGGAGGAAGCGAAGCAGAATATCATTCAATCCTGGATGTGGTAATGCACCATATGGCGTTGGCCGACTACGCGTGCACCCGACGGATCGGGCCGATGACGGGCCGTGCGATCGGTTCGCGGCCCGGCGGCCGCAGCTGAAGCCGCGCGTTTGGCTTGTTTTGGGAACGAAGTCGGACTTGCCGAGCGGCCCTTCTTTATTGAAGGACCCGGCTCTCCACGTGGTACAGTCGTCTTATGGAATCGGACTTGCGTCATAGAAAAGTGACTAGCCGTGTGATCCGTCCCGGAGCACAAATCCCGCAGGATTGGGAATGGGAAGATTCTACCCCCGAGGAGCGGATCGCCGCAGTGTGGGAACTCACCTTGTTGTGTCTTGCTTGGGGTAGTGACGGGGGAGACGCAATATGTGGCGGCCGACAAGGCACGGGTGACAATGATGGCTGAAACGCTATCCTATGATGACTTGAAGCAGAGGGTCCACGAATTGGAACGAGCCGATTCCGATCGGAGTCGCGCTGAAGAGGCTCTGCGGGCAAGCGAACAGTTCCTGAATGAAGTGTTCGATGCGATTCAAGACGGCATTAGCGTGCTCGACAAGGAACTGACCGTAATCAAAACCAACCGTTGGATGGAGCAGATGTACGCCTCTCGAAAGCCATTGGTCGGGAGAAAGTGCTACGAAGTATATCAGGATCGCGTTTCGCCGTGCCCTTGGTGTCCCGTGGTTCGGACCATTGAAACGGGAAGAATGCATTCTCAGATCGTCCCTTATCCGTCGGACGAGGATCCGACCGGCTGGATCGACTTATCCGCCTTCCCCATCAGGGACAAAGACGGGCATGTAACCGGCGTAATCGAATACGTCAAGGACATCACCGAGCGCGTGCGTGCCGAGCAGGAACGCGAGAAACTGCAGAGCCGGCTTGTCCAGTCCCAGAAGATGGAATCCGTGGGAAGGCTCGCGGGGGGCGTGGCGCATGATTTCAACAACATGCTCGGGGTGATCCTCGGCCATGCGGAGTTGGCCATGCATCAGGTAGGGCCGCACTCCCCCATCTACGAGGATCTCGAGGAGATTCTGAAGGCGGGTCGGCGCTCGGCGGACCTTACCCGACATCTGCTGGCCTTTGCCCGCAAACAGACGGTTTCTCCCAAAGTCTTGGATTTGAACGACATGGTCAACGGGATGCTCAATATGCTCAGACGCCTCATCGGTGAGGACATTGACCTATCCTGGATGCCCGGGAAGCGGCTCTGGCTTACCAGAATCGACCCGGCCCAGATCGACCAGGTCCTTGCAAATCTTTGTGTGAACGCCCGAGATGCCATCTCCGGGGTGGGCCGGGTAGGAATCGAAACCGGGAATGTCACGGTCGACGAAGGCCATTCCAGGAAGCACGTGGGACTGCGTCCCGGAGACTACGTCATGTTGACGGTCAGCGATGACGGGCGCGGCATGGATGAGAAGACGTTGCAGAGTCTCTTCGAGCCGTTTTTTACCACCAAGGACATGGGAGTGGGAACCGGACTGGGGCTTGCAACGGTGTACGGCATCGTCAAGCAAAACAACGGGTTCATCTACGTCGACAGCAAGCCGGGCAAGGGAACGACGTTCAAGATCTACCTCCCCCGCACCCAAGAGAAAGCGGAGAAGGAAGAGCGGGCGGACGCGCCTCCCGCCTCCGGAGGGACTGAGACCGTGTTGTTGGTGGAAGATGAGGCGTCGATCCTAAACTTGAACAAGACCGTTCTCGAACGATCCGGGTTCCTGGTCCTTGCCGCACGCACACCCGGGGAGGCTCTGGCCCTGGCCGAGCGGAACAGCGAGCCTATTCACATTCTGGTCACGGATGTGGTGATGCCGGAAATGAACGGGAAGGAGTTGAAGACGCGCATACAGACGCTCAAACCGAACATCAAGGTCTTGTACATTTCCGGATACCCCGACAACGTCATTGTGCACCGGGGAATTCTCGAAAGGGACGTCTCCTTCCTGCAAAAACCCTTCACGATCGACTCGCTGGTCGCCAAGGTGCGAGAGGTGTTGGATAAGAAGGCGCCGTCCGGGAAGAAGAGCTTCAATGGAGAATCCCCGGAACGACACTGAACCGCCCGACAGAGAAGAAGACGGCCGAGGACGGCAAGCTCTCGTCGGCGAAGTATGAGGCCCCGAAGTCAAGGACATCATCGTACGGACGACGCGACTCCAACGATGAAGAAAAGCGGTTCCCGGCGGGCGGAACGGGGGTCGACCGAGGATTGAGAGAAGACTCAGCCGAGGATTAGTCGGGCGCGATAGGACCGTAGCCGTGTGGAAGTATCGAGGACAGGAACGACCCCCTTTCGCGGAGAAGCCTACAGCCGGCAGGGAGTCCGTATGGGACTATCCAAGGCCTCCGGCCGTTCGAACATGCAACAGTCCGGTGGTGGTGAGCTCCGGAGAAAGAGTGCTGGCTCGATCCGAACGGACGTATAGAGTGCTTGAAACGGCAAGTCCGCCGACGTATTACATACCCGAGAAGGACGTGACAATGGAGTTACTGGTGCGATCGCCGGGCGGATCGATATGCGAGTGGAAGGGCGCAGCGCAGTACTGGAGCCTTGCCTCCGATCGGAGGGGAGAACCGGTAGCATGGAGTTACGGCGACCCTAAGCCCGACTACAAGATGCTCCGGGGCTGTGTGTCTTTCTACCCGGGGCGCGTAGCCTGTTGCGTCGACGGAGAAAGAGTCCGACCTCAGCCCGGGGGTTTCTACGGAGGTTGGATAACGAACGGAATAGTCGGTCCATTCAAGGGCGAGCCGGGCACCGAGCATTGGTAGCCGGGCCGATACGCCAAACGAGACTCTTGAATTTAAGCAGTCGCGACTAAACGAACAAGCAGGAAGAGAACGGGAACAGGCATGAATCGAGCGGACACTTTTTCGCAGGCGCATCAGGCGCCGTGGGAGGAACACACATGTCTTCCGATGAAATCCCGAAACACCATGAATCGCTTAAGTCGCGCTTTCCCGGGGTCATGGCCGCCTTGGAGAATCTGGGCGGCGCGGTGCGAGCGGAGGGGCCGCTGGACACCAAGACAAGCCACCTAATTCAGCTTGCCGCCGCCGCGGTAAGCCAATCGGAAGGCGGAGTCCACAGCCACACCAGGCGTGCGATGGAGGCGGGAGCTTCGGAAGATGAGATATACCATGCTCTGATTCTGCTTCTCAGCCCCGTCGGATTCCCTAAGGTCGCCGCCGCAATAAGTTGGGCCGACGACGTCATCAAGGGATAGGGCGCCTCGACGCGCCGGAAACCCGAACCGCCGCAGCGCCATCGAGCGGTATCCGCGGCGGCTACTCGCCGGCCGAGATCAGCCCGCATCGCAGGGAGCCGCGGCGGGACGACCGGCGGCGGACGCCGGCGAGCCATGCCGGAAAACGGAGATGATCGAATCCCGGGACCAGATGGGCAACACGATCCGCACGCCCGAGCATCCCAAGAGGATAGTCTCTCTGGTGCCGTCCCTGACGGAATCGCTGTTTGATTTGGGATTGGACGATGAAATCGTAGGGATCACCGAGTACTGCGTCTTACCGAAGGATAAAGTCGCCGGACGAGTCAAGGTCGGCGGTACGAAACAATTCCGGTTTGGGGTCATCGACGGGCTCAGACCGGATTTGATCTTTGGGAACAAGGAGGAGAACTACCCCGAAGGCATCCGGCGGCTCAGAGAGAAGTATCCGGTATGGGTGAGCGACGTCGCTGCAATCGAAGACGCGTTGGCTTTGATCAAGACGATGGGCCGGCTGGTGAACCGGAGCGCGAACGCGGAGAGACTGATCGGCGAGATAGAGACCGCCCTGGACGACCTGGGGCCCTTCTCACCATTGAATGCGGCCTACTTGATCTGGAAAGATCCTTATATGGCCGCGGGGGGCGATACCTTCATAGACGACATGCTTCGGAAGTGCGGTCTCATCAACATCTTTGAGAACAAGAGCAAGTACCCGCGGATTACCTTGGATGAACTGCAGGGGGCGCGGGTAATATTGCTGTCGTCGGAGCCCTATCCCTTTGCGGCCTCGGACGTCGAAACTCTCAAAAGAGAATACCCCGATCGGCATGTACGTTTGGTGGATGGGGCCATGTTCTCTTGGTATGGAAGCCGAATGAGATACGCCGCGGCCTATTTCAAGGGTTTGAGGGATTTAATATGAGCCTGTTGGACCGGCTCCTCGGCCAATGCGGAAAGCCAAGGGGATGGCCGGGGCGCGTGCCGGCTCGGGGCATGAACAGGGCACACGCGCCGATGACGGACTGGGCCTTCTCAATCCTTCCGGTGTCCGACTGCCGGATCATCCTGGACATCGGCTGCGGAGGAGGCGCGGCACTCAGGAGGCTCTCCCATCTCGCGCCGAGGGCGCAACTCCAGGGTCTCGACTACTCGATGGACTCCCTGAGAGTTACGATCCGGACGAACAAGCGCCTCATCGATCTCGATCGGCTCCTCGTATGCCGGGCGAACGTGTCCCATCTGCCTTACTACAGCGCCCTTTTCGACCTGGCGGTAGCCATTGAGTCGCACTATTTCCGGCCGCACCTCAGGGAGAACCTGGAAGAGATAAGACGTGTCTTGAGACCGGAAGGTGCCGTATTATTGGCAGGAGGGCAGTATTTCGGAGGGAAGCACGACTCCCGAAATAGGAGGCTGGCGGCAAACGATCGAATGAACTGCCAGACCCTGCCCGAGCTTCATGACATCCTGTGCGAGGCCGGCTACGCGAACGTCGTCGTGCGCGAAGGTTGGAAGAAGGGATGGTTTTGCGCGATGGGCGGCGAGCGCCCGACCAAGACCCATTCGGAGGATCCAGATGGGAAACGTAAGGAAGATAAAGAAGGTACTCAAGAGCAGGCCGACCATTGAAGGCGCGGGAGTGCATCTAAAGAGGGTGTTCGGCTATCACCATGCCCCTCAGTTCGACCCCTTTCTCCTCCTGGACGACTTTCACTCGGACAAACCCGAGGAGTACATGAAGGGTTTCCCATGGCACCCCCACCGCGGCATAGAGACAATAACTTACGTGCTGCGGGGCGAGGTGGACCACGGAGACAGCATGGGAAACAAGGGGACCATAAAGCCCGGGGACGTGCAATGGATGACGGCCGGCAGCGGCATAGTCCATCAGGAAATGCCCAGGGGCGAAAAAGACGGAGCCCTCTGGGGGTTTCAACTATGGGCAAACCTCCCCGGGTCGCACAAGATGATGGAGCCTCGATACCGCGAGGCAAAGGACGAGCAAATCCCAAAGGTCGAGTCCGACGGCGGCGTGACGGTCGGGGTCATAAGCGGCCGGATCGGGGACGCGAGGGGGCCCGTCGAGGACATAGTCACGGACCCCGAGTATCTTGACGTTACCGTGCCGCCGGGAGTTGAATTCAAACACCGGGTCGCCGGAGGTTATACGGCCCTAGCTTATGTAATAGAGGGAAAAGGATACTTCGAGCCCGAGCGAGACGCGTACGCTTACGAGGTCGAAGGTAAGAACTACTTCGACTTCGAGCGGGAATGCCTGCTGAGCGCCGAAAGCCTGGTAGCCTACGAAGACGGCGACGAGATAGCCGTGTCCGCACAAGATGAAGGCGTGCGCTTCTTGTTCATGTCGGGCAAGCCGATCGGAGAGCCGGTAGCCTGGTACGGTCCCATTGTGATGAACACTCAAGAGGAATTGAAAGTCGCGTTTGACGAGTATAGCGAAGGGACCTTCCTCAAACACGGGAAGGAATAGCCCGCGTCGCTCGGATCGGGCCGGGCCCGAGGGGCGGCACAGGAGGGCCTCATCACTCCAGGAGAGCATCCATGAAAGTAAGAGTTGACAAAGACCTCTGTGACGGGTATCAGAATTGCGTCGCAATCTGCCCGGAGATATTCGAGATGGAAGACGACGTCGCCCGCGCGATCGTTGAGGACGTGCCGGAGGAGCTTCAAGAGAAGTGCCGGGACGCCGCCGACGCGTGCCCGGTGGACGCCGTGATCATCGAGGAATAATGACGAGCGGCAACCAAATCTACGCCGGCTTCGGCATCCGCTTCGTCGCTCTGGCGATCGATCTGGCTGCGTTCTGCGCCGTCTTCTTCCCCGTCACTCGAGTCGTCAAGGGCGTGTGGATCATGGGCGCCGGCGACCACCGGTGGTCGCGGGGCTGGTTTATCGGCGACCCGCTTTGCGCGGCGTTCTTCGT
>Ga0180433_10002604_pt1 | contig 27574 bp, 40 predicted proteins | sample SS_ome_8_FD_132980 | JGI IMG/M metagenome (GOLD analysis project Ga0180433, IMG submission 132980) | Hypersaline lake sediment archaeal communities from the Salton Sea, California, USA - SS_1_D_1 metaG | ecosystem: Environmental > Aquatic > Non-marine Saline and Alkaline > Hypersaline >... | reverse complement strand
GCTGGGGGCGGTGTAGTTGTACCTGGGAAAAGCCTTTTGCAAGGCCCCGGGCTCGGCCTCGGGGTTGGTGCTGACCATCCAGGCCGGTATGCCGGCCCAGGGCCCGTCAAGGGCCGGGAATTCGTCGCCGGTTTCCGTAGGGTTTGGATAGGGTATCGAAGGGGTAGCGGTAGGGTTCATTGATGATTGTATTGGTTTTACTTTCTTAATTATTCCTTCATCTTCATCATCAATGGACGGTATCCCTACGGTATCCTTACCCTTACCATGGGTTATCGGTAGGGTATGGATACCCTTTAACCTTTTTGAATATTTCCGCAACAATTCGGCCGCGAGGGGGCTCCCACGGTGCCGCTCGACCTGTTTGGCCACGGCCCGGACGATTTTGGGTGAAAGGGTGGCTTCCGGCCGGCGCTTCAAGTCCTCGACGATCCATACCAGGGCCCCGTCCCGCTTTACCTGGCCCAGGGCTACAAGCTCGGCCAGGGCTCTCTCGTAGGCCACGGCCTCCATGTCGGTCTCAAAGCGGGCTGTCCGGTCGGTGATCTCGTACAAGCCGGACAGGTGCCGGTGGTCGTTGGTCCGAAGATACAAGTAAAGGAATTTTGCGCCCTGGCTAGTTTCCTGCCACCAGGTCTCGCCCCACAAGGTCGTTTCAATCTGCGAGTACAATTTCCGCCGCTCCTCCGTTGCCAGGTCCGGAAAAAAAGGCGGCCCGGGACCGGGTTGGATGAACAAAACAAAGGAGGCCGATGGCGCTCCTTCGTTCCGGTCCCGGGGCCGCGTTTCCGGCAATGGTGCGCCCCCGGGTCAGGACATGAGACGGCGGCGCTTGCCGAAAGGTTGGGTTGCTCTGGTTTGTCCTGACCATGTTTTCGTAGTATGGGCGGGCGTGCCTGCCCAGTCAAGTCCTTTTTTCTGCCCGGGCTGTCGGATCCCAACATTGGCCGCAGGCGCGGGTGCGCACGCGTACCGTGGGCCAGATCGCGGTGAAAGGCTCGGCCCATTTGGTGTTGGGGTCTATTTGCCCAAGGCATTTTGGCGGTCGGGCCCGGCATTCCAATATTGGGCCATCCGTGGGGTTGTTGGGCTCATTGGCCGCGGGCCTGGTTCCGTGGACCAGGTGCGAATGTCCGCAATTACCGCACTTTTTTCCGCTTGGATGGTCGTTGGTCTCTGGCATGTCTGTCCTCCATTTTTCGTTTTCGGGCCGGGGTTTCCAATTCGTACCGCAGGGCGATCTCGACCTGGGCCCGCGGAATTCCAAACCATCGGGCAATGGTGGCCACGCTGTCCCCGCCACGGAATTGGTCGGCGATGGTCCAGGTCGGCACGCCGCTGGCCTTCAAGTAGGGGCGGCCAAAATTCACGCCGTCCCGGACCGCGATCTGGCCTGGCTTAGGATTCAATGCGGGATCTCGCGCTTGTTGTCCGGGGGCTCGGTCTTGGTCCCGTGGCCGGCCAGTTTCTCCAGGTGCTTGCGTGCGGCCCTGTAGACGGCCGGGCTCGGCCATCGACCCGTGTTCTTGTGGTAATTCAAGGCGAAACAAGCCAGGGCGGCCAGGGCCTTTTCTCCAAGGTCGCCGACGGCCTTTTGGATCTGGTCCGCCAGGTCCTTGGCCTGGGTTTCGTATTCAAGGCAAAGGCCGCGAAGTCGCAGGGCCATGTCGATGGCCCGGGCGTCGCAGGCGGGCCCTGGGCTTTCGGCGGCCGCCGGCGGTGCCGGTTCCCCGCGGTCCCAGGCCCGAATCCCAAGCACCAGGCGCTGGGCTTCCGCCCTGGTCCACGGCCGGCGGTATTCGGCCCGGTATTTCGCGGGCCCGGTTGGCACGTCCCAGGCCGTGACGGTTTCCCAGCGCCAGTTTGCCTGGTTTCCCTGGCCGGTCATGGTTGGGGCTCCTCGTAGGCGGGAAATAGGGGCATGCCGCGCGCGTGGGCCTCGCTGGCCCGCAGGCCGCGAAGGTTCCAGGCCTGGTCGATCAGGTAGCTCCTCAAGTTGTCCGCGGCCTCCCGTATTTCCTCCGGGCCCGCGGCCATGTAGTAGCCGCCCTTGGCCCTGCCTCCGGGGTTGGAAAGCAGGCACGGCCATTCCCCGTGCTTCCGGCCCGTGCTGATGGCCTTGCGCATGTCGCGGTCGTGTAGGTCCTTGAAGTCCGCCGGCAGGACGGGCTTGGCGTAGGGGCCCCCGTAGGCGCCGGCCAGGCGCTGTATTACCTGCAGGACGCGGGCACGCTTGATCGGCTTGGCCTTGGTGCCGAGGGCCCGGCCGGCGGGCCCGGCGTCCTCCTGGATCCAGTGTATGGCGTGGATCGCGGCCTTGTAGATCGCGCGCTGTCGTGCGGTGTACTCTGGCATGCGCTTCTTTTCGGTTTTGGTCATGGGCTTTCCTCCTCGGGCTCGACGTGGTCCAGGCGGTAAATGTCATGCGCGGCCCGCTTTACCTGGACGACCGGGGTGCCGTCGCCCAGGGCCCATGCCCGGCCGACCGTCCGCGTGCGGATCCGGACGCCGTTGGCGTGCAGGACCTGGACGCGGGTCCCTGGCGGGCATCGTTCGTTGAATGTCTCCACGGTCCATCCCGGCCGCGGGCTCATCGCCTGGCCTCCTGGTCCTTGCGTAAAATCTCGCGGACCTGGGCCAGGGTCCGGGCCTCCAGGCGCCGCTCCCGCCACCAATGAATGACGCGGTTTACGATCCCGCCCGTGCGCTTCCGGCGCTGGCCGTGGGCTTTTTCGCTCATGGCCTTGCATCCGATCTTGAAACGGTGGACCGCGGCTTCGTAGTCGATCCCGAGGTCGCGCAAGTCCGCGGCCGCCTTGCTGTATGTCCAGGCGTTGATGGCCTCGATCAATTCCTCGTGCGTGGGCAAGGTCCCGGCGCCGATGCGCTGGTCCCGGGGCGGCTCAAGCCAGCACGCCCCGTCCTCGTTTACCATCAAGCGCCAGGGCCCGTACCGAAGCACAAGGATCTGGCATTCCCCCGCAGGCGCGTTCAATTCGCGCCCCCGTCCGCGATCTTGTTGATGAAGGCCTCGGCGCGGGCAAAGTCGACCTTCTTGGTCTCCTCGGGCAGGGCGCCGATTTCCTTCTTGTAGGTTTCGTCGCTGATGCCCACGGCGGCCATGCCCTCGCGCAGGCGCTTGGCCGCGGCCGGCGCGATGATGCTGTTGTCGGTGGCCCTGGCCGTTGTCGCGGTCTGGCCCTGCTTGCTGATCCAGACCTTGGCCTTGCCCAAGTCCTTCTGCTTGAGTTCCTTGATCATGCCGATCCCGAATTTGGCTTGAAATTCTTTGGCGTCGACCTTGTGTTTCTCGAGCAAGTTGAAAAGCTGGCGCATCTCGGCCTTGGTGACCGCGTCCTCCCCGCCGGCGCTGTCGCTGTAGTTGGTGCCGCCCTCGATCATGTCCGGGGTAATTCCGGCCAAGCGCTCCAATTCTTCCCAGGTCACGCTGGAAAGGCCTGAAATTGCGCGCACGCCGCGGACGCGCAGGTTGGTCATGGCGCTCTTGTCGATGTTGCCTTCGTCGACCTCGCTGGCCGGTTTGAAGGCGCGGACCATGATAACTTTTCCGCTGTCCTTGTAGGTCTCGGGCTTGCCGTCCTTGCCGAGCTTGGGGACCTTGTGGGTTCCGAAAAGTAAATCCCGCTGTGAACACCGGCCCATTTCCCACAAGCTGTCGCCGAGGTTGGGAATGAAAAAGCGGGCGATGTATTTGTAATAGTAGTAGCGCTCCCGTTTTTCGTCCTCGCTCCAGTCCTTGCCCCCGCGCAGGCCGTCCATGTTGATGATGCCGACCTTCATGGCCTTGTTGGCGCCGGCAATGTTCAAGTAGGGTTTTCCGTCGAGGTTGTCCCAGTCCAGGTGCGTGGTTTTTGAAATAAGGTATTCCCTCAATTCCATGACCTTTTCTGCCCGGTGCTTTACGACGGCCATGTATTCGTCAAAGGCCTGCAGGCTGGCCTGGGTCTGCAAAGGCCCGGCCGGCACGAGTTGGGCTTCGGCGATGTTGCCCGCCTGGACAATGTTTTCTTTTTCGTTGACCGGCACGATGGCCGGATCGTCGTCGTAGTTCATGCTGTTTTCCTCCATTTGGTAATTTTCCGGCGCCATTGCCGGCGCGGTGGTTCCGTGTGCTCGGGGATGACCTGGGCCGGGCTTTCGCTCCATGCCCCGTCAATTTCAAAATCCCCAAGGACGCCGATTTTGCCGCGGACCGCGGCCTTGATCTGTTCGTCCAAGGTTTTATATTCCTTGTAGGCCGGCTCCAATTCTTCAAGGCGGATGAGCTTGGCCTCGAGGTCGGGGTTGTCCATGATCTCGCGCGTTTCCCCGAATTGAACCAAGGGCGGCTTGCAAATGTGGCAGATCTCGCATCGGCCGCAAAGGTCGGGCCGCGTGCAATGCTTGGGTTCCGGGCCCGTGCCGGCCATCGCCGCGTTGATTTCTTCGGCGCGCTTGATCGCGGTCTCGCCCAGGTCGTAGTCCAGGGCCCAGCCGTAAATGGCAATATCCCCGCTTTCCTTGTCCTTGAAAGCGAAAATTCCAAGGGGCCGGCCGGTCATCAGCAGGTAGGTGTTAAGCTGGACCGCGTATTTGGCGATCCAGTCGTTGCGCGTGGCCTTTATCCGGTCCCATGTCAAGACGCCGTTGATGGCGGCCTTGGCCGCGGCGCGGAAAAGGGAGGGGCTCATGGCCTTGGCCTCCAATGGGAAGGCGCCGGCGCTCGTGTAAATGAATCCGTCAATCTTGCCGCTGATCTGGTAGGCGTCCCAGGTGTAGCTGGCCTGGCCGCGGTCGACCTGATGGCCGGCCGCCTTCAAGTCCGCGATGACCGCTTCCTCGTGGGTGTTGCCGTCATCAAATAAAAACTGCTTGGCCACGGGGTGCAAGGCAAGATTTTCCTCCGGCGTGATGCGCCGGATGTACAAATAGCGCCCGGTTTCAAGGGCGCAAGGATGGCCGAGTTGGCTGGCGGCGTTGCTCTTGGGCCGCCATTTCCTCCGCTTCTCGGCCTTGTAGGTTACAAGGTCGGCCCGGATCTCGCTGGCAATCGATCCCGGGTCCGGGGTCCCGCCGTTGGTCATGACTTGCGTGCCGCTTCGATCCGGTCGCAATGCGCGGCCACGTCCTCGCCGTAGTGCCGGACCAGGGCGCTCCGGGGGATGCGATAGGGGCTTTTCTGGCTCTTGGTCAAGCGGAAGGCCTCGAGCCGGCCGTCCTTGGCCCAGTCCCACACGGTCGTGCGGCTTACGTTCAAAGCTCGCGCGACCGTGGCAATGGAAAAGGCGCCGCGGACCTCGGGGTCGGTTTTCGGTTTGGGCATGCTGTCCTCCTGGTTTGAATTCGGGCAGGGCGGTTCCCCGGTTCGGGGTTTGTCTGTTGTCCTGACCCGTGTTTTCATGAGTTTATCCGGTGTTTCCGGGTTTGTCAAGGTCGAATAACTGGGCCTGGCCGGCGCCTGGATCCCGGCCGCGGCCGGCTTCCCTTATTCTTCCCTTATTCTTCCCTACATCTTCGCTTATTTTGTGATCGGGCTCCGCTCGCGTGTCCCGGCCGAAGGTCTGCAGTTGCCGGCTCCGGACCTCGGCCTCGGCCTCCTCCCAGGTCCTGTAAAGGTCATCTGGCAAAAACCAGGCCCGGCCATTTTCATCGAAGTTGTAAAAAGGGGTGTCCGTCCCGTCCGGCCCGGGCTCGATCCTAATGCGCCGGATTTTGTGCTGGCCTATGGTGTGCCAATGGCCGGCCTGCAGGTCGAAGGAAACGACCCACGGCCATTCGCCCCGGGCCCATCGCTTCCTGGTCAAGGCTTGGGCTCCATGAGGTCCTGTATCAATTCGCGGGCCAGGGCCTGGGCCTTGGCCTTGGCCAGGCGCTTGGTCTCGTGGAAGGCGCCCCCGCGGCCCATCGCTTCCCGGCAAAGCCAGGGGCCGATGGCCATGCCGCTTTTAACCGATGCGCGGGCGCGGAAGGTCCAGGGGCCGCTTACTTGGCGCAGGCGCTTTTCGCCCACCGTCCGTATCTCGTAGCGCTCGGGCGGCTCGACCTCGGTTTCGGTGACAATGTGAATCACGGCCCGTTCCTGCAGGTGGTGGTGTCCGTTGGCGTCCCGCTTCCATTTCCCGTTCATGTCAGTTCCTCCTCGTTGCCGGTTTCGTCGCGCAGGATGCCGTCAATCTTGCCGCTGATCTCGGCCTGGCTGTCGCCGGGCTCGGGGATGTGGATGTGCAGGCGCTTGCCCTTGGCCTTGCGCCAGGGCGTGGGCCCGTGCTCGGCTTCCCAGGCCAGGTCGCGCTTGTAAATCTCCATCGCAATGTCGGCCATGCAATCCGCGCAAAGGTGGAGCCGGATCGTCCGGTCCTGGCCGGCCACGGCGATGGGGAATTCGTTGGTAAAGGCTTGGTAGTCCTGGCCGGTTTTGCATCGGACGCAAAAGCCGAGGCCGTACTCGGTGAGGGGCGTGGGGTCGGGCTGGGGCTTCATGGCCTGTCCTCCTGGGCGTTGTGCTTGTCGGCGATGGCCTGGGCCTGGTTCGCGCGGCTCCTGGCCGTCAGGACCTGCAGGCTGTGAAGGGCGCGGATCCCCGCGCTTTCGGGCACGGGCCATACGGTCCAGGGGCCGCCCTGGGCCGTGGCGCGCGCGACCACGTAGACCTGGCGCTCGCGTTTGAATTTCCGCTTAAGAAAAATTTTTCCGGGGTTGGGTGTCATGGCGATTCTCCTCTAAAAATAGGCTTCCGGGCCGTCCGGTCCGTTGTATTCCTGGGCATCGACAATTTCCTGGGCCTTTTCGCACGCGTCCTTCAAGCGGGGGATGTTCTCCTCAAGCTCGACGATGTCGTAGTCCTCGGGCGTGCTTCCCTTGGTCCCGCTTACCATCCAGCATCCCGGGCCTCCGGAAACGTCAAGGCCGATGCTGTCGTTTTCGCCCCACCATCCGTGGCCGTCCCAGGTGAAGGTCCAGCCGTCGGCCTTGTGCTCGCGCTTCGGTTCTCCCCATTTCATGGTGTCCTCCTCAAAACGCCAGGGCGATCTGGTCGCCCTTGGCGAATTTCGCGGCGTGCTGGTAGACCTCGAGGCGGAATTGGTCGGCCCGAAAGCGGGCCTTGAATTTCAGGGCCTGGGCCTTGGCCTTTACCTGGGCCCATACCTGGGGCGCGCTTCCGCTGTTGTGGGCTTCCCAAGGCAGGCCCGTGGCCTCGCAGATCTCGATGAAAATCTGCCAAAATCCGGGCTTGTGGTGCTCGAGGGCGCGCTGGGTCTGCCGGTATTCGGCCAGGCTCTGCATTTTCGCGGCCGTGCTGGTCTTGGCCTGGGTGACGGCCTCGCGGGCCTTGGCGATCCGGCGGTAGGCCTCAATGTGCGCCATCTCGTGGGCGACCGTCAATTCGTTGTCCCAGGGCGTGTATTTGCCCATCAGGCGGTAGTTGAAATGCAGGCTTTGTGTACCGCGGGCAAAGGCGATGGTGCGGCTTTCGCGGCCGTAGAATTTGACCGCGTCCGGGACCTTGTAGCCGGCGTCCTCGATCCGGCGCAGGGTCCGGAAAATCTCGGCCCGGACCCGGCGCTTGGTGGCGGCGTTGGTGCGCATCGTCAGGCCTCCTCGCGGCCTTCGGTGCCGATGTGCTCGTTGTTGCCGTCCGCGTCCCAGGCGTAAATCTCGAAGAAGGGGGCGACGCCGGGCTGGCTGGCCATGTGCCGGGCGTATTCCCTGGCCTCGGCCTCGGTGCGGAATCCGTCGCGGCCGATCATGGCCCCGTGGACCGTGAATCCGCCGGCGCTGTACTCGGTGATTGTGCTTGCGTTCATCGTTTCGGTCTCCTTTGTTTTGTTCATCCTATATAGAATATAGTCCTTTATTCGGTGTCTGTCAAGGGGTTGTGTCGTTTTTTTGAAAGTTTTTTGGCCTTTGTTGGTTTCCATTGGTTTCATAGGTTTCACATGTTTCATGATTTCCATTGGTTTTTTGTGGATAACTTGTGAATATGTGGAAAACTTGGCGGTTTCCATCGTTTCCATCGTTTCCATCGGTTTCACAGGTTCCATCGGTCCCATAGGTCGCACAATTTGGGCTTGCTTTGAATTCCGCTTAAGAAAATTTGCCGGGGCCCGGCGCTTTGGGGCCCTGCGCCGGCGCTGTTGGGCCTTCCTGGCACGTTCTCGGGCCTGGCCGGTCCCTGGGGCGGCTGTTTGCCCACGGCCGTCCTGGGGGCTCTCACGGCCTCGCGGCGCTGAAAAGGGGGCGCCCCGGCGCCGGGTTTAGGATGAACAGGCGCCGGGGCGGCGTTGTGGGCCCGGGAGACGCGGGCCCGGGGGCTCTACGGTTTGGCGGGCTCCTCCGGGTATATGGCCCATATCAGGGCGCCGGCGAATTGGACAGCGCGGTCGCGCTGGCCCACGCCCTTCAAGGCGTCCACGATGGCCTGGGCGTGTTTCCAAAGCGGGAGGGCCCGCTCAAGCAGGCCCGTGATCGCCCATCGGTAGGTGGTCCCGGCCTGGGGGAAGGCCGCCCATTCCTGCCAGGCCTGGATCTCCGCGGCCAGGTTGCCGTCCGCGTTGGCAAGCAAGACGGCAATGGTTGCGGCCCGGATCGCGGGGTCCTGCAGGGCCCGGGCCAATTCCAGGGCCGCCTTTTCCTCGCCCGGGGTCGGGACCTGGCCGGGGCGCCGGCTGGGGGTCGGCGCGGTCATGCCGGGACCTCCCCGTTTCCCCCGCAGTCGGGGCAGTCCGGGTCGGGCTGGCTGAATCCGTCGCCGCATCGGGTGCAGGGCACCATTTCTGGCTGGTCCGGCTCCTGGTCCTGGTCGCCCTGGGCGCGGAAGGGCGCCAGGGCCTTGTCGATCTCGGGCGCTCCGCCATCGGCGCGCAGGTCGCTGATGTGGTATTCGCGGGCGGCCTGGTCGTACTGCCGGACGGCTGTTACCCATTCCCGGTCCTGCAGGCCGGTGATCCGGACCTCGTTTCCGAAGCGGGTATAAATCATGCCTGGCTCCTTTCCGCTTGCTCGATCTGCTCGCCCTTGTCCCAGGCGCCGTGGAATTCGACGACGCGCTCGCCGTCCATGCCGTAAACGGCGCAGGGACCGTTGCGCTTGCTGTCCTCGCGGGCCAGGGCCTGGGCGGTGCCCAGGCTGGTCGCTTTGTAAACGTATCCGGTCCGGCGGACCAGGGTGCGGTATTTGGTGGCCATGTCAGTTGCCCTCGCTTCCGTCGTAAATTTCCAATTCTTCCCGGACCTCGTGGGCCATGCCGGCCCCGAACATTTCCGCGATCAGGTCGCTTACGGTGCGGACGCGCTCGGGGTAAATCGGGACCTTGTCTCCAATGGCCGCGCCCAGGAATACGCGGGCGAAGTTAAGGAAGGGGATCAATTTTCCGCGGGATGCCGGCCATTCGTCATCGAGGGTGGAAAGCGCGCAAAGCAGGGCCAGGTCCTTGCTTTCCCAGGCCCGCTGTTCGATCTCGCTCAAAATCTCCGGGGCTCCGCCTGGGTATTGCGCGCGGCGCATGGCCTGGCGCTCGGTCGTTCCCTTGGTTCCAATGTTGCGGGTATTCATGACCGGGCCTCTTTGGCAAGGCGGCGAAGGTCCGCGGCCTGGGCTTCCAGGACGTCCGCGGCCGCTTCCATCTCCTCTGCCGTGCCGCCCAGGTGGAAGGTCCCGAAGGGGTAAACAACCAGGGCGCCCTCGCGGGGGCTGTGATATTCGACCTCTACCAGGTCGCATCTCATGAATCCCTCGCCGGCGCGGTAGGCCTTTACCGTGCCGATGATGCCTTCCGCGGCCTCGTGGGGGTTGGTTTTGATCAGTATCTTGGTTCCGGGCGTGAAATTCTGTTTTTCGCTCATCGTCTTGTCTCCTTTTGTTTTGTTCATCCTATATAGAATATAGGCCCATTTTAAGGGTTTGTCAAGTCCTGTTGGTAAAAAAATGCAGATTTTTTCTTCAAAGTCCGGGCTGGCTGGCCTGGGGTCCGTGGATCCCCGGCCGTGAAATTATCGGGCTTTTCGTGAAATAATCGGGCTATTTTTGAACAGATGGGGCCGTTTTGTGAAATTTCCGTTTAAGAAACGCCATTTCCGGGACCCGGGGGTGCAATAAAAAACCGGCCCGCCTGTGGTGGCGTGGCAGGCGCGGGGTGCTCCCGCTCCGCCCTGGCGGGCCGGATCCCGACGGGCTGGTCGCCGGGTATCGTGTCAAAAATGCCGGACAAACCGAAGGCCTGGGCCCTCTATGCGGTCCCGGCTGATTGGTAGAATGTGGGTTAAATGGCCCACGTCCAGGCGGCCGCCGGCAAAGTCGGCCGTGAAGCGTAGCCGGTCAAAGGTGCCTCCCGGCGTTCCGGTCCGCGACCCAGCGCTCAATGGCGCCCCGGGCCGCGGCCATGATGGCGTCCTTGGGGGCCTGGCCTTTTACCTTCTCCCAGTCGCGCCGGAAGCGCCGCAGGGCCCGGTCCATTTTGCCCAGGGTGCCGTTGCCGTCCGCGCTGTCCGGGATGCCCTTTTCCACGGCGTTGGCAATGCCCACGGCCATGTCAATAATTTTCCGCTGTTCGTCGTTGGCCCGAAGGCGAAGGGCGGCAAGGCCCAGGGCGATGGCGCCGATCACGATATTGGCGAAGGCCTCGGAAGTTAGGAAGGTTTCAAGGGCGGTTTTGCCTTCCTCAGCCAGGGCCGGCGTGGCCACGGCCAATACAAGGGCGGCCATCAAAAGTAGGGTCTGGATTTTCCTCATCGGTGTCCTCCTGGTTTTTATGGTAGGCGGCCAAGGTGTTTTAAGGCCTCGACCGTCCCCCGCTGGATCCCCCGGCAAATAGCGCCGGGGAAAGTCCCGTTTTTGTACAGGTCCGCGTCCTGGCGGTTGCTCAAAAATCCGCCTTCAATCAATAGGGCCGGCATGGCCGTGCGCTTGAGCACGTATAGGGTCGTTTTGTACCTGGGCGAAGGGCTCCCGATCACGCGGACCGGGCCCTGGTAGCCGGTGGCCTCGGTTATGGCCGCGGCCATTTTGTCGGCCAGGGCCTGGCCCGTGCTCGACCGGCCGTAGTAGTAGACCTCCAAGCCGCGGGGCCTGGGGCTGGGGTTGTCGTTGAGGTGGATGCTGATGAAAATGTCCGCGCCGGCCTGGTTGGCCGTGGCCACGCGCTCCGAAAGCCGGGGCGTTTCCCAGTAGCTGGCCCGCGTCCGGCCTGGCCGGATCCGGGGGTCGGCCTCAAGCAGGCCGCATACGGTCTCGGCCAAAATCCAGGCCACGGCCTGTTCGTCCACTCCTGGCGCGTAGGCCTTGGGCTTGGCCGGCCCGTGGCCGCCATCCAAAAAGGGGCGGGCTTTTAGGCGGTTCATTTTAGAGGCTCTGGTATCCGCGTTTTGGGCTTGCCACGACGATGCCGTAGGCGCTGATCCCGTTGCTAATGCCTCCGGTTTTTCCTCCAAGGGCGATGAGATTGCCGGTGCTCGCGTCTGCGTAAAATGAAAATGTGCTCACGATGGTTCCGGTGTCCGAAAAAATCAGGCTTGCCCGGTAGCCGTATCCGCCGGGCCCGGTGTAGCAGTATGCCATCGTCATGGCGCAAGTTCCGGGGGTTCCGGAAATGCTTTTCCAGGCGCTCGTGCTTTGGTCGTAGTATTGGGTGGCAAAGGCATCCTTCATGGTGGACGTTCCGTCCTGGTAGCTGGTCGAGTCCTCGGTGACAATCCCGGCCGCGAAAATATGGCGATCCCTCCAGTCGACGCTTGTGTCCATGCTGTAAGGCGTGCCGTCCGTTGTAATTGTTTTTCCGAAGCTCCGGACCAGGCCGAATTCTTCCCCAAGCACGGGCGCCGGGCTGGTTCCAATTGGGACCTGGTTTAAGAGCCGGCCAATTTGAAAGCGGTTCCAGCCCTCGTTTTCGACGAGCTTGGATATCCATTGCTCGGTTATCCCCTCTTTATAGAGGAGTTTCATGTTTTGGTATGTAAAAACCGCGGTTCGTGGATCGAGGTCGTTGGGCATTTTTTTCTCCTAGCTGGCGACCTTGTGCAATTCCTCAAAGCCTTCTAAAAAGTCGAGGCCATTGATGACGCCGTTTACGTTTCCATCGAGATCAAAACCTGGGTTGGCCAGGGCCGCGTCCTTGCCTGCAAAACAATAAGTTTTCCAGTTGACTTGGTATGGGTACGGGGTCCCGACCTGGTCGTCGATCTGGATATCGTCGATGTAAATGTCCAAGTCATCGGCGCCGCTTCCTGGCTCGATCTCCAGGGTGTAGGGCGTTGTGTCCGCCGTGAATACCGAAAAGGAAACGCCCACGCGGGTCCAGTCCGCGGCGCTTGCGTTGATGGTTACGGTGCCGCGCACGGCCGCGCCGGCTTCCTTTACGCGGACCAGGGCGCTCCCGGCCGTGACCGTGCCCCGGTAATAAAAGCTGATGTAATAATAAAGGGTGGTCTGGTTTATAAGTCCGCGGAGGTTTATGGTCTGCACGGCCTTGCCCCCGCTCGCGTTCAAAATCTGCAGGCGCGCGCTGTACATGGCGGACCTGGCCTGCAGGTCGGATCGGGCAAAGGTGAATGTGCCGGCCCCTGGTGGCGTGACCGTGTATTTCTCCGGGGTATCGTCCACGCCCGGGTTGACCGCGCTTTCAAAGCCTTTGTTGTGCAGGTGGTCCATGAATCCGGACGGCCTGTTGCCGTCGGCCTCGGCAATGTCGCTTCCTACAAAGCCCCATTTTACGCCGTCCAGGTCGGTGATGTCCTGCAGTTCGATCTGGGCCCTGTTGCCGGCAATATCCAGGCCCTTTTTCCGCATGAGGAATAGTGCGCCGCTTTCGGCCAGGGCCGGATCGGTCAGGCGCAAGTATTCGCCGACGCGGTAGATGCTCGTGTATTTTAGGCTTGTTGTCGCGCTGTATTCTCGGCGCGGGACCGAATAGCGGGCCAATAGGCGGGCGGGCCAGATGTCAAAACTGAATTGGCCAAGTTTCAGGGTTGTTGTAATGGTCACGGCCTGCTCGCCGTATTTGGCAATGCTGGCCGCGTCCTCCCGTGTGTAGGTCGCGTCCTCCCCGGTCGCCAGGTCTTTGTAGTTGAAAATAATCTTGTTTCGGACCGCGCTTTCCTCGATGCCGCCGCTGATGTCTGCAATGTTGAAGTTGTCCCGGTCATCGTGGTCGCCGCTGAATGTCCGGAGGTTGGCCTCTCCGCTTGTGAATTCGTCAAAATCGTTAAAGTTGGGGTAGATCGAATAAATCACGATCTTGTTTTCTTCATCCGTGAAAACGGCCAGGCCTGTGCCGGCTGTGACCTCCTGCACGGCCTCGAGAAAATTTCCGCCGGCCTCTACGTCCAAGGCGCAATTGATTAAAATGACCTTGTCTTTTGTATTTTCGTATTCGTCCAAGTTGACGGCCAGGCCCGCGTCCTCGATGATGGCCTTGATCACGGTGGCCGGATCCCCGCTGTATGTTTTACTTATAGCGATCCGGCTGTCGAGGAGGTCCTGGACGGCGTCGCGCACGATCAGGTTGGCTTCCGCGTTCTTGTTTTGGTTCACGGATTTTATGATGCCCGTAAAAACCAGAATTTCCTCGGTTTGGGGCTCGGTCATGTAGAGATTTTGGCTGGCGTAAATATTGGGGCTTGCGTAGGTTCCATACAGGGTTTTGAAAAATTTTAAGTAAATCCGGACCGTGTCACCGATCAAGGTGTCGGGGTAAAACGGGCTCGAGGTGTTTGCCGGGCTGTAGCGCTGGTCATGGTTGGCGGCCGTCAATGTGACCTGGGCGGCCAAGGCCACGCCGAAGCTGTCCCATTTTTCGAGAAGTCGGTCGATTGGCGTTGTCCTGAAAATCCGGCTCGTTTCGTCGTATGTAGTGCTCCCATGATCGATCTCGATCCTGTAGGCCGGATTGGCTCCATGCCATTTCCCGCTTTCGTCGATGAAGGCCTGGGAGGCGTCAATGGGCATCTAGGTCACCGGCACTTCGCGCATGATGAATTCAAAGTTATAAGTTCCTCCGCCCTGTAGCTCGGGTTGGAATAGGTCGGCGTCCAGCCATTCCACGCGCACGTGTGGCGTCTCGTCCTTGTCCGGGTAGTAGTCGAAGACCACGGCCTCGGCAAAGCTCTTGAAATTCGGGGCGCCGGCTACGCTGACCGAGGTCTCGGGGCAATTCCGAATAACAACGCGCCATTGCCGCAGTTTTTTCCGCACGTAGTTGGCGACGAGGATGCCGTCGCGCTCGAGCCGGTCCCGGCTCAAAAAATGGGCGATCTCTTTGATGTAGTTGTCGCTGGGAAGGGCCGGCAGGTCATCGGCTGAAAATTCAAATTTGGTTGCCGGCACGTCCGGGTCCTGAAATTTCGGGTTTCCCATTTATCCGTTCCTTACTGCCAGGCGGTCCAGGGCCGGCTTCAATTCACGGGCCAAGGCGTCGGCGTCGCTTTTGCCGCCCAGGAAAATCGGGTTTTGCAGGACGATCTTCAATTCGCCGGTAGGCGCCCCGCCCCCGCGCATGGGCTGGCCTGGCCGGCTCGTGCGGGCCCCGGCCGGCAGGATCTGCTCGCCCTCGTGGACCATCGCCAGGCCGCTCCGCTGAATGTAGCCGCCCTCCTGGTTGGTGCTCGGGCTGGCGTTGACCTCTTTCTTCATGGCGTTCAAGGCTATAAGGGCCCCGCCGGCCAGGGCAATAATGGCGGCCACGTTGCCGGCCAGGGCGTTGGCGATCAATTTCTTTATGGCGATTTCGATTATGGTTTGAATTATCAATTTCCCAAGGTCGCGGATCATGGTCGCCATCGCTTCCGTGAATGACTGCTGGCTTACAATGGCGCCGGCCACGGCCTCGGCAAAGCCGGCGCTGAATCTGTCGAGGGTGTTCTCCCAAAGTTTCAAAAAATCGGACGCGTTCTGCTTTTCAAGGTCCGCGATGTCCTTGAGCATGAGTTCGCGGTTGCGTTTTATAAGTTCATCGGCCTGCTTGGCCCTGTCGACGCGCTGTGCCCCCCATGCCTTTATTATGTCCTCGCGTTGGAGGAATTCTTCAATGATGATGCTTCGCTGGTCCATCAAGCCGCGGGTGATCTCCTTGTCTACGCGCGCGAATTCTTCCGCGATGGTTTTCCCCTCCGGAAGTCCGGGCACGCCTGCGCCTGGTGCTCCTCCGAGGCCTGGCGCCGGCGGCGGGGTCGGGACCGGGGGTGGTTTGGCCCCGGCTTTCTCGTTGGCCGTGTTCAGGCGCTCTTGGGCCAGGGCCATGCGTCCGAGTTCGGTGTTTGCTATTCCAAGGGCCATTCCGAAGTCGCGCCATTCCTCCGGGGGAATGGCCGGCTTTAGCTTGGTAAGCATGTCAACTATTTTTTGCCATTCCTTGGCCATGTAAAGGCCGGTGACCACGTTTTTCAAACGCTCCAAGGCGTCGCCCTGAATCATGATTACTTCGGCGCCCTCGCGGCCTTTCTGAATAATGGGGGCCGAGTCCCATTCGCCCAGGCGCGTTCCAATTTCCCCGACCTTGGTCAGGAATTTATCGGCCCAGGTGACCAGGGTGGAAATGGTTTTTATTGCCTTCTCGCCGAATTCCGTAAATTTTTTGATCCATTCGTCGCCTTCCTTCTTGAAGCGCTCGGTGAAGGCTTCAATTTTGGGAAGTAGGACGGTTGCGAATTTTTCCCCGCTCTGGATGAGCAGGTTGCTGAATTGGTTTTGTAATAGCTTGACCTTGTTGGCCGTGCTGTCCAGTTGCTTCGCGGCCGCGGCGTCGGCGGCGCCGTGGCTGTCCGCGACCTGGTTCAAACTGTCCCGGAATTTGTCGTAATTGGTGACCATCGCCTGTATGGCCTGGGCGGCGCGCTGTTGGGGGATCAGTTTCTGTATGGCCTTCAATTGCTGTTCTGTTGTCAATCCGGCCAGGCTTTTCCGGAGGTCGGTTATAATGGCCTCCATGCCTCTAAATTTCCCTGTGGCGTCGAAAATCTCGGCGCCCATGTCCTGGAATTTGTCGGAATTCTTGATCATGCTCTGCATGGCCCGGGCCAAGCGGGTAACGCTCTGTTGGGTGTTCAGGCCGATCCGGGTCATGAAAGCAAGGCTTCCCAGCATCTCCTCTACGCTGGCGCCGGCGGCACCGAATTGGGAGGCCATGCGGCCCACGGCTTCTGAAATTTCGGGAAAGGTCGTTATGCCGACCCGTACCGTTGCAAACATGGTATCAAAAATTCCCGGGATCTCGCCGGCGCTCTTGCCAAAGGCGTTCATGATGGAAATGGCGCCCTTGCTTGCGTTCTTGGCATCGGTCAGGCCCGCGACGCCGGCCTTGGCGCTGGATTCAAGGACGGCCATCGCCTCCGCGGTGTCGGTGATTCCGGCGCTGATGATGTCGTAAAGGCTGGCGCCTAATTCCTCGGGGCTTTGGGGCAGGGCCTTGCTCATCTCGAGGACCTGGGCCGAAAGGTCCTTAAAGGCGGCTTCGCCTATGGGTAGCAAGGTCCAAACATTCCGCATGCTCGTTTCAAAGTTGGCAAATTCCTTGGTGGCCTTGGCGACCATGCCCACGACCGCGGCCCCTACCGCGACGCCGGCCATTGCGAATTGCCGGGCCATGCGCGCGGCCCCGGTGGCCACGGCCTTCAAGCGGGCGCCGATTTTGGTCGTGGTTCCGCTGACCTGGTCCTGGGCGGTGATGATAATGGCTAGATTTTGCTTTAGTCCGCCTGGCATGCCCTGGCCCTCCCTTCCGCCGATTTCCGTTTAAGAAAATTCATCGCCGGCCCCCGGCCTTTGGGTTTTCCTGCGGCCTGGGCTCTGGCTCTGGCCTGTCGGCGGCCGCCGGCCGGCGCTTCCGGGCCCTGTAGCGCTCCATCTCGTTGTCTATGACGTCGAAAAAGCGCATGAGGTTTTCGGGCTGGTCCAGGACGCCCCCGGGGTAGGGAAGGGCGCCCCGGGCCTGGCATCGGTTGTACAAGGTCACGACGGCCCAGGCGTGCGCGGGTATGCCGTGGACCGGGCATTGCGGCTTGGTTTGGTCGCGCGGGCCCAGGCATCGCCCTCGCCGGTAGGCTTCGGGCTTGTCGCAATTCTGGCACGTCGTAACCTTTCCGCCGGTGGCCGCCGTTGCCATCAAATGGGCGACGGCCCGGGCTAGTTTTTTTCCTTCTCCGCCTGGCCCTGTTTTACAAGGTCCATGTGCTGGGTAAGCCGCATGATCAACCAGGCCGGAAGGCCGCGGACCACGTCCAATGTCACGCGCTCCTGGGGCTGGCCGGCCTCGTTTACGGGTGCGGGCTCGATCCGGACCAGGATCTTGGCGATGTGGTCAAGGCTGGCCGTGCCGTCGGTCCGCTTTTCCTTGCCGTCGCCCCGGCCCTTGCCCTTGACGATTCCGGTTTTGTTGCCGGCCCGCTCGAGTTCGTAGCCGCTCATGGGCCGTATGAAAAGCCGGATTTCCTCCACGGTTTCGCGGTAGGCCTCGGCCTTGGCCCTGGCCTCCTCGCGCTCCTCCGGCAGGGCTTCCTCCGGCAGTTCGTCCGCGGCTTCGTCCGGATCCTTGGGGGCCTCGGCCTCTTTGGCCGTGTCCTTCTCAATCCAGACCGAAAATTCGGTCAGGTCCTCGTCCCTGACCTTTCCCATTCCGTCAAGCAAATGTAAGGGCATTTCGTATCCTCCGCCACAAAGGATTTTATTCCGCTATTAAATAGCGGTTGTCAAATTCTGCAATGTCGCCTCGAGTTCGGTTGCCTCGGTGCTGTCGTACATGGCCGTAAAGCCAATTGTCGCCACCAGCCGGTCGTTGCCGCCTTCAATGGCTCCGCCTCGGTTGTGCGTGTCCAGGACCAGGCGCGGGATGTCGATCTGCAATAAGTAGTTGTTGGTGCCCCCGGTCATGAGGTCGCCCGTGAAGGTGGCCCGGACCATTTTTTCCTGGCCCGCTATAAAGTCCTGGTAGGTGTCGGCGTTGTCAAATTGGATGTCCATTTCGCCGGTGATGCCGACCTTGCCCTCTGGCAAGTTGTAGGGGTACTGGCTGTTGGCGGCCTGGGCCACGCGCCGGTCGGTGACGAGGTTGTTGTTCAGGGTCATGCTGAATCGCTCAACCAGGACGCCTGTGCTCGGCGGGAAGGCCGCGTGATCGTCCTCAAGGAATACAAGCTGATCAAACATGAACGGCTTTAGCTCGAGGTCGGGGAAGGTCTCGGCGCCGTGCACGCCGGCCGCGGCCACGGCGGGATGGCTGACGAAAAATTCCCCGCTGGCCATCAATTTCTCGCCGGCCGTTGCTTCCAGGGTGATGCTGTTGAATTTGGACGGGCCGTAGATCAGGCCGTTGGTCTCGCCGGTCAGGGCCTTGTATTCCCGAATATAGAACGGGGTCAGGACCGGGCTCGTGTGTTTCGGCTTGAAGGACCACGAGGTCTGGTCGCCGATGCCCATCGGGGTGGCTACGCCCGCGCCTATGCCCCAGGAAAGCAGGCGCGTCAGTGTCTCGGCGTCGGCCTCGTAGTTGATCGAGCCGGAAAGGTCCTTCCGGACGATCACGCTCCGGTGGTAGGACCGCGTTCCCGTGGCCTGCTCGGCCAGGTTGCGCTCAATGGCGGGCGGCAGGTCGAAGCTCTGCACGCCGAAGTAGTAGGGGTTGTCCAGGACGCCCGCGGTCTCGCTGTCGTCCCAGCCGATGAAAGTTTCCCATTTCATTCCGCTCATGATCTAGTCCTCCCGGTCCTTTTTCTTGGATTTTTTTCCGGCTTTGCCGGTGTCTTTTTTGTCCTCGGCGTCCCCGTCCTCGGCCTGGGGTTCGGCCTGGGCCTGGCCCACGGCTTCAAAGTCGGGATGGCTGATCGGGTCCTGGGCCTCGTATTCCTGGGGCCCGACCTTTGTCAGGGGTACGCGGAAAACCGGGGGCTTGCCTTCCCCGGTGTAGCGGTATCTGTAGGCGCTCATTTCTCGCTCCTGTTATATGAATTTCGCATATTGCGTGATGGCTGTAAATGAAATTGTCGTGACCGGGTTTTGGGGCTGGTCCCCCTCGGCCTCGTCGTTGCGCCGGACCCAGTTGATGGTCGTGTTATAGGCCCGGCATCCCCATTGGTAGTTCAAATGGAGGAGGTCAATTACGCGGTTGACCGCGTCCTCGTTCCTGGCCCAGGCCGTGCGGCCCACGCCGCCCGTGGTTACAATTTCAAGTTGCACGTCCATTTCGCTCTCGACCATTTTGTTGGCGCAGCGAAGATCGGGGCGCTCCTCCCCGGGCAAAATATAGATCATGCTCGTGAGGTGCTTGGGGTCGACAAAGTATTCACGGCCAATGTATCCCAGGACCTGCAGGTCGGGGTCGTTGTCAAAAAGGTCTTTTGCCGCAAGAATAAGGGCCCCCATTGTCAGGCGCCGGCCCGTGCCGACCTGCTCTTGAATTTCCCGGCTTGGATAGCTCCAGTCCGTTGGTGCGGGCCCGTTGTCGGCCACGGCCTGATACCAGACCACCTGGTATTTGCTGTAGCCGGCGTCGTTGTAGGATCCAGGGGCCGTGAACGTGTGGACGAGGCTGTCGTAGCCGGTGGCCGTGCGCTTGTAGATGTGGACCTGGGTTGCGCTTGGCGGAAGGGCGCCCAGGGTGATGTCAATGCTTGCGTTGTCGGCGTTGGGGGCCGTCGTGAAGCTCGGGGCCGCAATCATCGCGCGCCTCCGGATATCAGGGCGTTGGTTTCCCATTCCATGAAAATTTTGTTAAAGACGCGGACGTCGCGTTTGCGCTTGATCGCCAGGTGCGGCCTGGCCGGCACGCGGCTCGGCTTCACGGTCCGGGTGTGGGCTTTTACCGTAACCCGATTTTTCTTGCTCCGGCGCTTGGTGCTCGTTTTCCGGCGCGTGAAGGCGGCGACCTCGATCTGTCCCCCTGGGTTTGTAAATCCTTCCTGTTGCTTTTTGGCATAGGGAAGGGTGGACCCGAAAATAAGGCGGCGCGCGTTGATATCGCGCAGGTGGCCTTCGCCGCTCAGTTTGGTGTAGCTCTGAAAAAGCCGGCCCGTGTCAAGCAGGGCCTTGTCCTTGTATTTCCCCGCGTTGCGCCTGGTCGTGCGCTTTTCCCGCATCCGGATCGTGTACTTGGAGAGGGGCTTCCATGAAACGCCTTCGCCCGGTATTCCCTGGGCGCGGAAATTTTCGGCGACGGACCGCTCCATCCGGAAGGCGCAAAGGGTAAGGGGTTGCCGGTAGTCCTTGTTGGCCTTGGCCAGGTTGGTCATGGTCTGCTGGACGGCCTTGGCCCCCAGGACCTTTACGTTGAATCTCACGGCCTGTAGTCCTCGGGGTTGACGCGCTCGTGGGTGTCGGGGTCGTAGACCGTATCTTCCCAGTCCAGTTCGTTGCCCTGGTTGAAAATCGGGCGCAGGTCCTGGGTCGTGCTGTCCGCGTCCTGTTCGGCGTTGGCATCGTCGGGGTTGGTGATCAAGGTCGCGTGGTCCAGGTCCAGTTTTATAATGCCGGCCCGGATCTGCTGGATCATTTTCCGGCCCTCTTTCCAAAAAAAGTTGTTGGCGACGCGCGTGGGATCGTCCTCGGTGTATCGAATATTTATGGCATGCCCGGCATAGAGCATGTTGGCCGCCTGCAAAATCGACGGTTCGTCGCACTGGTCGGCGGTTGTCGGGAAAGGGACCTCAAAAAAGCCGCGCAGTTTGTTGTCGATGTAGTTGTCGCAAAACGGAATAACGCCATTGTCCCAGTCAAGTTCGGCCGTTGTCGCGGCCAGCATTTTCGGTACTTGGGACAGGGCCTTTTCCTTGGTGCTGTAGCTCATGGGCTGACCGCTCCTCTCTGCAGGGCGCCCTGTAGGGTGCGCAAAATCCCGTAAAGGCCGCCGCCGATAATGGCCCATTCCAGGGCTTTTACCAAAACCGGGCGCGCGACCTGCCAGGCCTTCTCTGCCCGGTCCTGGACGGTTTTTTCAACGGCCGCCACGCGGGGCTCCATCTCGGCCTTGCACAATGTCTGGCGGTTGGTGGCCTCCTGGACGGCAAGGTCAAGGCGGTGTACCTGGTCCCGGTTTTCCCGCAGTTCCTTGGTCATTTCGTCCTTGTGCTGGTCCAATTTATCGGCCAGGCCCTTGAATCCTTGGGTAATGGCCTGGCTGGTTTCCTTTTTGTCCGCGTCGATCCGGCGGTAAATGTCCCCGATGGCGCGGTTGGTGTCGGCGTCTGGCATTCTATTTCTCCGGCTCCAGGTCGGCTTCGGCCGCGGCAATGTCCGCGGCCACGGCTTTCAGGTCCGCGGGCGCGTTGGGGTCCTTGCTCACGTAGCCGATCAATTTTCGCACGGCCAGGTCGCGGTTTTCTTCGATGGTTGCCCTGGCTTCCTTGTCCTTTATCCAGGCCGCGGCGTCGGCCTGGGCCTGGGCCAGGACGGCATCGCATTCGGCCATCGTGGGCTTGGGCTGGCCGCCCTCGGCTTCGGGCTTTTCGCACCATTCCAGGCCTTCCAGGCTGTCGCCGCGCAAGGCAAAGCTGGCGCCCGGGCGCACGATCTGGATCGCCATTACAAGTTCAAGGTGTTTCATGCCGCGTCCCGGACCTCCTTAATCCAAAATTCGTGATCGAGAATTTGGGCGCCCTTGGGGTTGGCGAGGGCGTCCTGGTTTAGCCAGAGGTCGGTTCCCCCGCCCGTGCTGTTGATCCCGATTCGTATTTTCCAAGTTTGGGCGGCTGTGCTTGGGGTGTCGACCTTTGTATGCAACATATACCGGCCCCAGTTGTGGCCCGTGGGTTTCCCCTGCCTTCGGCATGTGGTTTCGCTGTCCTTGAACAGGGCCAGGGTGACGATGCGGTCGTTGGCGTATGTACTGCAATAACTGGCCGCGAAAAATTCCAGGTAGCTGTCCGAATATTTGGGGGTAATGGTCAGGGAGAATATCTGCCCGCCTTCCCCGCTTTGGGGCGGGCTGTTGTCCCAGGGGATGGGGTTGTTCACGACGGTAAATGTTTGGTTGGTGTTTTCGTTCCATTTGTGCTGTATCACGCCCAGGAGGGGGTATCCGTCCGCGCGCTGGTAGGCCAAGCATTCCCAGTTGCCGGATCCCCGGCTCCCAAAAATGGCGACGTCCCCGACCGCGGTCTGAATGTTCCGGTTTCCGCTGGGGTACAATTTCAAGGCCGCGCCGTGGGTCAGTTGCCTGGCGCTGTTGAAAATGATTTTCCGGGTAACGCCGGCGGCCGCCGTGGAAAAGGCTGTAATTGTGTTGGTGCCGCTGGCGACCAAAATATCGTATTGGCTGGCGCCGATGTCGAGGTCGCTGTCAAGGTCGATTGTGCCCTCAAGGCCTCCGGCCTCGATCCGGATGTGGTGTTCCTTCATCGTGTTTTCGTAAAGGTTCCACATCGCCGCTTTAAGCTGGTTTTCCTCCGTGCCGACCGTGGGGTCGGCGCTGTCAATGTGGGTTCCTGGGCTGTAGCCGGTCTTTATGGCGTTCCAGTTTATGGGTCCCCAGGCCATCAGGTGGCCCTCCCCGATTTCCGTTTAAGAAAATTTTTTCTTGTCATCGCTCCATGCCCTCCAGGGCGAAGTCGGCCGGGGTCTGTCCCCGGTAATACTTGCCCCCGCGCATCCTGGCCGGCCGGCCGTCCGGAAGGAAAAGCGGGGCCCCGTATTCCAAGGCACCGATGTCCGGCGGGCCCCCGTGCTGGCTGGCCACGGCCGCGGCCCCGGCGCCGATGCATGGGCTGTCCTGCCGTAGCCGGAAATTAAAGCCGGCCTTGTCCCGGACCAGGGGGTCCTGGGTCAGTCCGTTGGGCTCGGGGTTGTTTCCCCAGCCGTTGCTGTCGCTGATGTCCGCGGCCCCGTTGCCGTTGTAGCAGTTGTTGTCGTTGTCCACGGTTACGGTCCCGCCGGCGTAGGTGCCCCGAATTTCAAGGCCGTTGTCATCGTTGTCAAAGCTGGTATTGTTTTTGATTCTGGCCGTGGGGTTGCCGGCCGCGTCCCCGCTGTCCACGCGGTACATGATGCCCTCGCCCCCGCCCAGGCCGCCTTCGGTCGCGGCGTGCACGGTGTTGTTGTAGATGTGGATCTCGCCGTCGTTTCCATCGTGGCCGTTGACGTAGATGCCGCGCTTGTAGTTGGCCGTTCCCCCGGCCAGGGGTATGGTGTTCCGCCGGATCGTGGCCTGGCCTGGCATGTATGGCGTGGCGTCGTAATTGGCGGCCGCGTAGTGGATCCCGTTTCCGCTGGGGTCAAGGATGAGATTGTCCTCAATGGTCGCGGCCCGGCATCCGGCCATGTAGATGGCGTCCGACGGGTCTACGGTCTGGCCTTGGCAATCGAGGTAGTTTCGCCGGATGATAAGGGTGCCGGTCCGGCATCCCCCTATATTGATCAATTCCTTTTCTACGTTTTCAAACCGGCAGTCCTCGATCAAAACGTTGGAAAGCAAAGGCGGCGCGGTTTGGTGCTGTAGCTGGATCCCGTCGCCGTTGGTGCCCCCATTCAGGATGTCGTGAATGTAACAGCGCCGGATGGTTATGCCCTGGAGGTTGGTGCTCGAGTTGATCCCGCCCTCCTCCGTCGTGTCGATCTCGGTGTCCTCGATCAAAACGTCGTAGGTTGGGCCGGCCGTGCATTGCCATGCCTTGGCCGCGTTGGCAAGCAAGCATCGGCGCACGCGGAGGTAGCTCGCGGTGTTCCCGTCGATGCAATCGTAGCCGCTTTGTGCTCCGTCCAGGGCCAGGTCCTCAAGGCTGATATAGTCGTTGTCCTTCAGATCGATGATGTCGGCCCCGCCCCCGGTCAAGGCGGAAAGCACGGGACGGTTGGCCGGCGCGACGGGGTCGGTTGCGGCCTGGCCCACGACCCAGCCGCGGTATGTCACGCGCTCGCTTTCCTGGATAGCTCCGATGGCCGCAAGCTGAAAGCCGCCCTCATCATAGGCGCTCGTGGCCTTGATGATGCGTATTTGGTCGCCCGTGCCCGGGGTAATGGACCCGACGGTGGCCTTTGGCCCGTTGGTGCCGCCCTGGTAGGTCTCGGCCAGGCCGTCCCAGCCGTCGTTGCCGTTGTCCCCGTCGACGTAGTAGATCGCCATCTAGTTGCCTTTCGGGGTCAAGGTGAGTTTGCCAAGCTGGACGCCTTTCGGTGTCCCGCCGACGGCCTGGGCCTCCATCAAAAATTCGATTTTCATCATGGCGCCCGGGGTGAAGGTTCCCGCGGCCAGGTCCGTGTCCGCGATCACGGTCTCGGTCCATGCCGCGTTGGCCTGCTTGGTGTCGGTATGGCGAAGGGTTCCGCCGGTGTCGTACACTTTCACGGTCAGGCCCGTGGATCCCGGGGTGCCGTCGACCTTGTTCAAGTATTTTATGGCGTCCGGGGCCCATCCGGCAAAGCCGGCCGGGATCTGGATCATGGCGATGATGCTTGAGGCCTGCAATGTGGCCTGGGCGCTTTCTCCGCGGTAGTAGTTAGTGACCTGGGAGGCGTCGTGCTCGGCGCTGAATTGCACGGCGTTCAGGCTTCCGGGCCTGGAAATGACGGCGCCTGCGAATTCCGGAGCCAGGGCGATGGCCGCTGGGTTGATCGCGCTCTCGGGGTGCGCTCCGGCGACGTTGCGGCCGCTCGTGCTGTTGTGGGCCGTGGGTGCCGGCACGCCCCCGGGAAGGCTCGAGGCCACGCGGTAGTCCGCGACCGCGGCAATGAAGGCCTTGACGGTGTTGGTAAAGGTGTCCTTGGTCCGGAAGGTTACGCGGTAAAGGACCTTTACCTCGGGGAAATTGAAGCTGGCCAGGTCGAGGTCGCCGATGTCCTCAAGCTGGGCCTCGGCCAGGAATTGGTAGACGGTCTGGCCCAGGATGGCGAAGACGGGCGCGTCGTTGTCCGCGTCCGCGCAGACCCATACGTTCACAAAATAGTTGTCCGTGACCTCGGTCAATTGCCAGGCTCCGCCCGTGTACTGGTTGTACTGCAGGCGGTCGTTGCCGGCGCCAGGGCCCTGCCAGCACGGGAAATTGTCGGCGGTTTTCTTCCGGACGTTTCCGGCGGCGCCGTCCAGGCGGTAGACCGGGATCTTGGCGATGGGGGTCAAAACCTGTTCAAAGGGCGCGCTGGGCGCGGCCGCGTGCTCGATGTAGGCCTCGATGTCCTCATCGTATATGGTCAGGTTTGTCAATGCGACCTGGGCGTCGCTGTCCGCGCTTCCGCCGCCGGGCGTGTAGGAAAGGGCGCCGCCCCCGTCCGCCTTCCACCTGGCCCCGATGGTTTGGTGCAATTCCTCGTGCGTTGCGTTGTCCATCAGGATCGTGTGGCGCTCATCGAGGAATTTGACGCGGGCGTTGCCGGCCGCGTCCCAAACAACGACGGCCACGGGCGCGACCGCGCCTATGGTCCAGGCGACCTGGCTGGCCGTGAGGGTTGCGCCGTCGTAGTAAATAAACCAGGTGCCCTCGGTGTCGGTGATGTCCACGGTCTCGGCGCCGAATTTCTGGTAACGCACGCCCTTGATGTAGTATTCAAAGCTGGCCCCGGTCGGGGTGATGGTCAGGCGACGGTTGCCGTTGTCGAAGGCCAGGCTTGTCTGCGCGCGGCTGACAAAGCCGGTATCCGCGAGGCCTCGCTCATCAAGGCGCACGCTTTCCTGGGTGACCTTCTCCCCGTTTCGGTAGGCGCCGCCCATTAGCTCAAGTCCTCCCCGCGGATGTCGCCGTTGATATTGGCCGCGCCGGCGTTGGCGCATTCAATGTGCAATTCATCGCCGGCCCCGTAGATCGCATTGCGGTTGAAATCATCAAAATAAATGTCCGTCCATCCCGCGGCAAATGTGACCAGGAGTTGCTCGGCCCCGCTGGCCGGCTTGAATTTGATGGTAAGGGCGCTTGTGATCGCGGCGTTCCCGTGGGCGCTGACGTGGCCCGGGCGCCATTTGTCCCCGACCGCGGTTGTCTTGTCCACGGCCGTTCCCGTGACCGAGAAATTGTCGGAAATGCCGGCCGGGCTTGGGGGAGTGCCTCCGGATCCAATGGTGCGCAGGGCGTCATTGGCATCGTCGTGGCAATCGTTCAGGACCTGCTCGGTTGACTTGTTGACCATGCCCTGGTCCTCCTCTTACTTTCGGCCCTTGCCGGTTTTCTTTTTCGCGGCCTTGGCGGCCTTCTCGGCCTGGGCCTTCTTTTCATTCTCGGCCTTTTCCGCGGCCTTCTCGCGCTCGGCCTTGGCCTTGGCATCGGCCTTGGCCTGGGCTTGGCGCGGGTGCACGGGCGTCCCGGTTTTGATGCCCACGTCGGCCGCGCCGGCGTCGGTGTAGATCGACGCGTTTGGGTGCTTGCCGGCTCCGGGGTTCATCAGGTCCGGCGTGCCAAAATGTGAAAGGCGGGTTTTCTTGGTGAAATGGCAGGGGCTGTTTTTGTCCGCGTCCAGGGCCGTGGCCGTTTTCTCGTCGACGATCTGGTAGAATGGCGAGCCGTCCGAAAGCAGGACCACGCCCTCCTTTGCTTCCTTGGCCTTGTCGATCATCTGCCAGGTCGGATCGGGGGCGATCTCGTTTTTGGTGTAGACGATTCCCCAAAGGGCTATTGAATCGCCCAGGCATACTGCGTAAAGTTTGGGCTCGCTTTTGGCCATATCGGTCCTCCGCGTTTCAATTTCCGGGCTTGTAAAAATTGGTGGCCGCGCCCGGGTGCGTGCCGGTAGTAGCGCGACGGCGGCGGGACCCCTCTCGGGATCCAGCCGCCGTTGCTTTCATCGGGTCTCCGGTTTGCCGTCGCTATGCGACCGTATTGATGCGGCCGACCGCGCCGGGTACTTTCAGGATGGGCATGAAAGCCCAGTCAATCAGTACGGTTTCGACGCTGGGGTCCTTGTCGATCCACATCTTGCTGAATTTCCCGCGGTGGCCTTCGGGGGAGTCCAGGTCCATGCTTCCGCCCTCCATCATGTCAAAGACCGGATCCTCGCTCGTGCTCTTGGGCAGGAGGATGGCGTAGTCCTCGGTGATGAAGGTGTAGGTGGTGCCGCTGATCTGGTAGGTGTTGTCGTAAATGTGGACGTCCATGTCCAGCAGGCGCGTGATTTTGTTCTCGGCCAGCATGCGCTTGCCGTCCTGGTTGCGCAAAAGCTCGCGGATCTTGGTGTTCTGGACCAGGTAGTTGTTGACGGTTTTCGTGATCCACATGTCCGTGGGCATGCGTCCGCTCGTGCGGCTGATCACGCGCTGTAACGCGTCAATGTCCGATGCCGGGTCGCTGTTGGTGAAGTCCGACCAGTCCGTGGTGACGGTGACCTTGTTGTTGGCCGGGATCTCGTAGTCCACGGAGAAAACCTGGCCGTTGTTGTTGTAGGTGATCGAGCCTTCCCCGAACATCTGCCACACGGCCCATTCGGCGCGCTGGGTGACAAAGTTGTCCAGGTCCTGCAGTTCGCGGCGGACGCGCTGTTCGCCGGCCACCTTGTCCTTGGGCCCGCCGGGCATGCGAAGCATGCGGATCGTGGGCGCGGAAAGGGGCGTTTTCTCGCGGATGTACATCATCTTGGCGAGCTTGTTGGTGTAGGTGCTGGCCGGCTTGCGGTGCGCTTCGTTGCCCGGCACGTTGAATTCGGAAAGCTCGCGGTTGTTGTGCTGGATGTCCCATTCCGCGTCCAT
>Ga0180433_10002603_pt1 | contig 27578 bp, 27 predicted proteins | sample SS_ome_8_FD_132980 | JGI IMG/M metagenome (GOLD analysis project Ga0180433, IMG submission 132980) | Hypersaline lake sediment archaeal communities from the Salton Sea, California, USA - SS_1_D_1 metaG | ecosystem: Environmental > Aquatic > Non-marine Saline and Alkaline > Hypersaline >... | reverse complement strand
TCGGGCTCCACCCCCAGCCGGGCGGCGGCCGCCAGGAACCCGGCCGGGGCGGGCTTGCCCACCGCGACCGCCTCCTGACCGGAGGTTTTCTCCAGGCCGATCAGGTACATCCCGGTGTCGACCCGCAGCCCCTCGGCGGTCTTCCACGCGGTGCTGCGGTGCATCGCCACCACCGGGATCCCCGCGGTCATCCACTCGTAGACCCGGCTCAGGGTCAGATGGCTGTACTCCGGGCCGGCGCCGCCGAGCAGGATCACATCCGGGCGCTCCGGCGTCGCGGCGCCATCGGACGGGTACACCAGATCCAGGCCGGACAGGTCCTCGCTGATGTCGCCGTTGTTGACCAGCAGACAACGCGCGCCGGGATGGTGCGCCCGGACGTAGTCGGCGGTCAGGGCCGCGGCGGTCATAACCTCTTCGGGGCGCACCGGCATGCCGGCCTGCGAGAGCGCCTCGGCGATCTGCCGCCGGGTGCGGGTGGTGGTGTTGGTCAGGTACGAGCAGGCGACCCCCCGTGCCGCCAGTTGCCGCAGCGCCCACGCCGCGCCGTCGATGGGCAGCCAGGAGGTCACCAGGACACCGTCGATGTCGAACAGCACGCCGCCGACCGCCATGCCTGAGAACAGTAGGGCCACCGAATCGGCGCGCAACCCGGGGACCGCCGAGTGTTCTCAGCCATGCGTATGTTCATAGGCATGCGATGGACCGAGAAGGATGTTCCCGACCAGTCCGGCCGGGTGGCGATCGTCACCGGCTCCAACACCGGACTGGGCTATGACACGGCCAGAGTGCTCGCCGAGCATGGCGCGACTGTGGTGATGGCGGTGCGCGACACCGCCAAGGGCGAGGACGCGGCGGCCCGCATCCGCGGCCACTCCGCAGATGCCAAGGTCGCCGTGCACAAGCTGGACCTGGGCTCGCTGGCCTCGGTGCGCGAGGCGGCCGCCGAACTGGCGGCCGGCTACCCGACGATCGACCTGCTGATCAACAACGCCGGGGTGATGTACCCGCCCAAGCAGACCACCGCGGACGGTTTCGAGTTGCAGTTCGGCACCAACCATCTGGGCCACTTCGCCCTGACCGGCCTGCTGCTGCCGAACATGCTGAAGGTCAACGGCTCCCGGGTGGTGGTCGTCGCCAGCATCGCGCACAACATCCGCGCCCGGATCGACTTCGACGACCTGCAGTGGGAGCGGCGCCGCTACGACCGGGTCGCCGCCTACGGCCAGTCCAAGCTGGCCAACCTGATGTTCGCCTACGACCTGCAGCGCCGGCTTTCCGCCGCCGGCGCGGATACCATCGCCGTGGCCGCCCACCCCGGGGTGGCCGCCACCGAACTGACCCGTCACGTCCCCGGCACCGGCCTGCCCGGTGTCAGCTGGCTGACCGGGCGTCTGCTCAACAGCTCCGAACTCGGCGCGCTGCCCACCCTTCGGGCGGCCACCGACCCCGCGGTGCGCGGCGGCCAGTACTTCGGCCCCGACGGGTTCCGCGGGCTGCGTGGCTACCCCAAGCTGGTCGGCTCCAGCCCGCAGTCCCATGACCGGACCATCCAGGAGCGGCTGTGGCGGGTGTCCGAGGAACTGACCGGCGTGACCTACCCGGTGTAAGCGTGCGCAGCGTCGAGGAGCACCGGCGGGCCGTCGCCGCGTTGATCACCGCACGGCCCGCGGCGGCGATGCCTGCCGCCGGGCTCGCCGGGCTGGTGCTGGCCGAGGACGTCGCCGCCCCGCTGTCGCTGCCGGTGTTCGACAACTCCGCGATGGACGGGTACGCGGTGCGCGCCGGGGACGTAGCCGCGGCGACGGCGCAGCATCCGGTGGAACTTCCTGTCGCCGAGGACATCCCGGCGGGCCGGACCGACATCCTCACGCTGGCCCCGCACACCGCGCACCGCATCATGACAGGGGCGCCGGTGCCGGCCGGCGCCGAGGCCGTGGTGCCGGTGTAAGCCACTGACGGCGGTACCGGCCGGGTCGCGATCACCGCCGCCGCCAAACCCGGCCAGCACATCCGCCGGGCCGGTGAGGACGTCACCGCGGGCACCGTGGTGCTGCGCCGCGGAGCGGTGGTCACCCCGGCCGCCCTGGGCCTGGTGGCCGCGCTGGGGCTGGCCGAGTTGCCGGTGATCCCCCGGCAACGGGTGCTGGTGATCTCCACCGGGTCCGAACTCGTCACGCCGGGCACGCCGCTGGAGCCCGGGCAGATCTACGAGTCCAACGCGGTCATGCTCGCCGCGGCGGTGCGAGACGCGGGCGCCGACGTCACCGGCGTCGTCACCTGCAGCGACGACGTCGAACGGTTCCAGGCGGTGCTACAGGAGCACGCCGGGCCGGCCGACCTGGTACTCACCTCCGGCGGGGTGAGCGCCGGGGCCTACGAAGTGGTCAAGGACGCCTTCGGCGCGGGCCGGGGCGGGTCGGGCGTCGAGTTCGTGAAAGTGGCGATGCAGCCCGGCATGCCGCAGGGGGCGGGACGGCTGGCCGACGGCACCGCGGTGGTCACCCTGCCCGGCAACCCGGTCAGCGCACTGGTCTCCTTCGAGGTCTTCGTCCGGCCCGCGCTGCGCGCCGCGATGGGCCTGCCCGACTCCGACCGCCCGCGCCGCACCGCCGCGCTCGCCGAGCCGATCACCTCCCCGCGCGGCAAGCGGCAGTTCCGGCGCGGGGTCTTCGACCCCGCTACCGGCACCGTCTCCAGCTACGGTCCGCCCGCCTCACACCACCTGAGGTGGCTGGCGTCGGCCAACTGCCTGCTGGAGGTCGGGGAGGACGTCACGGAGCTGGCCGCCGGGGATCAGGTCACAGTCTGGGATCTCGTCTGATCCGCGTTCGCGACACTGCGGGGTACGTAGAATCGCGCCGATGGCCAGACGCCCCGACAGCCTCCCCCACAGCTCCTCCGACCAGGCCCTGTCCGGCCCGCAGCGGCTGGCCGCGCTGGTGCGTTCCTCGGTTCCGCCCGTTCACCGCGCCGGCCTGCCGTTCATCTCCGCCGGGCTGGCGGTGGCGGCGCTGGGCCGCAACCACCGCTGGCTGCGCCGGGCCGGGCTGGCCGCCGCCGGCGCCAACGCCGCGTTCTTCCGGCATCCGCCCCGCACCCCGCCGACCCATCCAGGCCTGGTCGTCGCACCCGCCGACGGGCTGGTCTGCCTGACCGACACCGCCCCCCCGCCGCCCGAACTGGGCCTGGCCTCCGATCCGGTCCCGCGGGTCAGCATCTTTCTGTCCCTGTTCGACGCGCACGTCCAGCGTGCCCCGGTGGGCGGCGAGGTGATCTCCGTGGTGCACCGGCCGGGCCGTTTCCATTCCGCCGACCTGGCCGCCGCAAGCACGGACAATGAGCGCAACAGCGTGCTGATCCGCACGCCGGAGGGACGCGAGGTGGTGGTGGTTCAGATCGCCGGACTGGTCGCCCGCCGGATCGTCTGCGAGGTCAAGGCGGGCGACCGGGTCGGCATCGGTGACACCTACGGCCTGATCCGGTTCGGGTCCCGGCTGGACACCTACCTGCCGGCCGGGTCGGAAGTGCTCATCGAACCGGGCCAGCGGGCGCTGGCCGGCGAGACGGTCCTGGCGCGGCTGCCGTGATCAAGCCCCGCCCCGCACGGAGTCCGATCAACCGGCGGATGCTGCCGTCGATGATGACCGTGCTGGCCATCTGCCTGGGCCTGACCTCGGTCAAGTTCGCCCTCGACGCGCGGCCCACCGAGGCGATGGCGCTGCTGGCGGCGGCGGCGATCCTGGACGCGCTGGACGGGCGCATCGCACGGATGCTCGGAGCCACCTCCCGGATGGGCGAGGAGATCGACTCGCTGGCCGACGCGGTGAACTTCGGGGTGGCGCCGGCCTTCATCGTCTACCTCTCGCTGCTCTCACAGTCCCGGATCGGCTGGATGGTGGTGCTGCTCTACGCGGTCTGCATCGTGCTGCGCCTGGCCCGCTTCAACGCGCTGCTGGACGCGGACCTGCCCCGCTACACCAAGGACTACTTCGTCGGCATGCCCGCGCCGGCCGGGGCGATCGGCGCGATCGGGCCGCTGGCCGCCAAGCTGCAGTTCCCCGGACCCTGGTGGTCCACCCAGACCGCCGAGACCGTGGTGATCATCTGGCACGTCGGCGTCTCGCTGCTGGTGGTCAGCCGCATCCCCATGCGCAAGATCCACACCTTCACGGTTCCGCCGAACATGGTGGCCCCGCTGCTGGCCGCACTGGCCATCGTCGCGGCCGCCGCGTTCGTGTTCCCCTACCTGCTGATCCTGGCGATCATCGCGGCCTACGTCGCGCACATCCCGTTCGCGGTCCGCAGCCAACGCTGGGCGGCAGCGCATCCGGAGTCCTGGGAGGACAGTTCCCGGCAGCGCCGCGCGGCCCGGCGGGCGGTCCGGCGGGCCGCCCACCCCAACCGCCGTTCGGTGGCCCGCCTCGGCCTGCGCAGGCCGGGAGGCTGAATGTCGGACCAGCTGACCGCCGACCCGCCGCCCGGTTCGAGTCTGGCGCTGACCGCTCGGCTGAACACCGCCGCTTTGGACTCCCGCCGCGGAGTGGTGCGCCTGCATCCGGAGGTGATCACCGCCCTGGGGATCCGGGAGTGGGACGCGGTGTCCCTGATCGGGTCCCGCGTCACCGCGGCCGTCGCCGGGTTCGCCCCGCCCGGCACCCCGACCGGCACCGCGCTGCTCGATGACGTGACGCTGTCCAATGCCGGGCTGCGCGAGGACGCCGACGTGCTGGTGTCCCCGGTGACGGTCTACGGCGCACGGTCGGTGACCTTGCGAGGTTCGGCGCTGGCCACCGAGTCGGTGTCCTCAGCGGCGCTGCGGCAGGCCCTGCTCGGCAAGGTGCTGACGGTCGGTGACACCGTCTCGCTGCTCCCCCGCGACCTGGGGCCGGGCACGTCGACCTCGGCGGCCAGCGCGGCGTTGGCCGCGGCGGTGGGCATCACCTGGACCTCCGAACTGCTGACCGTGACCGGCACCGACCCGTCGGGTCCGGTGTCGGTGCAGCCGAACTCCTCGGTGACCTGGGGACCGGGCACGGCAGTGGCGACGGCCACCGGCGCGACCTCCGCGGTGACACCGCCCACCCAGTGGCCGGCCGAGCCGCCGGTCAGCGTCGATGATCTCAAGGGCCAGCATGTCCAAGCCGGCCGTCTCACCGAATGGCTCAAACTCGCCCTCGATGAACCCGAGCTGCTGGAAAAGCTCGGCGCCACACCGAATCTCGGTGTCCTGATCACCGGCCCGCCAGGGGTTGGCAAGGCCCGACTGGTGCGGGCGGTGTGCGCGGGCCGGCGGCTGGTCGAGTTGGACGGCCCGGACACCGGCGCGCTGGCCGCCGGTGACCGTCAGCAGGCCGTCGCACGGGCAGCGGCCGACGTCGCCGCCGGCGGCGGGGTGCTGCTGGTCAGCGACGTCGACGCGCTGCTGCCGGTCCCGCCCGAACCGGTGTCGACGATGATCCTCGGTGAACTCAGGAAGGTGGTGGGGACCGCCGGGGTGGCGCTGATCGCGACATCGCAGGCGCCGGACTCCGTGGACCCGCGGCTCCGCGCGCCGGATCTGTGCGACCGGGAGCTGGGCCTGAGCCTGCCCGACGGCGCCACCCGCAAGGCACTGCTGGAGGTCCTGCTGCGCGAGGTGCCCGCCGAGGATCTTCAGCTCGACGAGATCGCCGAACGCACGCCGGGATTCGTCCGCGCGGACCTCGCCGCGCTGGTCCGCGAGGCGGCGCTGCGGGCGGCCGCCCGGGCCAGTGCCGACGGCGGCCCGCCGGTGCTCACCCAGCAGGACTTCACCGGGGCGCTGACCGTCATCCGCCCGCTGTCGAGGTCCAGCACCGAAGAGGTGGCGGTCGGTTCGGTGACCCTCGACGACGTCGGCGACATGGTGGAGACCAAGCAGGCGCTGACCGAGGCGGTGCTGTGGCCCCTTCAGCATCCGGACACCTTCGCCCGCCTCGGTGTCGAGCCGCCGCGCGGGGTGCTGCTCTACGGGCCGCCCGGCGTCGGCAAGACCTTCGTTGTCCGGGCCCTGGCCAGTTCCGGCCGGCTGAGCGTGCACGCGGTCAAGGGCGCCGAGCTGATGGACAAGTGGGTGGGCTCGTCGGAGAAGGCGGTCCGCGAATTGTTCCGCAGGGCAAGGGACTCCGCGCCCTCACTGGTGTTCCTTGACGAGATCGACGCGCTGGCTCCGCGGCGCGGCCAGAGCTTCGACTCCGGGGTGACCGACCGGGTGGTGGCCGCGATGCTGACCGAGCTCGACGGTATCGAGCCTCTGCGCGACGTCGTGGTTCTCGGCGCCACCAACCGGCCGGACCTGATCGACCCCGCCCTGCTGCGACCGGGCCGGCTTGAGCGGCTGGTGTTCGTCGAGCCCCCGGACGCGCAGGCCCGCTGGGAGATCCTCAAGACCGCCACCAAGTCGGTGCCGTTGAGTCCCGAGGTGGACCTGGAAGCGCTGGCCGCCGAACTGGACGGCTACAGCGCGGCGGACTGCGTGGCGCTCCTGCGCGAGTCCGCCCTGACCGCGATGCGGCGCTCGATCGACGCCGCCGACGTCACCGCCGCCGACGTGGCCGTCGCCCGCCGGACCGTGCGGCCCTCGCTGGACCCGGCGCAGGTGGAGTCGCTGCGGGAGTTCGCCGCCGGGCGGTGAGCACCGCTACTCGTCGGCCAGCCCGAACTCGACCATCGCGGTGACGGTGTCGACGGCGTCGAGGAGCACGTCGACCCGCTCGGCCAGGGTCGGCGCGGACAGTACGGCGTAGCGGTCGGCCTGCCCCATCGGTACCCGGCCGGCCAGCGCGTAGAGGTGCCGTCCCGGGTCGTCGGCGGTGTCGGAGTCGACGGCCAGCGCGGCCGGGCCGACCTGCTGGCCGCTGGCTTCGGCGACCCGCCGGTACAGGGTGAGGATGCGGTCGATGACCTCACCGATGCGCTCGGGGGGCACTGCCTCGCCGGCCTCGTCGGGCCAGGTCTCCACCTCCGCCCGCGGGTAGGGATCGTCGGGCAGCCAGTCGCGCACCCGTATCCGCTCGCCGACCGAGGCCAGCAGTTGGTACTGGCCGGCTCCGGCATCCACGCAGTGCGTGATGCGGGCCAGGGCGCCGACGTCGCCCCGGATGTCACCGCCTCCGACCTCACGGCCCCGGCTGATCAGCACCACCCCGAACACCGGGTCATCGGCGGCCAGGCAGTCCTGCACCAGCCGGGTGTAGCGGGGTTCGAAGATCCGCAGCGGCAGGGTGTCGCCGGGCAGCGGCGCGGACTGCAGCGGGAACATCGGCCGGGCGGTCACGGTTCAGCGGATGCCCCCGGTGACGACGTCGCGGACCGGCGCGCCGGCGTCGGCGAAGGTGCACAGGGCGGCGGCCACCCCCACCCATACGTCCGGATTGATCGCCACCAGTTGGTTGCCGTCCTCGCCGATGGCGACGATCACCGCTCGGCGGGCGTCTGACTTCATCGCCTGGTACTGCCGGCAGGTGGTGGCCAGCAGGTCGGCTTCGGGCGCCGCCGCCCCGGTCGCTTCCGGACCGGCCACCGGCGTGCCGTCGATCGGCCTGCTGCAACCGGGCACGCCCAGGACGGTGGCCACGACCGCCGCGACCACAACCGGCCGCATCCACCGCCGGGCCGGACTCACAGCGGGCTCCCGGAGACGTCGAGTTCGCCGACCACCGCGTCTACCACCGCGCGCAGGTCTCCGTCGTGATCCTCGGCGACCCGGCGCTGGCGCTGGTAGGAGGCACCGCGGCGGGGGATGTCGGCCACGGCGGCCAGTTCGTCCGCGCAGTGCAGCGAATCGGCCACCGGTGCCAGCCGCTCGAGCAGGTCGTCGAGGTCGGCGGTGACCAGACGCTCGTTGCTGTCGGCGTCGAGGATGACCACCGCGTCCAGGCCGTACCGGGCGGCACGCCACTTGTTCTCCTGGACATGCCAGGGCGGCATCACCGGCAACTGCTCGCCGGCGTCGAGCCGGCGGTCGAGATCGACGATCAGACAGTGCGTCAGCGCCGTCAGCGCCGCCAGCTCGTTGATATCGGGCACTCCGTCGAACACCCGGACCTCGATGGTGCCCAGATGCGGTGACGGCCTTATATCCCAACGGATTTCATTGATGTGGTCGATGATACCGGTCGTTTTCTGGTCGTGCACGAACCGCTCGAACTCGCGCCACGTGGCGAACTGGAACGGCAGTCCCGCGGTGGGCAACTGCTGGAACATCATCGCCCGATTGCTGGCGTACCCGGTGTCCTGTCCGGCCCAGTAGGGCGATGACGCCGACAGCGCGAGCAGGTGCGGATAGTGGTTGAGCAGCGAGGAGATGATCGGCATCACCTTGTGCGCCGAGGACACCCCGACGTGTACGTGCACTCCCCAGATGAGCATCTGGCGACCCCACCACTGGGTGCGTTTGATCAACTCGGCGTACCGGGGGGATTCGGTGAGGTGCTGGGTCGACCACTGCGCGAAGGGGTGGGTCCCCGCGCAGAACAGTTCCAGGCCGCGCTCCCGGACCGGGCCGCCGATCTCGGCGATGGTGCCCCGCAGGTCCTCCATCGCCTCACCGACGGTGTCGCACACGCCGGTGACGACCTCGACGGTGTTACGCAGCAACTCGGAGTGCACGTGCGGGTTGGCGCCGATGTCGGCGATCACCTCGGCTGCCTCGTTGCTCAGGTCGCGGGTGTCGGCGTCGACGAGGGCGAACTCCCATTCGACTCCCAGCGTCGGGCGCGGCGAACCAGAGAAACCGATCCGGGGAGCGGGCGTTCTGACCGGTGGGGTTCTACCCGGCGCTGATGACACCGCAGGCGACCCGCTTGCCGGCGTCGCCGGTGGCCAGCGTGGTCGCGTCGGGCGGCGGGGAACCGTCGGCCTGGCGATACCGGTCGGCCGGGATGTTGGCGAAGTTGTCCGGTCCCTCGTGGATGATGATCGCGGTTCCCGGATCGGCCAGCAGTTCGTCCATGGTGAAGGCGCCGGTGGTGGTGACCACCATCGCGCTGCCGTCCGAACGCACCTGCAGCGACGTCAGATCGCCGGCGTGAGTGGGGTGGCCGTCCCCGCCGCGGCCCTGGAAATGCCCGCCGGCGGAAAGGAAGTCGCCGGGGGCGCCGCCGCCGGGGGCCACCGAGTTGGGCTCGCACTTCCCGACGTTGTGGATGTGCATCCCGTGCGATCCCGGAGCCAGCCGCCCGGCCTGGGTGGTCTGGACGGTGACGGTGGCAAAGCCGTCCTGGAAGGCGATGGTGGCGGCGGCGATCTGGGATCCGTCCGCTCCGTTGATGACCGCGGTCAGGGTGTCCTCGGCGGGGGCGGCGGCCGGCATACCGCCGCCGTGGGCCATTCCGTCGGACATGCCATCGCCGTGCGAGCCGCCGTGGCCGGCGTCCATCCCGGCCGGCGCCGGCGATCCGGTCCAGATCGGCGGGGTGGTGCCCGGCACGTTGGAGGCCGGCTCATTGGGTGTGCAGGCGCTCAGCGCCACGACCGGCGCGGCGAACAGGACGACGGAAGAGCTTCGCAGAGAGGGCGTGACCATGCCGAGAGCCTAGCCGGTCACGAGCACGACCACGCCCGGTGGCTGCTCGGAAATTTCGGGGATTCTGGGTTCCACCGGTGCCTGCAGGACCGCGCCGACCGCCTCGGCGGCGGCCTGCTCGCCCGCGCCGGGCCCGAAGTAGACCGTGGTGACTCCAACCGGGGCCGCAACCGGGGCACCCGTCTCGGTGACGTTCCACCCGGCCTCGCGGAGCAGGTCTCCCACCCTGGTCGCCGCCGGTTCCTCACCGGAGACCAGGTAGACCCGCACGTCGGGCTTGGGCGCCGCGGAGGTGGTGGTGGTCAGCGGCAGCGCCGGGGTGTCGTCGGCGGTGTCACCGGATCGCATCGCCTGCAGGCCGACCAGCAGGAAGATCACCCCGAGGAACAACAGCACCATCACCATGGCACGCAGAGGCAGCCCGGAGGAGTCGGGAACGCGGTCGTTCATTCAGCTCAGGGCACTTCGAAGCCCAGCCGGCGGGCGGCCCGGGCCTTCTGCCTGCTGGCCCGCAACCGTCGCAGCCGCTTGACCAGCATCGGGTCGGCGGCCAACGCCTCCGGCCGGTCGACCAGCGCGTTGAGCACCTGGTAGTAGCGGGTGGCCGACATCGCGAACAGTTCCTTGATCGCCTCTTCCTTGGCGCCGGCGTACTTCCACCATTGCCGCTCGAAGGCGAGGATGTCGTATTCGCGGCGGGTCAGCCCTTCGGGCAGATCGATGTCGTCGTCCGACCGCTCGGCCCGTGCCATGGCGCCGTCCATTCGATCCGTGAGCCCTTCCGATCGCGACGATCTACTGACAGGCCGCTTGGTGACCCGGGGTGCGATGACCCGGGGTCATTGAATCACGCCGTCACGGTTTGACACCGCACCCGACCCCGCGCGTCGGGGAGTCCGGGCCTGGCGATAGCTTGCCCGTCATGGCGGTCCGACCCATCGTGATCCTCGGCGATCCCGTGCTGCACACCCCGACCACTCCGGTGCCGCTGGGAACCGACGGCTCGCTGCCGGGCGATCTGGCGGGGCTCATCGCCGACATGTACGAGACGATGGACGCCGCCAACGGAGTCGGACTGGCCGCCAACCAGATCGGGGTCGGACTGCGGGTGTTCGTCTACGACTGCGCCGAGGACCGCGGGACGACCACCCGCCATCGCGGCGTCGTGATCAACCCGGTGCTGGAGACCTCGGAAGTTCCGGAGACCATGCCTGACCCCGAACTCGACGACGAAGGCTGCCTGTCGGTGCCCGGCGAATCCTTCCCGTGCGGGCGGGCGCACTGGGCGAAGGTGACCGGCCTGGACGCCGAGGGCAACCCGGTCACGCTGGAGGGAACCGGGCTGTTCGCCCGGATGCTCCAGCACGAGACCGGACATCTCGACGGCTTCCTCTACGTCGACCGACTGCTCGGCCGGCATGCCCGCGCGGCCAAGCGCGCGATCAAGTCACACGGGTGGGGGGTGCCGGGACTGTCCTGGACGCCCGGCGAGGTTCCCGACCCGTTCGGCCACTGATGGCGACCCTGCGGCTGGCGACCTGGAACGTCAACTCGATCCGGGCCAGGGTGGACCGGGTGGTGGACTGGCTGGCCCGCGCCGAGATCGACGTCCTGGCCATGCAGGAGACCAAGTGCGGCGACGAGAAGTTCCCGACGATGAGCTTCCTGGGGGCCGGCTACGAAGTGGCACACAGCGGTCAGGGCCAGTGGAACGGAGTGGCGATCGCCTCGCGGGTCGGCCTGGACGATGTGCAAACCGGTTTCGAGGGTCAGCCGCTCTGGGAGGGCGGCCCGGCGCCGCTCCTGGAGGCCCGTGCGCTGGGGGCCACCTGCGCCGGGGTCCGGGTCTGGAGTCTGTACGTGCCCAACGGCCGAACCCTGGAAGACCCACACTACCGCTACAAGCTGGAATGGCTTGCCGCCCTGCGCAGTACCGCGGAGGGCTGGCTGCAGGCCGAACCGCGAGCGCAGATCGCGCTGGCCGGCGACTGGAACATCGCGCCGCGCGACGAGGACGTCTGGAGCATGGACGCCTTCCGTGGTGCCACTCATGTCAGCCGCCCCGAACGCCAGGCCTTCGCCGAGATCGAGGCGTCCTTCACCGATGTGGTGCGGCCCTACGCGCCGGGGCCGGGGGCGTTCACCTACTGGGACTACACCCAACTCCGTTTCCCGAGACGGGAAGGGATGCGGATCGACTTCATCCTTGCCTCGCCGGCGCTGGCCGGCCGGGCGACGGCCGCCGAGATCGCCCGAGACGAGCGCAAGAGCAAGGACCGGATCGGCTCCCCCAGCGATCACGCGCCGGTGCTCGCCGAGTTCGGCCCCCCCGACACCCGCTAGGCCGCGGTGGGGACGCCGACCTCGACGAGCATCTTGCCGATGTTGGCCCCGGTGAACAGCCCGTTGAGGGCGTCCACGCAGGACTCCAGGCCCTCGAACACGGTCTCCCGGTGAACCAGCAGCCCGGCGTGCTCCCAGCGGCGCAGCTGGGCGGAGGCCTCGCCGAACCGGTCCCACATGTCCAGCGCGTTGAACCCGCGCATCGAGGCGGTCCTGGCCAGCAGGTTGACGTAGTTGGCCGGACCCGGGTGCTCTCCGGTGAGGTAGCTGGAGATCACCCCGCACAGAACCACCCGCGCATTGCGGGCCAGTCGGCCCAATACGGCGTCGAGGATCTCCCCGCCGACGTTGTCGAAGTACACGTCGACACCGCGTGGGCAGTGCTGCTTCAGCGCGGCCGGAAGGTCCTCGCCGCGGTAGTCGATGCAGGCGTCGAACCCGAAGTCCTCCATCACGGCCCGGCATTTCTGCGGCCCGCCGGCGATGCCGACCACGCGGGACCCGGCGATCTTGGCGATCTGGCCGGCGATCGACCCGGTGGCTCCGGCGGCAGCCGAGACCACGACCGTCTCGCCGGCCTGCGGCCGCCCGATATCGGCCATCCCGAAATAGGCGGTGGCGCCGGTCGGCCCGTACACCGACATGATCGCCCGCTGGTCGGTCTCGCCCGGGATGGGTGTGCTGAACACGTCGTCGGCGATGATGACGTACTCCTGGAAACCGGTCAGCGTGGTCACGATGTCACCGACCCGGTAAGCGGGGCAGCGTGATTCGACCACCTCACCGATCCCGGCGGCGCGGATCACCTCACCGATTCCGACCGGCGGCAGATAGCCGGGCGCGTCGTTGAGCCAGGTTCGAACGGCGGCGTCGATGCCCACGTAGGTGGTGCGCAGCAGTGCCTGGCCCGCATCGGGTTCGGGGGCGCTGCCCGCGACCAGTTCGGTGTCGCCGGCGGCGAGCAGTCCGACCGGCCGGCGTCGCAGCACGATCTGTCGATTGGTCGGCACAGCCGCAAAGCTACCCGCTAGCGTTGGCGCCGAACGCCATGAGGACATTTCCGCCACTGACACCCCCCGGCCTGACGCCGGTCCGGGTGCTCACCATCGCCGGCTCGGACTCCGGCGGTGGTGCCGGGCTGGAGGCCGACCTGCGCACCTTCAGCCTTCTCGGTGTGCATCCGCTGGTCGCCGTGACCGCGGTGACGGTGCAAAACTCGCTGGGCGTCAAGGGATTCCATGAGATCCCGGCCGAGGTCGTTGCCGGACAAGTCGAGGCCGTCGTCACCGACATCGGCCTGCAGGCCGCCAAGACCGGGATGCTGGCCTCCGCCACGATCATCGAGACGGTGGCCGATAGGTGGCGCTCTCTCGGCCTGGCCGGGCTCACGCCGCTGGTCGTCGACCCGGTGTGCGCCTCGGCGCACGGTCAGCCGTTGCTGGGACCTCCGGCGCTGGAAGCCCTGCGCGCCGAGTTGTTCCCGCTGGCCTCGCTGGTCACCCCCAATCTCGACGAGGTGCGTCTGCTGGTGGGCATCGAAGTGGTCGACGCCAGCACCCAGCGTGCCGCCGCGCGTGCGCTGCACGCGCTGGGGCCGAAATGGGCGCTGGTCAAGGGCGGCCACCTGCGCTCGGCCCCCAACAGCCCGGACCTGTTGTTCGACGGCGCCGAGTTCCACGAGTTCGACGCGCCCCGGATCGACACCGGCCACGACCACGGTGCCGGTGACACGCTGGCCGCGGCCATCGCCTGCGCCCTGGCGCACCGGTACCCGATGCCCGAGGCGGTGGCGTTCGGCAAGGCCTGGGTGACCGAGTGCCTGCGTTCGGCATACCCGCTGGGAGGCGGCCGCGGCCCGGTCTCCGCGCTGTTCCGGCTGTCGACGTGACGAGCCCGCAGGCCATCGACGGGGTGGCCCACGAGCCCTCCGGCAGCCCGGCCGGGGTGGTGGTGCTGACCCACGGCGCCGGTGGCGACCGGGACTCACCGCTGCTGGTGGCCGTCTGCGAGGAATGGGCCCGGCGCGGCTGGCTGGCGGTGCGCTACAACCTGCCCTACCGGCGCCGCCGTCCCAAGGGGCCTCCGTCTGGGTCGGCGGCCGCCGATCAGGCCGGAGTCGCCGAGGCGATCGCGCTGGCCCGCACCCTCGGCCGCGAGCTGGGCGGGCCGGTCATCGCCGGCGGACACTCCTACGGCGGCCGGTTGACCTCGATGGCGGTTGCCGAGGACCCGGCGCCAGCCGCGCTGACGCTGTTCTCCTACCCGCTGCACCCGCCCGGCAGGCCGGACCGGCTGCGGACCGCCCACCTGGGCTCGATCACCGTGCCGACGGTATTCACCCACGGAAGCAGCGACCCGTTCGGTGCGATCGAGGAGTTGCGGTCGGCGGCGGCGCTGATTCCGGCGCCCACCGAGATCGTCGAGATCGCCGGGGCGCGGCACGATCTGAGGTCCAAAGTCCTCGATGTTCCCGCGCTTGCCGTCGCGGCCGCGCTGCGGCTCTGCGCGGCCGGGTAGCTCCGGTACCGTCGGTGCAATGACCGAGCAGCAGTTCGACGCGATCATCGTCGGAGCCGGTTTCGGGGGCATCGGCGCGGCGATCGAACTCAAGCGGCTGGGGTATGAGGACTTCGTCATCCTCGACCGGCTCGACGACCTGGGCGGCACCTGGTACGTCAACCATTACCCCGGGCTGGCCTGCGACGTGCCCACCACCACCTACTCCTACTTCTTCGAACCCAACCCGAACTGGTCGCGGCTGTTTTCCACCGGCGCGGAGATCAAGCGGTACGCCGACGACGTCGCCGACAAGTACGACGTGCGCCGCCATATCCGGTTCAACAGCCGCGTGGAGGGGGCGCGCTGGGATGAGGAGGAGCAACGGTGGCGGGTGTCGCTGGCCGGCGGCCAGACCCTCAGCGCCCGGTACCTGATCACCGCGACCGGGTTCCTGTCCCAGCCGCACACCCCGGACATCCCCGGCATCCACGGCTTCGAGGGCAGGATCATCCACACCACCGACTGGGACGACGACTTCGACCCGGCCGGCCACAGGATCGGCCTGATCGGCACCGGCGCCACCGCGGTCCAGCTGATCCCGGAACTGGCCAAGACCGCCGGAGATCTGACGGTCTACCAGCGGACCGCCATCTACGTGGTGCCCAAAGTCGACTTCAGCTACCCGGAGCGCGCCAAGCGCCTGTTCGCCCGGGTGCCGCTGGCCCAGCGGGCCGTCCGCGCGGTCACCGACGCCATCTACGAGTTCTTCAATTTCGTGGTGCTCAACCACCGGCGGACACTGTTCCGGCGGCTCAACATCGGGGCCGCCGACGTCTCGAAGATGTACCGGTTCGCGGTGGTCCGCGATCCCGAACTGCGCCGCAAGCTCACGCCCGACTACGACTTCGGCTGCAAACGGCCCACCTTCTCCAACAGCTACTACCGCGCCTTCACCAAACCCACCGTGCACCTTCAGACCAGCGGCATCGACCACATCGAGCCGCACGCGATCGTGGCCGTCGACGGCACCCGCACCGAGATCGACACGCTGGTGCTGGCCACCGGGTTCGACCTGTGGGAGGCCAACATCCCGGCCATCGAGATCATCGGGCGCGGCGGCCGGAATCTGGGCAAATGGTGGCGGGAGAACCGGTTCCAGGCCTACCAGGGGATCTCGATCCCGCACTTCCCGAACTACCTGAGCCTGGCCAGCCCGTACGCGTTCATCGGGTTGAACTTCTTCAACGCGATGGAGTACCAGATGCGGATCATGGACCGGTTGTTCAGCGAGGTCAAACGCCGCGGGGCAACGACGTTCGAGGTCACCGAGGACGCCAACGCGCGGTTCCTGGACACCATGACCGACCGGGTAGCCGACACGGTCTTCACGGTCGGACGCTGCGCCGGCGCACGGTCCTACTATTTCAATCCGCACGGCGAGGCCACGCTGCTGCGGCCGATGACCGCACGGGCGGCGATCCGGCAGGCCACGGAGTTCCCACTGAGCGACTACCGCATCAGCTGACGAAAGGATCCCCATGTCGAAAGTCCCCGTGGCGGGTGCGGCGCTGACCGCAGCCGGACTGGCGCACTTCGCCAAACCGCAACTGTTCGAGACGATCACCGCTCCGGCGTTCCCGAACAACACCCGTCGGCACGTCTACACCAACGGCGCCATCGAGACCGCGCTGGGCGCGGGGCTGATCGCCCCAAAGACCCGCAGGTTCGCCCTCGCCGGGGTGGTGGGTTATCTCGGCTATCTCGTCCTGAGCGCGGTGCGCAGCCGGCGCTGAACCTCCCGCGGGGTCCCGGTGGACGGACTGCGGCGCCGCCTCGGCACGGCCGACGCGGTGGTGGTGGGGCTGGGTTCAATGCTCGGCGCCGGGGTGTTCGTGGTGTTCGCCCCCGCCGCCGCGGCGGCGGGCTCGGGACTGCTGATCGGCCTGGCGGTTGCGGCGGCGGTCGCCTACTGCAACGCCGCATCCTCGGCCCGGCTGGCCGCCCGCTATCCGCTCTCGGGTGGCAGCTACGTCTACGGCCGGGAGCGGCTCGGCGAGTTCTGGGGCTATCTGGCGGGCTGGAGCTTCGTGGTGGGCAAGACGGCGTCCTGCGCGGCGATGGCGCTGACCGTCGGGCTGTACCTCTGGCCGGCCGGAGCCCACGCCATCGCAGTCGCCGCGGTGGTCGCCCTGACGGCGGTCAACTACCGCGGGGTGCAGAAGTCGGCCCGGCTGACCCGGGTGATCGTGGCGGTGACGCTGGCCGTACTGGCCGCCGCGGTGACCGCGGTGGCCGTCTCGGGACGTGCCGAACCGGCGCGGCTGGACCTGACCGGGGCCGGGGTGCCGGGCGTCCTGCAGGCCGCCGGGCTGTTGTTCTTCGCCTTCGCCGGGTACGCCCGCATCGCCACCCTGGGCGAGGAGGTCCGTGACCCGGCCCGGACCATCCCCCGCGCGGTGCGGCTGTCGCTGGGCATCACCCTGGCGGTCTACGCCGTGACCGCGCTGGCCCTGCTGTCGGTCCTCGGGCCGGAGCGGCTGGCCGGCGCCGCCGCGCCCCTGGCCGCAGCGGTCTCCGCGGCGGGCGCACCATGGCTGGAGCCGGCCGTGCGGGCGGGGGCGGCGCTGGCCGCGCTGGGCGCGCTGCTCTCGCTGATCCTCGGGGTGTCGCGGACCACCCTGGCGATGGCCCGCGACCGGCACCTGCCGGTCACGCTGTCGGCGGTGCATCCCCGCTTCGGCGTTCCGCACCGCGCCGAGGTCGCTGTCGGCGTGGTGGTCGCGACACTGGCGGCGGTGGCCGATGTGCGCGCCGCGATCGGGTTCTCGTCGTTCGCGGTGCTGGTGTACTACGGCATCGCCAACGCCTCGGCGTGGACGCTGGACTCCTCGGCGGCCCGCCGCGCGGTTCCCGCCATCGGCGTGGCCGGGTGCCTGCTGCTCGCGATTTCGCTGCCGGCCGGTTCGTTGCTGTCCGGGTTGGCGGTGCTGGCGGCAGGCGCTGCGATCTATGCCGTGCGCCGCGCGCGCTAGCCGGTCAGGATTCGGTCAGCAGGTGCCGAGTGCGGTCCGCCCGCACCGGTATCCCGTTGCGGCCGTTGAGATCCTGGGCGTACAAACCGGCGGCGTAGGCGACCCCGCCGCCCTGGATTCCCAGTGCCTCGGTGTTGATCCGTTCGATGTTGTCAGCCGGCGTGTGGTAGTCCGGGGCGAACGGCGCGTCGGCGGTGCCACCCCAGATCCGCGCCTGCTCGGCGGTCTTTTCGCCGTCCCCGCCGGCGAACAGGCCGCCGGCCGGGATCCCGGCCAGGGTGAACACCTGGTAGTCGGATCTTCCGTCGAAGGCGGTGTCCTGGGCGGGCTTGCCCGAGGCGTCCAGATAACCGGCCAGGGTCCGCTCGATACCGGCGGACCCCTCCGGGATGCGTGGCACCGGCTGGTCGGCCTCGATACGGGTGGACTGGTCCCCGTCGTAGGTGAAGTAGCCGGCGTTGGGTGAGGCGATCATGTCGAAGTTCAGGTAGAGCGCGATGTCCTTGAGTTGCTCGATATCCAGGGATTCGAGGTACTTGCGTGCCCCGATCAGCCCGATCTCCTCGGCTCCCCAGAACGCGAACCGGACGGCGTTGTTGATCGGCGGCGCGCTGCCCAGTTGGACCGCGGTCTCCAGCACCGCCGCCACCCCGGAGCCGTTGTCGTCGATGCCCGGACCTTCCTCGACGCTGTCCAGGTGCGCACCGACGACCACCACGTCCTGGGTCGAACCGGTGCTGGTCTGGGCGATGACGCTGCGGGAGGTGACATCGGTGGTGGTGGCGTCGAGCACCAGTGAGACCGGGCCCGGGTTCGCCCGCAGGCCCGCGGCGGCCGACTTGCTCACGCTGATCGCCGGAGTCTCGAGGGCGTTCTCCTGGCCGAGGGAGCCCAGCATGTACTCCTCGTCCACGTTGTTGGCGATGATCAGCGCCGCGGCCCCCAGCTTGTCGGCGATCTGGAGTTTCTCCGCGAAGGGGCATCCGCCGCGGTCGACCAGGACCACAGCGCCCTTCACCGGCAGGCCCTCATAGTCGGCCGGTACGCAGCCCGGTGCCTCCTCGGCCGGGGCCGGCAGCAGGGGGCCGCTCACACCGTCCGCGGGGGTCGCGGCGGTGAACCGCAGCGGGCTGGCCTCGATCTGAGCGTCACCGACGGTCAGCACCGGCTTCTCGGACTGGAAGATCCGGACGTCGAACTCCGGGGTGGAGACCTCGAAGCCCTGATCGCGCAGCACCCCGACGACGTAGTCGACGCTGGCGTCGTAGCCGGGCTCGCCGGCCGCGCGGTTGCCGCCGTTGGCCTCGGCGATGTCCTGGAGGGTCGCCAGGTGGCCCATCATGGCCTCGGTGCGCACCGAGTGGCGCAGCCCCTCGGCGAAGCGCAGCGCGGCCGGGTTCGCCCCGCTGACGTCGCTGACCGCGACCGCGAGCGCAGTGTCCGCGGGGTGGCTGCAGCCGGTGATCCCGGCGAGAACGGCAACCGCGGTGGCCGCCGCGATCACCGTGCGGGCCGGTGTCCAGGGTCTGCGCCTGGCTCCGCGCGGGAATGGGTCAGGCATGACATGCAAGATAGCGGGAGGCGACCGTGGCTGCCATTTCCGCGGGTAGCGCGATCAGCTGCCGCCGACGCACCAGGCAAAGATGCAGCCCTCGACGCTCTTGTGCACCACCGTGTGCGGCTGGCTCAGACGACAGTCATGGTGCAGCACCGATCCTGTCACGCTCAACAGGACCCAGCTCTCGGCGAAAGCCGGATGCAGCGGCAGTCTGGTCACTTCGGCCTCCGGCACCCAACGCAGTTCGGTGCTTTCCCGGTTGGCAACGGTGGCCAGCCGCTCGCGGGCATCGGCGATGACGGTGGTGTAGCTCCACGTGACGCCGTCTTCGAGCCCGACGATCCGGGTGGTGACGAGGCTGGTGCGGACCTCGATGTGTTCTTCGGCCAGGCCGGCCTCCTCCCACGCCTCCCGGACCGCGGCCTCTTCGGCCGCCTCGTGGCTGTCCAGCGCACCGCCGGGCAGCCCCCAGGTCCCGCCCTGGTGGCTCCACAGGGCGCGATGCTGAAGCAGCACCGCGGGGCTGCCGTCGTCCAGCGGGGCGCGCAGCAACAGTCCGGCGGCGCCGTGTCGGCCCCAGTGGTGGCCCTCGGCGGAGATCACCCAGCCGTCGCCGTCGCCCCGCACGGTTTTCAGGATAGGCGCGCCGACCGCGGAGGTGCGCCGATGTGCGCGCTAGCTCTTAGACTTTGCTTATACGCGCTTATAGAGTCGAGTTCCGGACGCTACCGGGAGTACGGGGAGTGAGGTCAGCGCACGGTGACCGTTGAACTCGCGCATCCCTCGACCGAGCCGGAGGCCCAGCGCTCGCCGGTCGAGCCCGCGTCCCCGCGCTGGTGGTTCCTCAAGACCACCCCCGGACGGATCCTGATCATCGGAACGATCCTGGCCGCCCTCGGGGTGCTCAGTGCCTTCGCGGTCTCCACGACGATCACCGATCGCCAGCAGCAGCTGACCCGCGTGCTGGACAGCACCGAGCCGCTGGCCTTCGCCTCCGGCCAGCTCTACACCTCGCTATCGGTGGCCGACGCCGCCGCGGCCACCGCCTTCGTGGCCGGAGCCGAGCCCCAGCCAGTGCGCCAGCGCTACGAGCAGGCGATCACCGACGCCGCCGTCGCGGTCACCCAGGCCTCCAGTGGGCTGACCGACGCCGACCTGGTCGAGCTGCTCAGCCGGATCAACGGCCACCTGGCGGTCTACACCGGGCTGATCGAGACCGCGCGGACCAACAACCGAGTGGGCAACCCGATCGGGTCGGCCTACCTGTCGGAGGCCTCCACGGTGATGCAGCAAACGATCCTGCCCGACGCCCAGGCGCTCTACGAGCGGACCTCCGCCCAGGTCGACGCCGAGACCACCGCCTCGGCCACCGTTCCCGCACCGGTGATCATCGTGGTGGCCAGCACAGTGCTGTTCGGCCTGTTCGCCCACCGGTGGCTGGCCCGACGCACCAAGCGGCGGGTGAACCCGGGGCTGATCGCCGGCGGGCTGGCGATCACCGTGCTGATCGTCTGGGTCGGCACGGCGCTGGCCATCTCCACGGCCGGCAGCCGCGCGGCCAAGAACACCGCCGCGGAGTCGCTGCGCACCGTCACCGGCCTGGTGATCACCGCTCAGCAGGCCCGCGCCGACGAGACGCTGTCGCTGGTGCGCCGAGGGGACGAGGGCGAGCGCAAACAGTCCTACTACCAGCGTGTCGAGGCCATGCACGACGTCCTGGAGGACTATCTGGCCCAGGGCAGCCCGGTCGCCCGCGATCAACTGGCCACCGCCGACCAGCTACTGGCCAAATGGCGGCAGGCCGACGAGCGAATCTCCGATTTCATCAAGGTCGGCGACTATCCGGCGGCCACCCGGGTGGCACTGGGCACCGCCGAGGACGACTCCACCCCGGCGTTCGACAAGCTCAACGACTCGCTCTCGGAAGCGATCACCGAGAGCCGCCGGCAGCTTCGCAACGACATCCGCTCGGCGCGCCGGGTGCTCTCCGGCGCGACCCCCGGTGGTGCCGCGCTGTCCATCGGGGCGGCGGTGGCGGTGGCCCTGGGCCTGTGGCCGCGGATGAGTGAGTACCGATGAGCGGCCGGCGATCCGGTGTCCGCGGCGGGCTGGCCGCGGCGATGGCCGCCGTGCTGACCGTGACCATGCTGGCCGGCTGCGCCCGCAGCGAGGACCCGCCGTTGCCGTCGCCGCTGACGCTGGCACCGCCCACTCCGGCCGGGATGGAGCAGTTGCCCCTGGCGCCCGCCGAGCGGGCCGACCCGGCCGAGGACGACTGCGACCGCACCGCGAGCCTGCGGCCCTTCCCCACCAAAGCCGAGGCCGACGCCGCGGTGGCCGACATCCGAAAGCGCGGACGGCTGCTGGTGGGCCTGGACATCGGCAGCAACCTGTTCTCCTTCCGGGACCCCGTCACCGGCAAGATCGTCGGCTTCGACGTCGACATCGCCGGTGAGGTCGCCCGCGACATCTTCGGCACCCCGACGGCGGTCGAGTACCGGATCCTGGCGTCGGCCGACCGAATCCCCGCACTGCAGAAGAAAGTCGTCGACATCGTGGTGAAAACCATGACGATCACCTGTGAGCGGCGGAAGCTGGTGAACTTCTCGACGGTGTATTTCACCGCCTACCAACAGATTCTGGCGCCGCGGGAGTCGCCGATCGCGGGGCCTTCGGACCTGTCCGGCAAGCGCGTGTGCGTGGCGCGGGGCACCACCTCGCTCGAGCAGGTGCAGCGGATCGACCCGCCGCCGACGATCGTCACCACAGTGACCTGGGCGGACTGCCTGGTGGCGCTGCAGCAGCAGGAGGTCGACGCGGTCAGCACCGACAACGCGATCCTGGCCGGCCTGGTGGCCCAGGACCCGTATCTGCACATCGTCGGTCCGAGCATGGCCGAACAGCCCTACGGCATCGGGGTGAACCTGGCCAACACCGGCCTGGTCCGGTTCGTCAACGGCACGCTGGCGCGCATCCGCGCCGACGGGACCTGGGACACCCTGTACCGGAGGTGGCTGGCGATCCTCGGCCCGGCGCCGGCTCCACCGGTGGCGAGGTACTCGGACTGATGAGCACCCAGGAGGAACCCAACGTCGGCACCCAGCCGGCCAGCCTGGCCGACCTGGGACTGGAACCGTCCGTCGAGACCGTGCGCCCACCGTCCACCCAGGCCATCTTCCGGCCACGCTTCGACGACGACGCCGACGAATCGGCACCGCCGGAGCCCGTCGTCGAGCAGCCGACCACCCGTGCGCGGCCGTCGGCCGCCCGGCGGCTGGGCGGCGGACTGGTGGAGATACCGAGGGTGCCGGCCATCGACCCGTTGGCGGCGCTCATGGTCGATCCGGCGGTGGCGGAGTCCAAGCGGTACTGCTGGAACTGCGGCGAGCCGGTCGGCCGCTCGGTCGGGGATCGCGTTGGCGAGCTGGAGGGCATCTGCCCGCGCTGCGGCAGCGCGTTCACCTTCCTCCCCCAGCTGTCGCCCGGGGATATGGTCGCCGACCAGTACGAGATCAAGGGCTGCCTCGCGCATGGCGGGCTGGGCTGGATCTACCTCGCCGTCGACCACAACGTCAACGAACGTCCCGTGGTGCTCAAGGGTTTGGTGCACTCCAGGGATGCCGAATCCCAGGCGATCGCGATGGCCGAGCGGCGGTTCCTGGCCGAGGTGGCACACCCGTCGATCGTGAAGATCTTCAACTTCGTCGAACACGCCGACGCCCGCGGCGAGCCGGTCGGATACATCGTGATGGAGTACGTCGGCGGGAAGTCGCTCAAACAGCCCGCCACGACGAAGCTCCCGGTAGCCGAGGCCATCGCCTACATGCTGGAGATCCTGCCGGCGTTGGGTTATCTGCACTCGATCGGCCTGTGCTACAACGACCTCAAGCCGGAGAACATCATGGTGACCGAGGAGCAGCTCAAGCTGATCGACCTCGGGGCGGTGTCGAAGATCGAGTCCTTCGGCTACCTCTACGGCACACCGGGCTATCAGGCGCCGGAGATCGTGCGTACCGGGCCGACGGTGGCCACCGACATCTACACGGTGGGAAGGACGCTGGCCGCGCTGACCCTGCACCTGCCCACCCGGCGGGGCCGTTATCTGGACGGGCTGCCCGCCGACGACCCGGTGCTCACCGAGTACGACTCCTTCGCCCGATTGCTGCGCCGGGCGATCGACCCCGATCCGCAGCGCCGCTTCACCAGCACCGAGGAGATGTCCGCGCAGTTGCTCGGCGTGCTGCGCGAGGTCGTCGCCGCCGACACCGGGACACCGCGCCCCGGCCTGTCCACGGTGTTCACCCGCACCCGGGCGACCTTCGGAACCGAACTACTCGTCGCCCACACCGATGTCTACCTCGACGGCCTGGTGCATTCCGAGCGGCTCACCGCCGCCGAGATCGTGACCGCGCTGCCGGTCCCGCTGGTCGACCCCAGCGATGTCGCCGCCACCGTGCTCTCCGCCACGGTGTTGTCCCAGCCGGTGCAGACCCTGGACTCGTTGCGCGCGGCCCGGCACGGCGGGCTCGACTCCGAGGGCGTGGACCTGACCGAGTCGGTGGAACTGCCGCTGATGGAGGTGCGCGCGCTGCTGGACCTGGGCGACGTGGCCAAAGCCAACCGCAAGCTCGAAGACCTCGCCGGACGGGTGGGCTGGGGCTGGCGACTGGTGTGGTTCAAGGCCGTCTCGCAACTGCTCACCGGCGACTACGACTCGGCCAGAAAGCATTTCACCGATGTCCTGGACAGCTTCCCCGGCGAGCTGGCGCCCAAGCTTGCCCTGGCAGCCACCGCCGAACTCGCCGGTACCTCCGACGAGCGGCCGTTCTACGAGACGGTGTGGCACACCGACAACAACATCATCTCCGCGGGTTTCGGGCTGGCCCGCGCGCAGTCGGTCGACGGTGACCGGGCCGGCGCGGTCACCACGCTCGACGAGGTGCCGATCGGCTCACGGCACTACAGCACCGCCCGGCTGACCAGCGTGGTGACCCTGTTGTCGGGCCGGTCGGTCGATGAGCTGACCGAGCAGCAGATCCGCGATGCCGCGCGCAGGGCCGAGGCACTACCGGACTCCGAGCCGAGGGTCCTGCAGATCCGCGCGCTGGTGCTGGGCACCGCGATGGACTGGATCGCCGAGAACCAGCCGGGACCGGGCTACATCCTCGGCTTTCCGTTCACCGAGCACGGGCTGCGGCTGGGCGTTGAGGCCTCGCTGCGCAGCCTGGCCCGGGCCGCCCCCAGCCAGGCGCATCGCTACGCGCTGGTCGACATGGCCAACCAGGTCAGGCCCTCCTCGACGTTCTGACGCGGTTTCGAGTGTGCGCTGGCGGCGGTATCCGAGTCTGGTCCCCACCCTCCACGCACAGTGAATCGCCGGCCCACCCCGGCGGTGTCAGGCTGCGGGCATGCCGAGGGCGCCGCAACCATTTGTCGGCCGACCATTCATAGGCAGCGAGGCCCTGGCCGCCGGCTTCGTCAATCGCCATCAGTTGCGCACCGGCTTCACCCGACTCTTCCCCGGGGTGTATCCGGCGCGGCAGACTACACCGTCGCTGCAGGACCGGATCCGCGCCGCCTGGCTGTGGTCGCAGCGGCGCGGCGTCATCGCCGGGCTCGCCGCGGCGGCGCTGCACGGCACCCGTTGGGTCGACTCCCACTCCGCGGTGGAACTGGTGCACGCCAACGCCCGGGCCCCGGCCGGTGTGGTGGTCCGCCGGGATCTGCTGCTGGCCGGGGAAACCGTGCGAATCGGGGAGATGACGGTGACCACGCCGGCGCGAACCGCCTTCGATCTCGGCCGCGTCGGCCAACTGAACTCCGCGGTGGCGCGGGTGGACGCCCTGATGAATGCGACCGGCCTGTCGGCAACCGCGGTTGCCGAACTGGCCGCCGCGCATCCCCGGGCCCGCGGGCTGCGGCGCCTCGAGGCCACCCTGGCGCTCACCGACGGCGGCGCACAGTCGCCCAGGGAGACCTGGTTGCGGTTGTTACTCGTGCGCGCCGGCTTGCCGGCGCCGCGGACGCAGATCCCGGTGAGCGGCCCGGGCGGGTATCCCTTCGCCTACCTCGATCTGGGCTGGCCTGAGTCGATGGTGGCCGTCGAGTACGACGGCGACCATCACCGCAGCGACCGCCGGCAGTACGTCCGGGACATCCGGCGACGGGAGCGCCTGGAGCGGATGGGCTGGATCGTGGTCACCGTGGTCGCCGAGGACCGCCCGGATCGGATTGTGGAACGGGTGCGTGACGCCCTGGAGCGACGCTCGACTGTGCGTCCAGGGCGGTCGTCGGCGTGATTTCCCGCCCTGGACGCACGCTCGATGCTTACAGCGCGGTCAGACAGGCCTGCGCGATGGCCAACTCCTCGTTGGTGGGAATCACCAGCACCGCGATCCCCGAGCCGTCCGCGGAGATCCGCCGCGGGCCCCGCTGCGGGCTGTCGTTGAGCGCGTCGTCGACCTCGATGCCGAGATGGCCCAGGCCGGCCAGGGCGTCGCGGCGGACTTTCGCGTCGTTCTCCCCCACCCCGGCGGTGAACGAGATCGCGTCGGCGCGGCCGAGCACCGCCAGGTATCCGCCGATGTAGGTGCGCAGCCGGTGGATGTAGACGTCGTAGGCCAGTGCCGCGTCCCGGTCCCCGTCGGCGATCCGCTGCTGAACCACCCGGAAGTCGACATCACCGGAGAGACCCAGCATCCCGGAGCGGCGGTTGAGCATCGTCTCGATCTCGTCGATCCCCATCCCCGCGGTACGCCACAGGTAGCCGATGATCCCCGGGTCGATGTCGCCGCTGCGGGTGCCCATCACCAGACCCTCCAGCGGGGTCATCCCCATCGAGGTGTCGACCGGGCGGCCGCCGGCGATCGCCGACGCTGAGGCGCCGTTGCCCAGGTGCAGCACGATCTGGTTGAGGGTGTCCACCGGCCGGCCGAGGAACTCCGCGGCGCGACGGCTGACGAACTCGTGGGAGGTGCCGTGGAAGCCGTAGCGGCGGATCCGCCAGCGTTGGGCGACGTCGCGTTCGATGGCGTAGGTGGCCGCCTCGGCCGGCAGGTCGTGGAAGAACGCGGTGTCGAAAACCGCGATGTGCGGCAGTTCGGGAAGCACCCGTCGGGCCACCTCGATACCGAGCACCGCCGGCGGGTTGTGCAGTGGGGCCAGCGGAGCCAGTTCGCGCAACTGGTCTACCAGCACATCGTCGACGACGGTCGGCCGGTACAGGTGCGGGCCGCCGTGCACCACCCGGTGGCCGACGGCCACCAGACCGAGCTGCTCGAGGTCGTCACCTGCTTCGGCGACCAGGTCGAAGGCCAGCCGGAGCGCGGCCTCGTGGTCGCCGACCCGGCCGTCGCGGGTGATCTTCTCCCCGCGCAGTTTCAGGGTGGCCTTCGAGTCGTCCTCCCCGATCCGCTCGACGATGCCGTCGAAGACCTCCTCAGAGGTGTCGGGTTGCACCAGTTGGTATTTCAGCGAGGAAGAGCCGGAGTTGAGCACCAGGACCGTGCGCCGCATCACGCCCCCTGCGCCTGGATCGCGGTGATCGCGACGGTGTTGACGATGTCCTCCACCAGCGCACCCCGGGACAAATCGTTGACCGGCTTGTTCAGGCCCTGCAGCACTGGGCCGATCGCGATCGCCCCGGCGCTGCGCTGCACGGCCTTGTAGGTGTTGTTGCCGGTGTTGAGGTCCGGGAAGATCAGGACGGTGGCCTTGCCGGCCACCGGCGAGCCGGGCATTTTGGACGCCGCCACCGTCGGGTCCACGGCGGCGTCGTACTGGATCGGCCCCTCGACCAGCAGCGCGGGCTCGCGGGCGCGTACGAGTTCGGTTGCCGCTCGGACCTTGTCGACCCCGGCGCCGCTGCCGGACTCGCCGGTCGAGTAGGACAGCATGGCAACCCGGGGGTCGATGCCGAACTGCGAGGCGGTGCGCGCCGAGCTGATCGCGATGTCGGCGAGTTGCTCGGCGGTGGGGTCCGGCACGATCGCGCAGTCGCCGTAGGCCAGCACCCGGTCGGACAGGCACATCAGGAAGATGCTCGACACCGTGGAGACCCCGGGCCGGGTCTTGATGATCTCGAAGGCCGGCCGCACGGTGTGGGCGGTGGTGTGCGCGGCACCCGAAACCATCCCGTCGACGATGCCGTTGTGCACCAGCATGGTCCCGAAGTAGGACACGTCGTGGATGATCTCGCGGGCCTGCTCGACGGTCACGCCCTTCTTCTTGCGCAACTCGGCGTACTGCTCGGCGAAACCCTCGCACAGATCGCTGGTGCGCGGGTTGAGCACGGTGGCCTCGCTCAGGTCCACGCCGAGTTCGGCGGCGCGGGTGCGGACCTGGCCCTCGTCGCCGAGGATGGTCAACTCGGCCACGCCCCGCACCAGCAGGCGGCCGGCGGCCTGCAGGATCCGGTCGTCGTCGCCCTCGGGCAGCACGATGCGGCGCCGGTCGGCCCGGGCCCGCTCCATCAACTGGTAGGTGAACATCTGCGGGGTGGTCACCGTCGGGATCGGCACGGCCAGCCGCTCCAGCAGATCGGCCATGTCCACGTTGCGGTCCATGAGTTCGATCGCGGTGTCGATCTTGCGCCGGGAGG
>Ga0180433_10002602_pt1 | contig 27579 bp, 23 predicted proteins | sample SS_ome_8_FD_132980 | JGI IMG/M metagenome (GOLD analysis project Ga0180433, IMG submission 132980) | Hypersaline lake sediment archaeal communities from the Salton Sea, California, USA - SS_1_D_1 metaG | ecosystem: Environmental > Aquatic > Non-marine Saline and Alkaline > Hypersaline >... | reverse complement strand
TCGCGTTATAAGTAAAACCGGAGAACGGTTCTCCGGTTAAGCGCTGTTAATTGTTGAGAGTTAAGAGTTAATTGTTAAGAGTTAATTATTCGTGCCTCAATGCTTCAATAGGACTTAATTTTGATGCTTTACGCGCAGGATAAATTCCAAAAATCAAGCCGACAATAGCGGCTACTCCAAAAGCTAAAATTACCGCATCAATAGGCATAACAAATGTCCATTCCGTATTTAATGCTTGACTTAAGCCAACAGAAGCCCCAAGAGAAATAAGAGTGCCCCCAATAAAACCGACTATCCCCCCTGAAACAGTTAGAGTTATTGATTCAATTAAGAATTGATTCAAAATATCTTTATTTTTGGCCCCTACTGCTTTTCTAAGGCCTATTTCCCGAGTTCTTTCTGTTACTGAAACCAGCATTATGTTCATTATTCCAATACCGCCAACCACTAAGGCAATAGCGGCAATTGAAGAAAGAAAGGCGGTCAAAATATCAGTGATTTGACTAACCATGTCAGACGCCTCAACTTGACTCATCACCTTAAAGTCATCTTTAGATAAATCGCCCTCTGGATTGTATATATTATGAGTTTCTCTAAGAGTCAGGCGAATATTTTCTATCAAAGGATTTATTGTTTCTTCGCTTATAGCGCGAATAGTAATTGAATTTAAATGATCAATTCCTAATAAAAGTTTTTGTGCGGTAGTTACGGGAATATAAATATATTCGTCATAATTTTGAAACATTTCCATTCCACGCTCTTCCATTATGCCTATTACTTTAAAATTAGTTTTCTTAATTCTAATAGTTTTTCCAATTGGGTCTTCTTCCCCAAATAAATCTTTAGCTATTTTATGCCCTAAGGTTGCAACTCTAGCCATTGCCTTAACCTCTTCATTGTTTATATCCCTACCAACAACTGCGTGCCAGTCATCCATTATATACGCTTCTTGAGTAGCTCCTATAAAAGTTATTTTTTCATCTTGGTTGCGATAAACAGCTCGCGCAACTCCATAAACCATCGGATAAGCCATCTCTACTAAAGGATCCTTCTTTATTTCTTCTACGTCTCTTAGTTTAAGAGTCTGAACAGTCATTTCCTCTAAGGCCATTTCAAACCCAAATCCTCCTTGAGGATCAAAAGAGCCAGGTTCAACATAAATTGTATTTGCCCCCAAGGACTGAATTTGTCCTACAATCAAATTTTGCGCTCCGCCACCTAAAGACATCATTAAAATTACCGCTCCAACGCCAATAACAATGCCAAGCATAGTTAAAAAAGTTCGGCTTTTATTGGCCTTTAGTGCGATAAATGAAATTTTGATTGAGTCTTTCAGGTCCATGGCTTAAATTAAAAATCAAAAGTCAACCCGTCCTCGACCGAGTTAGACGAGATCGGGAAAATTAAAAATTACAGTTAAAAATTTTAAAGTCTATTTTGAATTTAATATTGAAATTTTGGACTTTTGACTTTTAATTTTGAACTTACTTAAACAGCCCGTCTTTAGCAAATCTTCTATGGTCAACTTCTTTGTCACTAATTATTCCTCCGTCTTTTAGTTGGATTACACGTTTCGCCATTTCTGAAGTGTATTTTTCGTGTGTGACTAAAATAATAGTATGCCCTTCTTCGTTTAAATCCTGTAAAATTTCCATTATTTGCTGACCAGATTTACTGTCTAAATTCCCAGTTGGTTCATCGGCAAAAATAATAGAAGGGTGATTAACAATGGCCCGAGCAATTGCCACTCGTTGTTGTTCTCCCCCAGATAGCTGGCCGGGAGTGTGACTAATTCTCGCTAAAAGCCCCACTGCTTCAATAGCTTCTTTTGCTCTTTTATCTTTTTCTTTTTTTGATATTTTTGTATAAATTAACGGAAGACGAACATTATCAAAAACCGTTGTTCGGGGTAAGAGATTGAAAAATTGAAAAACAAATCCCATTTTTTCGTTTCTAATATAGGCCAACTCATTATCGGTCAAATCTTCAATACTTTGACCTTCAAATTTATAAATTCCAGAGCTCGGCCTGTCTAAAAAACCCATAATATGCATCAGGGTAGATTTTCCAGAACCAGAAGGACCCATAATTGCCACAAATTCACCTTCGGATATATTAAAAGACAAACCTGCCAAGGCAACTGTTTTTACATGATCATTACGATATTCTTTTTTGAGATTTTTTGCTTCAATCACTAAGTATCACTAATAATAAACGAATGAAAATTAATTCAATACTAACATACTTGCTTTTTATTCGCTTATTATTATTTGTTTTTATTCTCTAATAAATGTTACTACTTTGTCACCTTCATTAATGCCGGAAATAATTTCAACATTGCCATCGCTTCCCCTAACACCCACCTCTACCTCCACTTCTTTAAATGTTTCTCCCTCAAGAATTTTCACAAATCTTTTATTGTCTTTATAAATAATTGCCCTATACGGCACAGCAATAACGCTTTCCTTTTTATCGGTTTGGATGGTTACATCAGCGCTCATCCCCGACTTTATTTTTTCATCTATTTTATCAAAAATAACCGTAACCCTATAATAAACCACACCATCTACTAAGGTTTCTGCTGGTTCCATTTCGGCTACTTGTCCTGGCCAAAATTCTTCTGGAAAAGCATCTAAGATAATCTTAACCGTATCACCTAACTCAATCTTTCCTATATCTGCTTCGGGAATATCTACTTCTATCTGAAACTTATTTGGACTAATTAAAGAAATAACCGAATCCCCGCCAGCAATTGCCACCTCGCCTATTTTAATATTAACCTTGCTAACTACCCCGTCAATCGGTGATTTAAGAGTTGCATCGCTTAATTTTTGTTGAAGTTCTACCATAGAAGCCCGAGCTTTTTCAACTTTTGCCTGATAAACAGCCATATCTACATCGCGAGGACTAGCTTGAACTTTAGCTAAGTCGTCTTCTGCTTTTTTTAAAGTATTCTCAGCAGAATTAATGTTTGTTTGATTAGTTATTTTCTGACTAACAATTGTCTGTTGGGCGGTACTAATATTAGTTAGGGCGGTATTCATATTTGAAATATTAGTATTAACCGTAGTTTGGTCTGTAGAACTAACATCTTCACGCATAGTAGGATCACTCATTGCCTCTCTGGTATAATCTAAAGCAATTTTTAGTTTATCAATGGCTGACCTCATATTTGTTAAAGCAGAATCAATATTTTCATGCGTAGGATTGGAAATTGCTTCGTCTACAAAGTCCTTAGCGCCTTTAATTTTCAAACTAGAAACTCCGAAATAGGCCTTCCGAGCAGCCCCCTCTTTATCTCTAAAGGCACTTGCCAATGTTGTACTACTGTAAAAATATGTCGCTTCAAAAATTTCTAAATCAGCTAATGCTATATTGGCATTAGAAGAAGCATTGCTTAAATATACAAGAGCATCGTCATATTTTTCATCTAAATCGTTTTCAGCTTCAATCTTAACGTCTTCTAGTGCAATTTGAGCGTTTTCTACTATTTGTTCAGCAACTTGAATTTCTTCAGTTGTAGAACCGGCTAAAAGTTTATCAAATTCAGCTTTAGCCTCAGTATAACTTGCCTGTGCTTGCAGGAACTGGCTATAAACTTTACCAGTATAAAGCTTAACCAAATAGCTGCCTTGTTTTACTTCTGAACCCTCTGAAACATATACTTTTTCTACTGTGCCACCTGTTTCAAAACGTAAATTAATGTCTTGAATTGGCTTTACTGTTCCTGTTGCCGAAACTTCTTCAATAATTTCTCCACGCTCAGCTAAAATAAAATCATAAGGCGGCTCACCTTCTCCCTTAAAAATTAGACTAATAACTACAATTAAAATAATTATAGCTATTATAATTAATATGATTTTTGTTTTCTTTTTCATATTTTATTTTTTGTTTTATCAAATTTTTGATATAAGCAAAAACAATTAATTGAATTATTTTTTAAAGTTTTTAGAAATAAATTTAAAAAGCGAAAACTGATCTTTTCTGTTAATCAAATTTTTATTTGTTTTCTTAAGTCCCAAGAGGCGCATTAAAGCCCATTCAAATCCTTTAGTTTTTTCATTTAATAATTTTATAGAATTATTTTTATTATTTAGTAGGCTAGGAACAATTTTCCCGAAATAGTTATACTGAATAGCTAAAATAATTTCTGCTGTTTCCCTGGGTTTATAAACATCAAAAACTTTTTCTTCCTGGCCCTGACGAATAATTTTTTCTAATTCTGGAACATATAGTTTAATAATGCGCTCATATACTTTATGAATTAATAATAAATTTTCATTTTTATAAAACGCTTCTACTAGTGGTGATACTATTTTTTTATGCTGCTTTTTATATTTTATAGTTAAACTAAAAATATTGACAATCTTTTCAAAAGCACTAAGGTCTTTGCGAGAAACAACTTTTTTTGTTTTATGTATTATATTTTTAACCATCTCATCAACTATTTCATTTAAAAGATCTTCTTTAGAACCAAAATAATGATAAAAAGTTCCTTTAGAAATATCTAGAGTTTTTATAATATTATTTACTGAAGTTTTGTTATAACCGTTCTTTATAAACAATTGCTTCGCTGTTTCAAAAATTTTTTCTTTCTGTTGTTTAGTGTCCTTTTTCATAATTGTGCTGTGACCAACGGTCTAGACTGATGGTCTATTATTAGAGTAAGCTTTTAAATTCCTCCTGTCAAGTATTTTTTATCTATAGCATATATTTTAAGTGAAAATTTTAAATATCTTTTTCACTAAAAACTTGGGCAGTAAAAATATAAATATCTGTTTCTGTATTTTTCCAACAATCAGCAGGCAAACCGGCTTTTTGAGAGCATAAAGCAGTTAAAAATGTTTCTAAATCCCAATTGTTATCAGTTGCTACTTGTGGCAAAAACACGCCCGAGTGTAATCCTTGAACAATTTTAACTCCATGTTTACCAATTATAATATCCTTCCAGCTATTAGCTTTTTCAAAAGAACTTAAAACAGAAATTTCATATTCTAAATCTTTTAATTCATCTTTTGTTACTGGAGTAAAACGATTATCATTAACAGCCGCCGCAACAGCCATTTCGGTAACAACTTTATATAATGATAAATCCGATTCCATTATACCAATACACCCCCTTAGCCGTTCATGTTCTTTTAGGGTTACAAAAACGCCGCATTTTTTCTGCAAAGCTGGTAAATCGCTTTTAACATCGGGGGTAATGCTTGTTTTTATATGGCTCTCTACTGCCTCCCGAGCAATTCGTAATAATTCTTTTTGTTCGGCTTTATTAAGCTCTAAACTCGTTGAATTATCTGAAAAGTCCCCCCTATAAAAGGCAATCGTTGCATAGCCCACTACCCGCGATTTGTCTCCTATTTCAACATCTCCTGAATTAGAATATTTCAATAATTTAATATTTGCAGAACCCCCTAAAACTCCCAGCGTTACTTCAATCGCTTGCTGACCACAAGCGCACGTTTGAAGATTTGGAATATTTTCCTCTTCTAATTCTAAAATAATTTCTTGTAAATTTTCTCTTTTTCCGGTTAAAATTGCTTCAATAACTTTATTATCAGAATATTTAGCATCTTCATAATTAGGATAGTGAGACAAATCTGAACTAATGATTAATAAAGTTTCATTATTTACAAGATTTTTTAAAGAATTTATTAAAATTTCAACGGCTCCTGGTTGATTGCCAATAATTATTGGGACTATTTTCCAGCCCGAAGCTGGTCGGCCTTGGGCCGAAAAAATCCTTTGTAAAAATGGTAACTGGACCTCTAAAGAATGTTCATTTGAATGAGCGCTTTCGCGAAAAGAAATTTTTTCATTAGAATCAATTATTTTTTTAACCAATCCTTTATCAATTTCTACGTCGCCCAAGGGAGTTCTATAATAATCCCCAGAATAAACCGAAGCGCCTTCAAAATATTCCTGATGACTGTTCCCAATCAGGATAACCGTCCTAATATCATTTAAATTTGAAGAATTTTGCAACGCCTTGTATCCATAAGTAGCCACCCCACCAGAATAATCATATCCGGCATGAGGAACAATTAGAGCCAAAATTTCTTTATCTAATGTAGAAGGCTTAGCCTCCAACATAAATTTGTCTATTGATTCAGCTAATTCTTCTTTATTAGCAGGATAAAAAGAACCCGCAAAAGCTGGTTCACGAATGGATTCTTCGGCTTTACCCAAAACAGATTGATTATTATCCTTTTCTTTTTTCATAAAAATTTTTTGGTCAAAAATTAATACTGCCCCAACTACCAACACTATAAATATAACAAAAAATAACACTTTTTTCATACTTATCTAACAAATTAAGCTTTGGCGGAGGCCTGGCCTCCGTTATTCTAAAATTATTTCTCTTAAATTGCTAATTTCTCTCTTATATTTTACCCAGTCATTAATAAATTTTCTACAACCTTCTTTTCCGCCCATTATTTCTAAAACAAAATCTCTAGTTGTTACCGAAGGAAAATTATCATTTCCTAAATAATCAGAATAACTAGACCACTTATATTTTTCTATAAATTGAATAGCTTTTTTTGGTTTTTTAATTCCATTTTCCTTCCAGTTTGGCTCTACTAAAGAAATGGGGTTGGTGTGAATATAAACAAATAAATTTTGAAATTGATTGTTATCTTCAACACAAACCGCCTTAAATTTTCCCTGAAAAAGATGCCCTTTACGATCATATTTTGTATTAAAATAACTAGCATAACCAGTGCCAAATTTTTGCATAAATTTAGTAATTCCGTTACCTCGAAGCTGTTTTAACCATAAGTGGATGTGATTGGGCATAAAACAGAAAGCTAAAATATCTACCAGCTTATCAGCGGAGGCCTGGCCTCCGCTATCTTTACGCATTTCTCTTCTTTTTCGGATTTCTATTGGATCAACAGTATTAAATTCATAAATAGAAAAAATTGCCCGATAATAATCATCTTTATTTAGGAAAATTAAAGAATCACCCACGCCCCTAACAATAACGTGGTAACTCTCATCATTATTTAATTGTATACGTCGAACAGACATATATAAAATTTAAAATCAACAATAGATTTAGATTTATTAAATTTAACGGAGGCCTGGCCTCCGTTAAATTTAATATAGCACGTTTTTATAAAATTAAAAAGAGCTGAATTCAATATCAGCTCTTTTAAATTTTTAAATTTTAAATAATTTTAATACGCTATTGTTGGAGTTAGATGATGTGGAGTTTTTATTCTTATTTTTCTTGCCATATCCCAAAATTTATAATCTAAATGGCATATATTTATTTTGGTTTTTCGCAATTTATTACTTTCTTCAAGTATTCTTTTTACCACTAAAACCGTTATAGCTCTAATTTCCAGCTCTTCCCAGCTATCTTGTTTAATGATTTCTTGATTCAAAATTTTCTTCTTTAATAAGGGAGAATATTCTAAGACACCAAGATGTTCAAGAATTTTAGGTATCTGATAGTCAGCTATAGCCCCTAAATCGTCAATATCTTTAATTAAAGGAAGCCGCCCATTTGAATCCAGTGCTCTACCATAATATACCATCACAAAAAGCTGGGCTCGTTTATAAAAATCAAGTTTATATAACATTCCTGAACTGTGTTGATAACAACCAATATCTCTAAAAGAAGGAAAATTATCACTCAATTGATTTATGATTCCAAAAGCTCCAAATGCTTTAAAATCAGCAGATTTAAAGAGATTATAGAAAGAACCATCGTATTTCCCTAAAAGAACTTTCCCGATTTCTTGAAAAATTTCAGTTCTTTCTTTCAACATCGGCATAGAATAACCGGAAATTGACTGAAAAATATATTCCATGTCCCACAAGGTAATGTTTTTTAGAAACCCAGCGTCTAATATTGGAATGCTTTGATCCATCGCCCTAAGTAGTGAAGCAGCCATTCCAAATGCTCCTCGCCAAGGTTTCGCACTTTTAAATTCCGAACGCCAATCTTTAATGGCAAACTTTCTTTTAGTTGTAAAATCTGTGAAGGCAAAGTTGATACTGCTAACTATGCCTAAAAATTGAACAAAGTTTTCATCATCATTTGGATAATAAACTGGTAATCGCCAGTTAGGAATCTCTAAATCCTCTTTACTGATTTTTAAGATTATTTCCCATAGTTTTGCTTCATTTATCCTAACAAAACGAGGATTCCGCCAAATATTTCTTAAACTATTATAAAACGGATTCATGCTATCTCCTTTATAAAAGAACTTCACTTAATACTATCAAAATAATAGGCATACATCAAGTAAAAAATTAAGGGGGTGTATTAAATCATTTTTCTACTTCATTTTTACTTTTTTTATCATTCTCGCTTTATCTGATTATCAAAAAGTACGCCTGTCATAGCTCTAATAATAATTTTTTCGGCCAGCTTAGATAGCTCAATATTATCTCTTTGTTTAATCTCTTTCCATTTTCTGATAACTAAGCTTCTAATCTGTCTGTGGGTTAAATTTTCCAATTCCTGAAATTTTACTGTTTTCTTAATAAATTCAAATAATTTCCAGCCCTGAATAAAAATTTCTGTCATTTCTTTCATTTTCTTTTTATCATATATCAATATCTCTGCTGAGGCAATGGCTATTTCTCTGGGATTTTTATTTTTACAAGCTTTTTCAAATCTTTTCTGAGCTTCTTTTAAGTTTTGGCTTTCTTTATTCATTTTAAAGAACCTCCTTTTTATTATAAAAATGCTTTTAGTATTTATCAATATTTCATCTCTCTTCCAACGCTCCTTCTGTATAATAATTAGATGGATTCCACAACATCCAGCCATAAGAATTAGTATCATAGACCGCCTGTTTTTGCAAATTTACCATTCGCTTATCATAAATTGCTCCCATATCAAAATCTTGAAGCCAAGGCCTAATTTTAGCGCCACCCTGAATGAGACGTTGTTGGCCTTTTTCAAGATTAATTTTAATTATTTCGTATGGATACGCCGCGGGATTAGAAAAGTTCAAATAACCATTAGGGTAATGTGAGGGATAAACCATCGGGCAAACAAAATCAAAATAAGGAAGGGCAAATTCTAAAATTTGACCTATGTTCATATCGTTACTACCCTCGTGCCAAAGAGTAAGACCGAATAAGTCCGCAGAAAGAAAAACCCCCATTGGCTTAAGCTGCTGATTAAGGTACTTAAAAAATTCTTGCATAAGTTCTGCTTTTGGCACCTCTCTGTAAGAAGCTGAATTACTTGCTAAAATGCCAAATTGAGAATAATCTATTTGGCCAATATCACCATCTGAAGGAAAACGAACATAATCAAAATTTATTTCATCAAAACCAATCCTAATCGCCTCTTTTGCCAACTCAACGTGATAGTCCCAAACTTCTTTTGATGTGGGATTCAACCAAATCCGACCAGCCCAATCATACCAAATACCACCCTGTCTATTTTTTAATGCCCATTCTGGTTTTATTTTAGGCAAAAGCTTATCCTTAAAAACCACAACCCGGGCTATAGTATATATATTTTCTTCGTGAAACCTGTCTATTAACTGGCTTATATCGGGAATCATTATGCTCTCTGTCCCCAACTTATTAATTAATTCCCCTTGGGTATCAAAAGCCACCCTACCATCTACCTCTTTAATATCTATTATCACTGCATTCAATTCAGTTTCTTTAATTAAATCTATAAAATAATCAATTCTTCTTTTGTCACTACTTGTCCAAGAGGTAAGATAAACCCCCTTAATATAAGGAGGGTATTGTTCTAAATAATAATTTTTCCATAAGAAACTATTCCATTCACTTAATTCCCCACTACCATTATATTGGCGCGGGGGAAAAAATAGAGAAAATAAATTAAAACTGGCAAAAATAAATAATGCCAAAATTAAAAAAAAGAAAATTTTTTCTTTTAACATACTAATGCCCCCGGCAGGAATCGAACCTGCATCCGCGGCTTAGAAGGCCGCTGTTCTATCCGTTGAACTACAGGGGCAACTGTTCCCCGCCAAAAGTCCGAAGGACATTTAGGCGGGCCCGTCAAAATGCGCAGCTTTTGTCGGGTATCCGTTGAATCCCGACGCTTCGACTTATGTCAGAAATTGAGATCCCGATCGCACAACGCGTCGGGAGTATAGGGATAAAAAGGGCAACAAAGATAAAACTCCATATAATAATTTTAATTTAACATAAATCTCATTAATTTAGCAATCCCAATTTCTATAATTTAAATTAAGCCCAACTAAAAATCAATACTAAATATTACTGCCATGGCAGTAATATTTAGTATTGATTTTTGCTGCACTTTTTGTACTTTCTACCGTTTCGTTTTTTTACCGTCTCGTATTTTTTACCGTTTTGTATTTTATATCCTTTTATTTTATATAGCCAGATTAAAAAAAATAGCTGAAAAAATTAAGGACAAGGATTGCCTTCTGCAGATTCATTACAGCCGCAAGCTCGGTTATTCACAGAAACATGAGTATGATTATATTCCCAATTAACCCAAGCAGTTGAATCACAATTTTTAGCTGCTTTTTCTATATCAGAACACTTAATGTTGGTATGAAAATCTACGGCATATGATTCTCCTGTGCAATTAGTCCCGCCATAATGACAAGAATTTGCTGAGTGACCACACCCTGATTCGGACGTATCACATTCAGGATTATCGCATAGCGTATTAGATGAAATAGAATTAATTTTTAATTCAGGAATTTTATCATACATACAGTTCAAAAAATTAGTCAGTTGCGCCGAAGCGTCTCCTTTTTGTTCATCCATTGCTCCGCCAGGCGGGGGATTAAGATCCCAGTCTTCTGAACCAGCCGGAGCAGTTCTTTCGCACCATTGATCTTCTTCTTCTTTGGGTTCTTCTGGTAATTTCGGCTCTGAAAAAGTTCCTAAATGACAACTTCCCATTCCCTTAGTTACGATTTCGCAATTTTTAAGACAACTTAAGGCGCTTAGATATGTTCCTACACTTTCTTCTTTATATGTTTGATAAAGCCGAAATCCAGTAACGCCCCTGTCTGCACAGCTACAATAGAGCTGTCCATCTATCCAACATTTTCTAACATAATTACTATTAACATTTTCATTATCGGGGGTAATACTATCCATACATGCTTCTCGGGAAGAGAAAAACCCAAAAAATTCAAGATCCGTTACCTTTTCTACATTTGAGCAGTAAGCCTGAATTGTTTCTAACTGATTTTCGCTAACACAATAAAGGTTGCTCTCGGTTGCTTCGTCAGTTAAGACCTTGTCGGCGCAATAGACCGCATAATTATTCTGCTTACATTGGTTCGTGCAGGTATCATCATTTATAAGCTCGGTGCTTCTTAATTGTTTTCCCAGCGAAGAGGATTGATTGGAATAACTATAAACCGGCGTTTCGCACGCGCACCATTTCTTTTCGTCTACCCCTAATGGATCCCCCTTGCATTGCTCATTGGAATTCTCGACACAACAATATTTGTCCAGCCCAACAAAAGTGTCATCACAATATGATTGGCACCTGTTTTTACACTCTTCCGGAGTAGAATAAATTTTAGTGTTAACGTGTGTATCCTGCCACTCGCAGCGGCAAATATTGGTTTCTTTAGTAACCCCGCAATCATCATCAGAAATACAAAGATCTTTTCCTTCGCCTTCTACATCTTTACAGGCAGAATCAACACATTCTTTGTGGGTGACTGGAGAACTGGGAGCGCATTCAATTTTGTTCCAGGGCCAAGGCATTTTATCAGAATCAACCAGCACATTCATTGTTATATTAATAATAAGCCATGAACCAAACGCAATAACCACGCCAACAATAGCATAAGTTATCATTCTTTTTCCTTGAGAGGCCTTGTCGGGCGAACCGCCAGCTACCATAATAGTTATCCCTCCTATGACTATGAATATAGCTGCCCATGCTAAAATAGCTATACTAATGCCATTAATAATTATTTGCAACATTATAAAAATATGACAAAGTGTACAACGTTCATCTTCTTTTACATTAGGGGTACTAGGGTCATCTTCACTGCGACCACAAGGAACAAGAGAAAAAGCTGAAACAGTTTGAGGAATAATAAATAAAACTAGCAAAAAAATTAAAATTGCAATTTTAAAATATTTAAACATAATTTATTTTTTATTTTGATTTAATAAAAGGGTTTTAATGGTTTTAATTATATGCTCGGGCCGATAATTTGCCTTGACTAAATATGTAGTGGCCCCCAATTTTAAGGCATCCTCCGCTTCTCCAAGATTTTCGGGCTTAACTAATATAACTATTGGCACGCTTTTATACTCTTTGCTATTTTTAATTTCTTGTAAAATTTCAATTCCGTCTTTTTTGGGCAAAATTAGATCTAATATTGCTATGTCCGGTTTCTTCTCTGCAATTAGTTTTAATCCTTGTTCTCCGTCACTAGCACTAAAAACCTCAAATCCCTCTTGAGATAAATTCTGGCTTAATAAATTATAAAAATCCGGCGTTTTCTCTATAAAAACAATCTTAGACATGTTCAAATCTTATACTTAAATTGTAGCACAATAAAAAATAAAACAGAATACCAATAAAAAGATTATTGACCTGTGTGCCTTAAAATGGTATTCTGAAAATTGTAATTAGTAAAATATTCGGGCTGTGGCCTAGCGACTTAAAGCGGCCCGATGGGCATCGGGCAGATCGTAGGTTTATTTTTATAATCCAGATAAAATCGGGGCATGGCGCAATTGGCTAGCGCGCCGCGTTTGGGACGCGGAGGTTCCGAGTTCGAGTCTCGGTGCCCCGATTAATATGAAGCTTTTGCGGACCTGCCCGCCGGAGCTTTAGCGTAAGCGGGTATAGTATAACGGCTATTATATCAGGTTTCCAACCTGAGGATACGGGTTCGATTCCCGTTACCCGCTCAAGATAGAAAATTTCAATCACAAATTCCTTGTTTTTTTTAAAAGATATATATTTTCTATTTAAAAATGATAAATAATGTTTATAACGCTTATAATGTTTATATTTTTACAATTTTAATTTTGATTTACATTGTCCAAATAACTCACGATCGTGAGTTATTTGGACAAATTTTTGTATTTCGGTCAGTATTTTGATCAGTATTTCGGTCAAAAAGATAAAATTTGCTTTTTAAAAAAGTTAGCTCAAATAAAATAATAAAACATATCTCAAAAGATCAAGACATATAATTCAGATAAAGCATATTTTCAAAATTGTTTCAACTTAATTAAAAATCTCCTCAAACCTGAGGAGATTTTTAATCCAATAAAAATTTTAATTTAATAATGTTCAAAATTTATTTCACTGCTTCTTTCAACCTCTTTCCTGCTCTAAACTTTGTCACCTTGACATCTTTAATTTTCATTTCTTTGCGAGTACGCGGATTAACGCCCCTTCTTCCTTTGCGAACTTCAACTCTAAAACCACCAAATCCAACCAGGTTAACTTTCTTTCCACGCCTTAGAGTTTCAATAAGAATATCCAAAGCTAACTCCAAACACTCCCTAACTTGTTTTTTAGGATATTTTGTTTCATTTACTATTTTATCAATTAGTTGATCTTTGTTCATTTGTTGTTATACAACACGCAGAACTAACACCGAACTTTCTGTATAGTTTCCGTTCGGTTCCGTATTAAAACCAATGATGCTCTGGTTAAAAGTTATTTTATCGTAGAACTATGCAGAAAATTATAATATCTAATTATCATCTCGCATATTCAATAGCGCGAGTTTCTCTAATCACTGTAACTTTAATTTCGCCAGGATATTTAAGTTCTTTTTCTATTTCCTTAGCAATATCCTTAGCTAATTTATATGCTTTCATGTCATCAACATTCTCTGGAGTAACAAATACTCTTATCTCCCTTCCTGCTTGAATAGCATATGCTTTTTCAACTCCCTCAAACGCTGTTGCAATTGCCTCTAATTCCTCTAACCTCTTTAAGTAATTTTCAAGAGTTTCTTTTCTTGCGCCAGGGCGAGCTGCAGAAATGGCGTCAGCCGCCTGAATGATTCGGGATTCAATGGTTTCATAGGGATATTCTTCATGATGAGATTGCATCGCCTTTATAACCCGCTCATCAACTCCAAACTTTTCTAAAATTCTTCTTCCAATTTCAACGTGAGTTCCCGGAACCTCATGGTCCACAGCTTTCCCAATATCATGTAATAAAGCCGCTTTTTTTGAAACCGCAACATCCGCTCCCAATTCCGCCGCTAACATGCCAGCTAAGTGAGCGCATTCTAAAGAGTGCAAAAGAACATTTTGTCCAAAACTAGTTCTGTAACGTAATCTTCCTAAAAGATAAATTAATTTCTGATCAAGACCCACAACACCGGCATCATAAACAGCTGTTTCTCCTGCTTCTTTTATTTTATCATTTATTTCCTCTTTAGCTTTCTCAACCATCTCTTCAATTCGCGCCGGCTGAATTCGTCCGTCAGACATTAATTTTTCTAAAGCTAGTCTAGCAATTTGTCGCCTTATAGGATCAAAGCCAGAAATAACTATTGTTTCCGGAGTTTCGTCAACTATTACATCAACCCCGGTAAGACGTTCCAGGGTTTTTATATTTCTCCCTTCTTTACCAATAATTCTTCCTTTCATCTCGTCACTTGGTAAAGAAACAGAGGTGGTGGTAGCCTCGGTAATATGGGAAGAGTCAAAACGCTGCATCGCAGAAACCATAATTTCTCTAGCTTTTTTTTCAAGTTCCTCTTTCCTATTAGCTTCCATTTTCTTTATTTCCTCAAACAGGTCTTTTTGATACTGAGTTTCTACTAATTTTAAAAGTTCTTGTTTAGCTTCTTCCCGAGAAATCTTGGAAATACTTTCCAATTTTTCAATTTCTTTTTCTTTTAATTGATTTATTTCTTCCTTAATTTTTTTAACTTGTTCAATCTTAGACTTTAAATCATCTTCTTGCTGACTTAGTCCTTGGGCTCTTTGGTCTAATAATGATTCCCGCTCCTCTAATCTTTTTCTTGTTCTAGAATATTCATCTCTTCGTCTTTGCTCCTCTCTTTTTAATTCATCAAGGGCCTTTACTGCTTTTTCTTTTGCCTTGAAAATTATATCTTTGGCCTCGTTTTTTGCTTCGCTTATCAGCTTATCAACTTTAGCTTCAACCGTTTTAGCCTGTCTCTTGGCAATAGAACGTCGGGCATAATATCCTAAAATAGCGCCAAATAAAAGCCCTCCTATTACCACAAAAAGTGGAATTAAATTTATTTCCATATTTTTTTGCTAAGTTATAATTCATAAGTAACAAGCGTTTTTATAGATAAGCCTATCTCATTATTTCAAGATTGCCTAAACAGCCTAAATAATTTTATTACGTTAACTAAAAATCATTTTTTTACTCTTATTATCGCTTTAAAAAACACTTGCTATTAATTATAATAATCTTAGATTTACAAATTTTAGATGACTATTGACTTAGGTAAGCTTAGCATTTTTTTTAAAAAATGTCAATTTAGTGTTATGCATAAAAATACGCATATTTTGTTTGCGACGAACATTATAATTGTTATGCTGAATTAATTTTGATACAATAAGAATATGCAACCTCTTATTCTTACAATTCTTGATGGCTGGGGAATAAGCCCCGAAAAACAAGGAAATGCAATTGCTCAGGCCAATACTCCAAACATCAATACAATTGAAAAATTTTATCCGGCAATATCTCTTCAGGCATCAGGCATTGCCGTTGGTTTACCTTGGGAAGAAGGTGGAAATTCTGAAGTTGGCCATCTTAATTTGGGAGCCGGCCGAGTTGTTTACCAGTCATTACCAAGAATTATGTTAGCTATACGCGATGGTTCATTTTTTTCTAATCCAGCATTTTTAGAAGCCATAGAACACTCGCAAAAAAATAATTCCTGTCTTCATATTATGGGATTGGTTTCTAGTGGAAGCGTCCATAGTTATATTGATCATCTCTATGGATTATTAGAACTTGTTAAAAGAAAAAGGGTTAAAAAGGTACGGCTTCACGTTTTTACAGACGGTAAGGACAGCCCACCACAAGAAGCAGGAGAATTTCTAAAAAAAATTCAAGACCAGTTAAAAGAACTACCTGACGGAAAAATCGCTACAATTATCGGAAGATTTTACGCAATGGACAGAAATCAAAACTGGGATCGCACCCAAAAAGCTTATGAGTGCTTGGTTGGAACAAAAGGAGAGACTAGTGATAATCCAATTAAGGCAGTTGAAGATTATTATAAACAAGAACTAAACGACAACTTTATTAAACCGACAATAATAATTGATGAAAAAGACCAAAAACCTTTAGGGGTCATCCGGGATAATGATAGTGTGATTTTCTTTAATTTTAGAAAAGATAAAGCCCGTCAAATTAGTGAGGCATTTGTTTCTCCGGACTTTAAAGAATTTCCCAGAAAAAAAATTGAAAATTTGGTTTTTGTGGCAATGACTCAATACAAAGATAACTTGCAAGCAAAAATAGCATTTCCTCCTCTTGAAATAAAGAATCATTTAACCGAAGTTCTAAGTAATGCTGGAAAAAAAATATTAAAAATAGCCGAAACAGAAAAATATGCTCATGTAACCTATTTTTTTAATGGTGGCAGAGAGGTCGCTTATCCTGGAGAAGAAAGAATTTTAATTCCTTCCACTACCTTACCCCATTATGATCAACATCCGGAGATGGCTGCGCCAGAAATTACTCAAAGCATTGTTCGCGCTGTTAACGAAAATAAATTCAATGTTATTATAGTAAATTACGCCAACACAGACATGGTTGGACACACTGGTAATCTCCAGGCTGCAATAAAAGCAGCGGAAGTGGTAGATAATCAAGTAAAAACCTTGCTTAACTTAGCTGTAAATAAAAAATGTTCTTTGATTATTACTGCTGATCATGGTAATGCTGAATACATGCTAAACCCAAGAACCGGCGAAGTCATTACAGAACATTCCACAAACCCCGTTCCTCTTTATTTTGTTACACCGGAAAATAAAACGGGCGGAACCAACAGAAGATTAGTTGACCTAAAAGAACCCCAGGGCATACTTTCAGACATAGCACCAACAATTTTAGAATACCTCAAAATACCCATTCCAAAAGAAATGTCCAGTCAAAGCTTATTGAGTATTTTGAAATAAAAAGTTTTAAAAATAAAAATTCGCATAAAAAAATTACGTATTATAATACGTAATTTTTTAATAGCTCACATACTCCCCACTCATCACTCATTGCTCATTACTCATATACTCATATACTCATCACTTATAACTTGTTCATCTTTTCTTTATTATTTCATCAATTATTTTATATTCTTTAGCTTCTTCAGCGCTCATATAATAATCCCGATCGGTATCCCTCTCAATCTTTTTTAGTGGCTGATTGGTATGTTTGGCTAAAACTTGATTTAAAACTTTTTTTATTTTAAGAATATGCTTAGCAGAAATTTCAATCTCACTTGCCTGTCCTCCCGCTTCACCCATTACCTGATGAATCATTACTTCGGAATTAGGAAGAGCAAATCTTTTTCCCTTTGTTCCTCCAGCTAAAACTAAGGCTGCTCCACTAGCTGCTATTCCAATACAAACAGTAGATACGTCGCACTTAACAAACTGCATTGTATCATACATAGCTAAAGTCCCAGTAACTGTCCCACCAGGACTATTAATATAAATGATAATATCTTTTTTGGGATCCTGATTTTCTAAAAACAAAAGCTGGGCAATAACAGTGTTGGCTACCGCATCATTAATCGGACCCCCAAGAAAAATAATCCTATCTTTAAGCAAGCGGGAATAAATATCATATGCTCGTTCTCCATATTGTGATTTTTCTATTACTGTAGGAATTAAATTCACATACCCGATGCTAATCTACAAATAAAATACTAATCTGCAAATCACGAATTTAAGCTAATAATTGATTAGCACAAAACTAATACATTAGCATCATTTAATAATTTCGGCTTCTTTTTCTAATAATTCAAAAACTTTTTCATTTTTTATTATATTTTTAGTATATTCTCTCAGAGCCGAAAGGTCAATCTGTTTTTTTGCCTCTTCAACGTTAGGAAATCTTTGTAAAATTACATTTATCTTTTCCTCAACTTCTTCTTCGTTTGGTTCTATCTTTTCTTTTTTAGCAATCTCTTTTAGAACCAATCCAACCCTTACTCTTTTTTGAGCCTGTCCTCTCCACTCTTTTTTTAAGTCCTCTACACTTTTTTTAATATGTTCAAGATATTTCTCAAGTTCCATTCCCATTCCAAGAACATTTTGTTTTAATTCTACTATCATCTTATTTAATTCTTCTTCAACTAAAGTATCGGGTATGTCCATTTTAGATTCCCCGGCTATCTTTTCAATAAGTTCTATTCTTATTCTTTCTTTTTCTTTTTGTTTTTTTTCTTTAAAAAGACCTTCTTTAATATTTTTTTTCAGCGCATCTAATGAAGAAAACTGGCCTAAATTTTTAGCAAAATCATCTGAAAGTTCAGGAACCTTTCTTTCTTGAACTAAATTTATCTTGACATCAAAATCAAGAGTTTTGCCAGCTAAATTCTTTTGAGGCCAATCTTCGGGCGCCTTCAAAGAAAACTTTTTTTCTTCATTAGCTTTCATTCCTTCAAGTTCATTTTCAAATCCCGGTAAAAATTTACCCTCTCCTAAAATAATGGGGTGATTCTTGCTTTCACCGCCTTCAACTTTAACCCCCCTGTCTCGAGTAGAAAAATCTATTTCTACGCGATCATTTTTCTTAGCAGGCCTATCAACAGTAATTAATTTGGCCCTGGACTTTTGTAAATAATCAAGGGATCTATCTATTTCTTTATCCTCTACTTTTATCTCTTTCTTTGTGGCCTTGAGTCCTTTATAATTTGATAATTCAATTTCAGGAATAATCCAAAAAACTGCCTTATATTTCATAGGATTTCCTCTGGCAATCTGTATAATAGTAATTTCGGGCTGACCAACAATTTCCGATAATTCCTGTGATTCATCTGATAATTCCGAAATTGCCTTTGGTAAAGTTTTCTGGATAGCAAAATTAGTCGCATTTTCGTAAAGTTTTTGAGAGCCCTTTTCGCGCTCAACGATTTCAACCGGAACCTTGCCGGACCTAAATCCTTTAACTTTCATATCTTTACTTAACTCGGAAGCTGCCAAATCAAAATAAATCCCCATTTGATTGGCTGGAATCTCTACTTCTATTTCTATCTTATTGGAAGATATTTTATTAAACTTAGTATTCATTAAAGTAGCGGAGCAATAATCAGCGCTATTATTGCCATTAATTTTAACAAAATGTTTAAGCTGGGACCAGCTGTATCCTTAAAGGGGTCTCCAACTGTATCACCAACCACAGCCGCCTTGTGAGCATCTGATCCTTTTCCTCCTAAATTTCCCGCTTCTATATATTTCTTAGCATTATCCCAGGCCGCTCCAGAATTAGCCATTGTTATAGCTAAAAGAAATCCAGTAACAATTGATGCAGCTAACAAACCCCCCAAGGCCTCTGGGCCTAAAATAAACCCAACTAAAATAGGAACTACTACCACTAAGACTCCGGGGAGAATCATTTCTCTAAGCGCCGCTTGAGTGCTAATAGCTACACAGCGAGCATAATCCGGTTTTGCCTTACCTTCTAAAAGTCCTTTTATTTTTTTAAATTGTCTTCTAACTTCTTGGACCATTTGCATCGCCGCCTTACCCACAGAAGAAATAGCTAGAGAAGAAAAAATAAAAGGCATTAATCCCCCAAGAAATAAGCCAATAATTACATTTGGAGCCAACATATCAATAACCGTTAGATCGGCCACCACTCCATAACTAACCAATAAAACTAAAGCGGTCAAGGCGGCCGCACCTATGGCAAATCCTTTACCAATAGCCGCGGTTGTATTTCCAACAGCATCAAGCTCTTCAGTACTTTTCCGTACCTCTGGACCCATTCCAGCCATTTCAGCAATACCTGCCGCATTATCAGCAACAGGCCCATAAGTGTCAGTGGCCAAAGTAATCCCAAGCGTAGATAACATTCCAACTGCCGCAATTGCAATTCCATAAATGCCACCCAGTAAATAAGCTAAAAATATAGCTAAACAAACTATTAATACGGGAGCTAAAGTGCTATTTAATCCCAAGGAAAAACCTCTTAAAATATTAGTTGCTGAACCTGTTTGAGAAGAAATGGCCACTTCTTTAGTCGGTTTAAACCTGTAAGAAGTAAAAAATTCTGTTATTAAACCTATACTTATTCCGGAAGCAAGACCTATTAAAAACGACCAAAAAAGAATAAATCCTCCGGTAGTTATTTTAATAACAAATAATGAAATAATAGCTGTTAAAATGGTCGCCCCAAAAATTCCTTGATTTAGAATTTTATGCGGCATAACTTTCTTGCCGCCTAATTTTATAAAAGCATTGCCAATAATAGCTGAAATAATTCCACTGGCCGCTAAAAGTAGTGGTAAAAAAATTAAGTTTCTCAATCCAGATAAAACGCCTAAACTGCCAATTACCATGGCGGCAATAATAGCATCAACATAGCTTTCAAATAAATCGGCTCCCATACCGGCTACATCGCCAACATTATCCCCCACATTATCAGCAATAGTGGCTGGATTACGAGGATCGTCTTCTGGAATACCTGCTTCTACCTTACCAACCAAATCAGCGCCAACGTCAGCGGCTTTTGTGTAGATACCGCCGCCAACCCGGGCAAAAAGAGCAATCGCTGAAGCTCCAAAACCAAAGCCATAAATTATTTGAGGATCGCCAAATATTAAATATAAAACACTAACCCCTAATAATCCAAGGCCAACCACGGTCATTCCCATTACACTGCCACTATTAAATGCTACATTTAATCCACTTCTTATATTCTTCTTAGCTGCTTCAGCAGTCCTAACATTACTTAAAGTAGCAATTCTCATACCAATATTTCCTGCTAAAGCGCTGAATATAGCGCCAAAAATAAAAGCCCAAGCTATTTTGGGATCAAGTAAAAAATACAAAATCAGGCCTACAATAATAACAAAAATGATTAAAATTTTATATTCTTTATTCAAAAACGCCATTGCTCCTTTGTGTATTGCTTGAGAAATTTCCTTTGCTTTTTGGTTTTCTACCTTACGTCTACGAATCATATAGGCAAGAATACCAGCAAAAATAAGAGCAACAAGAGAAACAAAAACAGGAATATAAATATATAGCATAAATTTCTAATTACTAATTACTAATTCCTAATTACCTAACAAAAACTAATTCTTAATTTATAAATTATACTTTTAACCCTTTATTTAAAGCGTGGATAAATTAACTTAGGTAAATTAGATAAATTAGATAAATTTAGAATTACTTAGTTTTTTAAGTAGTTGTTTTCTTAATGGTCTTTTTCTTTTTATTTTTCTCTTCTTTTTTCTTTTTTGTATCTTTCTTTTCCACTGCTTTGGGTTTTTCCAAATTTGATTTTTTAGTAGTTTTTTTAATTTTAGATTCTTTTTCACCTTTTACATCAATTTTCCAGCCAGTTAATTTGGCCGCTAATCGTACATTCTGCCCTTGCTGGCCAATAGCTAAAGAAAGCTGGTCTTCTGGAACAATAACAGTCGCCTCTCTTTTGTTTTCCGATAGCTGAACATCTGTTACTTTAGCTGGTGAGAGAGAATTAGTTATAAAATCTGCTGAATCTTCGCTCCATTCAATAATATCAATTTTTTCTCCGCTTAGTTCATTTATAACCGCTTGAACTCTCGTTCCTTTCTGTCCTACTAAAGAGCCAACGGGATCAACTCCTTCTTCCTCGGAAAAAACTGCGATTTTAGTCCGTGATCCGGGTTCCCGAGCAATAGATTTAATTGTAACGGTCCCAGAGGCAATCTCTGGCACCTCAATTGCAAAAAGTTTACTGACTACTTTAGGATAAGATCTTGATAAATAAATGTTTGTTCCTTTTGGCACTCTCTCTATCTTAAGAATATAAACTCTTAGCCGCTGACCAATTCTATAATGTTCATTAGGAATTTGCTCGTCAGGAAATAAGAGACCCGTTGTTTTACCAATATCAACAAAAATATTTCTTCCTTCAATTCTCTGCACTATTCCACTCACTATTTCTCCTTCCTTATCTTTATACTCATCAAAAACAACCTCTCTTTCTGCCTCGCGTAAACGTTGAACAATAACTTGTTTGGCGGTCTGAGCGGCTATTCTGCCAAAATCAGTATGAGCTTTTAGTTCAATTTCAATTTCGTCGCCCGACTTAATACTTTTCTTAATTTTTTTTGCTTCATCTACCATCATATGCTTTAAAGGGTTAAAGCGAATCTTTTTATCATCGCCCTCCTCTTCTTCTATATCTTCTATATCTTTTGTTTCTGTATCGCCCTGTTCTTCTGCCGTTTCCTCCGTCTCTTCTCTTAACATATCTTTGTCCACAACCAAAAACACCTGAAAAACTTTTATTTCTCCGGTTTTAGAACTAAACTCAACTTTAATATTCTGGCCCTTTTGGCCATAGTCCTTTTTATAAGCTGCCGCAATTGCCATTTCAATTGTTTCAATAATTTGCTTTTGAGAAATTCCTTTCTCTTCGGCAATCTGACTAATTGCTGCTAAAAATTGTTTTTGATCCACAACAGTATGATGCTAATATGCTAATTTATACCAATCTACGAATTGCAAATACTGGATCTTAAAATCATTAAATTTATTCGTAGATTCGTATATCATTTGTAGATTCGCATCATGTTATATTTTAAAATTAAAGTCCGTTCAAAAACGGACCGTGAATACCACACTTACATTATACTCCCTTGAAATAGTTTGTCAAGTTACTAGAGTATCAAGAATCAAAGTATCAAGTATCAAGAGTCAAGTCGTATAGCTTATAACTCAACCACGCTTCGCGTTACAAGTTACAAGTTTTGAGTTACGGATTACTTGTTATTTGATTTTAAATAATAAATAAAAAAACAGAGGCAAATCCCCTGTTTTTTTTTATATTTATAAAACAAAATTTATTCTCCCAAAACCCTGTCAACCATTTCAAACATACTGTCTTTAGAAGTGGCAACAACAAAATAATCGTTTATTACTGCATAATCTATTGCAAAAGAAGAATCAACAAAATTCAAATACCGCATATTTGTTCCTTTATAATTCCCCGTCTGAAATTCTTCATTAGCTAACATTCCAGTTTCTTGACCAAGAAAAACCGGTCCTAAATCAGTTCTCATGGTTGTTTCCCATTCCTGCAAAAAATTATTAAGATATTCACGATCTTTTATTTTAGCTATAAATCCTGATCTAATTCCTTCCTCCTGTGAGTAATACAAAAACATATATTCATTATCCTTACCAAAAACTTCCAAACAACTGAAAGGCGTAGCTATTGTTAAATTATTAAATAAATCGCAAAGAGGCATGATTTCTGACCCACCTTCCGATATTTGCCTTACCACAGTTTGTTTTAATGTATTAATTGGTTGTGTTTCAAAAACCTCCTTTCTTAACTCGCCTAATAATCTATTCTCTTTCCCCACTTGCACTTCTAATACCTTAGTACTATCAACCTCAATAAAATCGGGGGACAAATTATTCGTTCCAGGTTCTCTTAAATAATTATACCAATAATAGACGCCTCCACCAGCTAATAAAATAATAACTGCAATAATTATAGGAATAATTATTTTACGAAAGGTTGATTGGGATTTAAAACCGCTGTCTTTCTCTTTTTCTTCTGAATATTCGGTCTTAGGTTCTGAACTCTTTATGGGCTCTTCTTTAACGTCTTCTTTGATCTGCTCTTCTGCTGATTTTTTAATTTCTTCCGAAACAATTGGTAGCTCTTTCGGCGGTTCATTTTGTTCTACTTGGGATGAAGAGGAGTTTTCTTTTTTTGACGCATCAGTTTCCTGCGCCGCTGAACTGCCCAATTCTTCAATATCTTTTGGCATTGTTTTTATTTCGTATTTTCCCATATTATAGATACTAATCTACAAATTTTATACTAATCTACAAATCGCGCCAAACCAAAAAGATTTGATTGTTAGTTATTTGTAATTAGCGTATTGACATTAAATTCTTATATTCGTATCACCTATCTACATTCTACTATCTTTTTTAAACAAGCTCAAATTTATTCTTCCCAAATCATCAATCTCTTTAATTCTTACTGTTATTATATCTCCCCTACTAACCACCCCCTCCAGGTTTTTAATTTTTTTATCCTTAGGAGCAAACTCTGAAATATGAACCAAACCCTCTTGTCCGGGCACTAACTCAACAAAAGCTCCGAAGTCAGTAACCTTCATTACCTTTCCTTGGAAAATCTCTCCCGGCTTAAGCTCACGGGTTAAACTTTCAATCCAGGTAATCGCTTTTTTAGCTCCTTCGGACTTGTCGCAAGATACAAATACTGTTCCGTCATCTTCAATATCAATTTCAGCTCCTGTTTCGTCAATAATTTTATTAATCATCTTGCCTCCCGGACCAATAACATCACCAATACGATTTGAATTAATTTTTAACCTAAAAACACGGGGGGCATAAGAAGAAAGATCAGGGCGCGGAATCTTAATAGTGGCTTCCATTTTGTCTAAAATTTCTTCTCTGGCTTTCTTTGCTTGCCTCAAAGCATCTTCCAAAATATTCAAAGAAAGACCATCTACCTTTACGTCCATTTGGAGCGCGGTAACTCCCTTCTTGGTCCCTGCTACTTTCAGGTCCATATCTCCATGATGATCTTCTGGTCCTTGAATATCAGTTAAAACTTTATACTTACTACCACCCGAATTCATCATTAATCCCATGGCAATTCCCGCGGCATTGTTTTTTATTGGAACGCCGGCATCTAATAATGCCAGAGTTGATCCACACACAGAAGCCATTGAGGAAGAACCATTAGAAGAAAGAATTTCTGATACCACACGAATGGTGTAAGGAAAATCTTCCTTGTTCGGCATAAGAGGAAATAGCGCTTTCTCCGCTAAAGCTCCGTGGCCAATTTCTCTTCGCCCCGGCCCCCTCATCGGTGAAACATCTCCCACTGAGAAAGGAGGAAAATTATAATGATGCATAAAACGTTTTGTTCCTTCTTGTTCCATTTCATCTAACAATTGTTCTGCTCCTGGCGGACCGAGAGTAACCACTGATAATGCCTGGGTTTGGCCCCTATTGAATAAACCCGAACCATGCGTCCTTGGCAAAATTCCCACTTCGCAAGAAAGCTTTCTAACTTCATCTAATTTTCTACCGTCTGGTCTTTTGTTTTTTTCAAGAACATTTTCATGAACCGTTTCGTCAATTTTCTCTTCAAACAATCCAAGAGCTTCTTCAATTTTTTGCGCATCGCCTTCATATTTACCTTCAATAAAATTCCCCAGATCGTCCTTAAGAGCATTTACTTTATCCATTCTTTTAGCTTTCCCTAATTGTTCATCATCTGCCAAATCCTCATTATCAGATAAATAAATTGCTTTTTCTAATTTATCGCCAATAAACTTTTCCACCTCTTTTTTCAATTCTTCGTCAGCTTTTGGTAAATCTAATTCTATTTTTTTGGGCTGAAACTCTTTGATTATGCTATGCTGAAACTCAATTAATTTTTTAATTTGTTTACTAGCTGTTTCTAAGGCAACAACAATCTCCTTTTCCGCTATCTCATTTGCTCCACCTTCAATCATATTTATTTTTGCACCTGTTCCAGCGACAATAAGAGATAGATTCGCCTCCAAGTTATCTCCGTTAATCGGATTTATAACCCATTTTTCATCCTTTTTCCCAATAGAAATTCCGGCAACCGGTCCATTCCATGGAATATTAGAAATAGATAAGGCAATTGAGGCCCCAATCAATCCTGGGATAACTGGATCATTTTCGCCGTCAAATGAAAGAATTGTGATAACTACCTGAATATCATTTCTAATTTTAGAATTAAAAAGCGGGCGAATAGTTCTATCTATTACCCGTCCTGATAAAATAGCTTCATCGGTAGGCCTTCCTTCTCTTTTAATAAAACGACTTCCCTTGATTTTACCAGCGGCATACATTTTTTCCTCGTAATCAACCATCAAAGGAAGATAATTTACCCCCTCTCTGGGCTTGTCGCTTATCACGCAAGTGACCAAAGCAACGGTGTCACCATATTTAATTGTAACAGCACCATTGGCTTGTTCGGCCAATTTGCCTATTTCTACGGAAAGTTCACGGCCGTCAATTTCCGTCTTAAAATTTTTAGATTGCATAAATCTTTTCGTCTCTGATCTATAAACTTCAGACTATAGCGAGTACACTCTAACTACAATCTACATGTTTATAGACCAGAAAACTAAGTTAACCTAATTAGTTTAATTTCTAATTAACCTAACCAAATCCTAATTTCTAACGTCTAAATCATTAGGATTATTAGAATAATTAAAAATTTTTAAAATTTATTTTATTAAATATTTTTTTGTCTCTTGACCCAGATCAATAAAATCATCTACCGCTTCTTGCAATTTTGAGGAAGTGCTTTTAGCAAAAGCAATCACCTCCACTTGTCCTCCCCAGCCACTTTTTAGATAATTAACAAGGGGAACAAAATCTCCGTCTCCTGTAACTAAAACAACTGCATCACAAAGCCGACTTAATTTTATAGCGTCTACAGCCATACCAACGTCCCAATCTGCCTTTTTCATCCCTCCCGGGAAAATCTGGAGATCCTTAGTTTTAATTTCAATGCCTAGCTTGCTTAAGGCCTCAAAAAAAGCTTTTTCTTCTCCCGTTTCAGTGGTCACAACATAAGCAATAGCCCTAACCAATTTTCTGCCAGCTACAGCAGTTTTCAAAATTTCGCGAAAACTAACCCGTGCCTGATATAAATTTTTAGCCGAGTGGTACATGTTTTGAACATCTATTAGTACTGCCACTCGTTGCTCTTTATGCTTAATTACTGTCATAAATAATAGCACGAATCTACATAAAACCAATCGGCCTTCGGCCTCTACCGTAGAACCGCGCAAAGATTATTTCTTTAGTCCCAATTCTTTAATTACTTTTTTATATTTTTTTTCGTCTCCATTTTTTAAAAAATCCAAAAGCTTCTTCCTTTTAGAAACCATGCCCAAAAGACCACGCCGAGAGTGATTGTCTTTAGGGTTCTTTTTAAGATGGGTGGTTAGTTCGTTTATTTGTTCAGTTAAAATAGCAACTTGAACTTCAGAAGAACCAGTATCCTTATCGTGACGCTTATGCGTTTTAATAATATTTGATTTTTTTCTTTTGTTTAACACGTATATTATTCCAATCTACAAATAAAATCCTAATCTAACTATAACCTTCTAATCTACAAATGAAAGACTAGCTTGTAAAAACGTTCAGATAATTCTCATTCAAAGATTAGCAGTATATTGATTCGGATAAAAATTCGTAATATTAGGACAATTTATTAATTCTACTCCAGATTCTAACATAAGTCAAGAATAAATACAATAAGTAAGGATGTGCCTAAAAATAGAACCTTAATTAAATCCGAAAAATATCAATTAAAAATATAAAAAATAATAAAGTTATTCTACGTTTATTTTATCACTAATTCTAATTTTAATAAATCCCGAGATATAATTCAACTAT
>Ga0180433_10002601_pt1 | contig 27586 bp, 54 predicted proteins | sample SS_ome_8_FD_132980 | JGI IMG/M metagenome (GOLD analysis project Ga0180433, IMG submission 132980) | Hypersaline lake sediment archaeal communities from the Salton Sea, California, USA - SS_1_D_1 metaG | ecosystem: Environmental > Aquatic > Non-marine Saline and Alkaline > Hypersaline >... | reverse complement strand
TTTTCTTCTTTTTCTTCTTCTTTTTCTTCTTGCCGCCCTCTTTCTTTTCACCGAATTTGGAATCATCAATGTCGCCCATTGAATCATCATCAAACGGCACATCATCTTCAATTTCTTCATCGCCATCGCCATCAACGTCAAGTTTCAGCTTTTTGAGAGTTTCCAAAAATGCTTTTTTAATAACGTCATATTCTGGATGCATGTTAACGATGCTGTCCAGCGGAAATGTTGAATCGACAATTTTATCAGGGATAGGTGATTCTCTATCAATGAAACGATGTCCAAGATATTGGGTATTTTCCATTCCTGCACCTTCACGAGTCCACGCAAGGGACTTTCCATTGTCAGGACATGAAAAATTTGTATACCCTCCACCTTTGGGAGATTTTGCAATTGAAGCAATTTTTTGCTCCATGAAGAAATGAGAAGCTTCAAATATCTGGACGCCTTTCTTTTCTTCTTTTCTGCTATCATGCACCCAGAGAAAATAAACAACTCTGTGTTTGGCAATCAGCTTTTTCCAAATGTCTTTGTGAATTCGATTTGCTTTGAGAAATTCACAAATTGGGCAGGGTTTTCCAAAGTTTTCATAGGGACAAACATAAGGATTGTTCATGTTTCCAATGTTCGTATGAACAAATAGATCTAAAACATAATCCAAGTCGCCTTCACTTGAAATAGGTTTTAACTTATCATCGAACGGCATGTCCGGACCAGCTTCAAATGGGATAATATCAACCAAATGATCTGCTTCGGTACATTTCCAAAATTCAATCCCATCTGGCACAGCTTCATTGTTAAAGATAGTTGGATATCTACCTTTAGTAGCTTTAGTACCAGCGTTGTGCCTCCTTTGAAGCCCTCCGCCTTTCTTTTTCTTTTTTCGCATTCTGTCACGAAAACCCATAACAACTTTCTCCTTACTTTAACGGATTAAACGGCTCTATGGCCTTTGTCCTTTTTTAAGACCAGTTTTCTGATCTTTTCGCATCTGCAAAGTCTGAATGTCTTTTACTTTATTTCTTGGTTCTGAATAAAATCCACCAATTCGTAAAGACACTTTATTTTCCAGTGCTTTCTTTCTATGCTCAAATGCCTGTTTTGCGGCCAACATCAGATTTGCATCTTTTGTGGCGTTAATAAAAGCACGTTCAGCCTTTTTATATTTATCAGTCGAATAAATATGCTCTTTGATTGCTGGCTCGGTTGGTTTTGTATCAAAGATTTTTTCCCAATCTTTTTTAATGCTCGAATACATAGTGGCATATACATAATCCATTTTTGATTTTTTAATGTCTTTGGTATGCAATGCTTCGGCATGTGCTTCTGCATAATAAAAGAATCTTGATCCTTGTTCTGACCATTCGGCATCAAGATCATTATCGTTTATCAATAAATCTTTGGAGATATCATCTCCTAATTTATTTGCCTTGTTTTTCTTTTTAGACATAATTGCTCCCAATTACTCGTTATGATGTTGCCATAAGACTGCATTACAATAACAATGAACTGCTCCTATGGTCATGCCTGTTGTATGATTATGATGCAGATGAATGAAACTTTTAAAAAAGTTTTTTGGAAATAAATTTATATCTATTTTCAGACATCTCACACTTGAGCATGGATTTTTATATAAAGATTCTCCACAATGACTACATTTTTTATTTTGCTTTTCGATATACTTTTCACGCACAATTTTGCGCTGATACCAATCCAAGTCATTGTAGTTGACCGGCAGATTATTTAATTCCACATTTCTCATTATTCAGGACCATCAAAAATTGCTTCATAACAGGCACATGATAATCCAGCTTTTCCGTCATCAAAAAAGTTTTTTCTGAATGGTTGCATCATAGTCCAGACTTCATCTCCGCCGTTATTCAACAAAACAGAGTTTAAATACCCAAGAATGGGTCTTCTTGCTGATTCCCCATCTCCTTTGTATTCTTTGAGCATTTTTTTAATTTTAGACCATTTTGTTTTTGAAGGCATATTGTAATGGCAAAGAGTTCTGCAAATATCAATAACCTCAGATTCAGATGTTCCGGCAGATTGAAGTGTACTTATTGCACGATCAGTATCATCCATATCAATGACTTGATCAAGAAGTTTTAAAGCCTGACCTGCTGAACCATCAGAAAGTTCAACGATTTTATCTCTAACAGCCATTGATATTTTTTCTCGTTTCTCTTTCTTGAGAATCCTTCTCATTAATGCCTGCATTTCAGAATCTTTTAATGCATCAAGCTCATAAGCATGGCAACGTCTTTTAAATGTTTGTTTTAGTGTTTCAGGATTTGTAGTGCATACAATGAAATGTACATGTTCAGGTGGTTCTTCAAGAGCTTTTAACAAAGCTTCCTGAGATGGTTTTGTAAGCATGTGTGCCTCATCAAGGAGAAATACTTTCTTTCCTCCACCGAGAGCAGAATATTTTATACTGTTCAGAAGATTTCGGATTCCATCAATACCTCTATCATCTGCTGAATTCAATTCTTTGAAATTTGATTTTTTACATCCAAGACCTCTTGCAACAATTCTTCCAAGTGTTGTCTTGCCAGTACCTCCTTGACCAGTGAATAAAAATGCCGCAGGAGGATTTTTTCTTTTCAGTATTGGTTTTAGACTTTTTACAATGTCTTCATTACCAACGAATGTTTTAAATGAATTTGGGCGATACTCTGTTTGAAGTGACAAGATTTACCTCTTTACTTTTTTGAATATTCACTGCAAGTTTCTGCCTCAGATTGTGGAGCATTACATGCCCAATCAAAATGACTGCACCAGTTATTATTTTGATTAACACAATCGTTTGGGTTCTTGGATTGATTTTTCTGCCATTCAAGCAATAAATTGCCAATAAAACGAGATCGTGAAATTCCTATTTTATCAGCTTGATTTTGCAGATCTTCTTCCAGTTTTTCAGGAATGGTTATTGATATTGTTTTACTGGCCATTTTCTTACCTCTTTTTCATAATTTTTTGTAAACATATTGTAGTAATTAATATATGTTTTTATTATTAATATGTCAAGAACATATTATTAATTTCTTAATGCTCTTTATGCAAATAATATGGTTCTTTCATTAATGGAACAAAGATCAGGACTTTCATGATAACCATACCAACACAGAATCTTCTCTCCTCTGTTTGTTACACGCTTCCACATCTTACCTGCATAAACACCAGAAGGGCGTGAGGTACTATATTCTGCAAGCTTATTACATGCTTCCGCAGTCATAATAACCGAATCATCGTCAATCAAGAAATCTTTTGAATCTGGCTGTCTCCATGCCTTTCCTAATGGATCTATTATCAGAGGTATTTTATTTTTATTTATCTTCATCTTTTCTCCAGGTATAATCGTCGCAAGGACAATATTCAGTATCAAGATAATCCTCACATTCGTCATGATAAATGCAAGGCAAATCAGGTATGTCAGGACCGATCATTGGTTCAATTGTTGGCATTTGATAGGTCTCCCATCATCATCCAATTTAATAGCAACAGCCATTTTTTGACCAAAGTTCACTGTATGATAAACGTGACCTTCAATACAGATAGATTCATAGTCTGTAGGATCAGTACCCATCTTGCATCCTCGAATAGATACTCCAGCAAGTATTATAAAAATAATACCTATTACTATCCAAAATAGTATGTCTACTTTGTCTGGCATTTCCATATTATCTCCTTAGTTAATCAGCCATTTAATAATGGCTAAACTTTTCAATACAGGTAAACATAGTCCAATGAATGCCAAACCAAGTACAAAAATCATCATGGCATATACACCAACTCCATGCCAATCAATAGGTGAATTTGATTTCATTTTATTCTATCTCCGCATTTGTTTCCAATTTAATGTCAGTTATAATACTCACATCACAAGAACCTGCACGATAATGTCTTTGAAAATCTATTGATACCCCAGTTATAATAATTCCGCCAGTATCTTCTTTAAATTGATCCATTGCCTTTTTCAAAGCATTTCCAATTTCTTTGACTGCTACAGACTTTGCTTTTTTATGGTCTGCGTTTAAGTCATCCATTTTTTCTTTTAATGTCTTGTTTTCTTTTGTCATGCGGCCTCCTGATACATTTCTTTTATTTCGTCCATTGTATATTCAACCATAGCTGAGAAATTTCCACCGTCTTCTTTTGGTTTAGACAGTTCGATTTCAATTTCCATGGGTATTGTGAGCCATTTAAATGTTTTCTTTAAATCAGCAACAATTTTTCTAACACCTTCATGATAGAAAACTATTTCATCTAATGGAACATCAGCAATACAACTATCATGAATCTGACCAATCAGTTTTGTTTTGAGATTATGCTTTTTAATGAATTTTTCAACTTCAATTAAAGTGAATACAAGCAAATGAAATGATGTTCCCTGAATTGGGAAGTTTGTGCATTGTTTTCTATCCATATATCCCTGAAATCTAAACCCAAGATGAGTTTCGATAAATCCATGCATCTGATAGAATTCTACAATATCTTTCTTCCACTGAGTGTATAATGGGAATCTTTCATTCCACATTTGTTCTTCGACATTTTTGCAGTGTTCCATAAAACTGCCTTCTGTGGGCTGTCCATCTATTACTTCGCCCAATTCATAAATGCCTTTTTCTTCAAGCCATTCTCTGACAGTCTGACCGTTTGGAAGTTTTAAACCAGCTTCAACTACTGACTCCCAAAGAGTTAGAGCGCATGATCCGAACCAATCACCGTAGAACTGAGCAAATGTCCAGCCATTTTTGGCAAAGAATCGAATCTTTTTGATGCATTTTATTTGATCTGCATTGTATTCGGACCTTGTCTTGTCCATAAGTTTGTATGGCAACATAAACAGATCTATTGCCAAATCTCTATGCATATCACCTTCGGTAATATCATGAATGAATTGTGGATCATGATGATATGTGGCAGAAGTTATAACCTCTGCACCAGAAAAGTCAATTTCACTTATTACAGAGTTCGGTCTTGGTATAATACCCATTCTTACCAAGTTGCCAATTTCTGGATCTCGTTTTGGAAGATTCTGAAAGTTTGGTTTTGAACTACTTCCACGATAACTTACTGGAATATGAAGATCAAAGAATGGATTTATTGTTCCTTTATAAGTCTCTCTTGCAAACTGAGCCAGATAAGTTCCTTTTGCTTTTTCAAGACGTTTCATGTCTGTCAGCTTATCTACAAATGGAAGATTCAATCTTTCTAAAGTGGGCTTATCTGTTTTATAATTTCCATTTTCAGTTAAAACAGGTTCTTTGCCAAGTACTTCATAAAATAATTTACCAAGATCTTGATTAGAGCCAATGTTCAACTCTCTATGGAATTTCTTTTTGAATTTTTTTGCTTCACGACCATTAGAAAGATATTTCTTTAACTTCTTGATTCTGATTTCCAATTTTTTATCAGTTTCATCGAAGTATTTCATATTAGTGTGGATTCCATTTAACTGAATTCCACTCATTGTATGAGTACCTTTCATAAAGAATTTGTATGCTTTAAACATTCGCTTCATACGAGGCAGATATGCGGTTTGATCCTTATAAAGCATCCAAAGAAAAATACAGTCAAGACCATTATAGATCAGCAGTTCTTTGAATGGAGCCTTTTCAACTGTATTGAATTCGCCATCTTTTGATTTAAGAAATGGTTTTATTACCTCGTCATAAGGTCTAACACCGTATCTGACAAATGTTTGAAACTTTAACCCGGTTGATGCTCTGCGGTTATCTATGATGTGTTCTGCCATCATTGTGTCCCAGTGCCAATTTACTGGTCTTGCACCACCACGAACAGTTGACCACATATCTTCAAACTTATGATTATGAGCCATCTTTTTGATTTCTTCATCAAGCAGAATCTTTGCCCACAATCTTTTTATAGTTCTTAATTCTTTTTTTGTCCAATATGATTTGTAATCAAAAGGAAATGCATACGCTTTTTTTGCGTCAACAGCAACACCAATTGTTACTATTTTATGTCCTGCACGAAATGGTTTTAAGCCAGTCGTTTCATAATCAAATGCAATTTTTTGCTTTCTTCTTAGAATTCGTTTTAAGAAGCTTTTAACAGCTTTAAACTCTCGAAGTATAGTAACATATTTCTCATAGTTTATTTTCGGCTCAAACGAACGTTTTAGACAGTGCGATACTCTTTTTATGTCTCGCTCAAAGACAGAATGAAGATTTTTATTCTTTTGCTCACGTAAAAGCTGATAGGGAGCATGTAAACACATTACAAAACAATTGGATTTTGAATCTGGTATTTCGTATGATCGCCATCTATCAATTTTACGATTTGAAAAGTTTTCTCCAAACAAAGATGTGATTGCAATAGGACCCAAAAGCAGAACTAATTTTGGTTTCAGAGTTCTAATTGCTTTTTCCACATTTGGATGACAGCATTTTATTTCTTTATGGGATGGGATTCTACCCATGGGAGGTTTGCAACTTACCGAATGCATTTTCCAGCAATCTCGACTGAGTGAGACATTAATACTGGCTAAGGCTTTTTGTAGAATTTTTCCAGCTTCTCCAATGATGGTTGCATTATATTCATCTTCTTCCGGAGTAGGAAAACTATTGATGATTAATATTTCTTTGCGACCCTCCCCAGAAACTTTTATCTTGGGAGAGTCACAACGTTTATATAATTGGCATTTTAAGCAATCTGCTTCAAGTTGATCAGGATCAACTTTTACCTCAGTTTTTCGACTTATTTCTGTGGATGTAAAAAAGCCCATCTTTTCTCCTTAGTCTTTTTCCATCAGTGCCGTTATAAGCAATAAATTCTTGCTTTGCAGACTTACTTTTCCTTCTCCATGAATTATTGTTGATGAATAACTTAACATCTCATTCAAAAACGTAGGATTGATATGAAATTCAAGATCTTCGCCTTTGTAATCAATCTTTGTTTTTGTATTCATTTTGCCTGCGTCAGAATTTGCAGAGATGAAACAAGCACCTTTCTTGATTTTTATTGTTACGGAAGAATCAAACTCAGTGCTGAATATTTCTGATATTTCCAGATTGTCTGATATGCCGGAAGATAAAGTGATCTCAGTTCCTTTTTTAGCATCTTCAAGAATCTCAGAAAAGTCAGGGTATTTTCCAACAACCCTTCTTATGGATAGTGTGAATTTATCATCATCGTTTTTAAAATGAAGATGAGATTTTGTGATGCCGTATTGTTTGACATCAAGGTCAGACAGAACGGAAATAACATCATGTTTGATCAGCATCGTTTTCATTTTCTTTGACAATGGTGTTAGAGCAATACGATTGTTATCAGATGCAAACATTTGGTCTTTATTGATGTATGCATATTGCAACGTATTTTGAGATTCATTTTTGGATATAGCAAAATGGCAAAGTTTCAGACATTCAAGAAAGTTTTCCGGCACCTTTATCCATTCGCATTTTTTTACTTCTGCAATAATGATATCTGTTCTTTCTTTGATTTCTTCATCATTGAGCAAAGCCAGTTTTAATTTTACCTTTGATGATTTGATTATGAAGTTTTCATTTTCAACCGCAATAGAAACCTCTTTATCAGTGATCTTGTTCATCGTTCTGATGAGATTATTGGCATGAACAAAACCAGTAAAATCTGATTCGAATTTATGTTTTGCCAAGATTTGATTGTTGTATGCAATTAAATATTTTCCAGTGAATTGAAAATACAACATACTTTCCAAAGATTTACTTTTGGATAGTCCAAATTTAATTGCGTCCAGTATTTCACAAAAAAGTTTTCTGTTTACTATCATTTTTTATTACCTTTTTATAAATGAATTCATGCGAAAAGCACAATCTACCGTTAGAAGTTTTCCAGTGCTTAAAGAATTTATTTGGTGCTGAGTTTGTGGAACCGTTACTGCTTGTTGCCAGCCATTTATCAGATTGATTTCTATATACGCCAAGCTTTCTGTGAGATGTTTTGGCAAAATATCTGTGACCTTTGCTTACATAAAGTTCCGCAATCTTTTCTGACAGTCGTATGCCTATGCCAAAACCTTGATAGTCAGGTAAAATCACGATTCTGTGTTCTCTCCAAGCATGTTTTACAGTGCCAGATGGTAAAGTACAGACAGCAATTAACCCGACCAAAATGTCGTTAAAAAAGGCAAGAAATACTTTGGAAGATTTTAGTATTTCACCACTTAAATAATGATGCTCTCTAAAAATCTTCCACGAGGAGTGATCTCCCTCATATATTCGGATTTCAATTTCAGGTCGTTGAAGCCACCTCCCAGAATACAATTCATTTGTACTCACATCATATACCCAGGTCGGTTGTATCCATTCAATAATATCATAATGACAAGTAGCAAAAACTATTCCACTTAGCTTGTTCTTTTTTATGTACTTACTCATGGAATTGCAGGCTGATTTTGCCACTGTTCTGTCAATAACAGATGTGAATTCATCAACTACCATATTTGATTTTAATTGTCTTGCAAGAGATGCCCTGAATTTTTCGCCGTTAGATAAAACGTGATAGGGTCTTAACCAAGTTTTAATTGAATTTAAACCAACTGCGAATAGCTTTTTTTCAGCTATCTTTTTGGATTTGAAATGAGAAACAATTGATTTTTCTCTATTCCATTTTAATATTTTTGGTCTTCCAAAGAATTTCTTTAATATCAGACTTTTGCCACTACCAGATGCACCGACTATCAATCCAACTTTAAAGTCTTTGGGAAACTCAGGAATATTATCAATGCTGAAAGTGTTTTTGCCGTCAAATTCTATGTCATAATCATACGAAACTTCCCTTGCTAATTTATCTAACTTAACAAGGGAAGTTTTTTTAATATAATTATGAGAAATTATATTATCAGACATGGGAAATTATTTTTCCAGGGATTTCACATATTTGAAATAATTTGTCATAACACCGACAACATGATTTACAGTTGTTTTCATGCCGCTTTTTTCACGATCAGGGAAGACTTTGACAACTTCGTCCAGAACTTTTTCACGGTCGAGGGAATTGTCGTTGTCAACGATTGCCCGAATGATTTCATATCCGACTTTGGGACCGGCAGGTTTTTTGGCTTTTTTGGCTTTTTTCTCTTTTTTATCAGCCTTTTTATCAGCTTTTTTGCCGCTCTTTTTACCTTTTTTGGCATCTTTCTTTTCATCGGCAGAATCATCTTCTTCGGTGGAAGCAATGTGATTGTTGTAGAAATTGATTGCTTCATCCGGAAGCTGTTCAACGATGTCCTGTTCACGGTAGTCAATGATAACGTTGGTGAAATTTTCAACAATTTCTTCTCTTTTAACGCCTACAAATTTGATGGGCGTTTTTTCGGCTTCTTTCAAAACCTTGTTCAGTGCTTTTACGGCAGCTTTGAATTCGTTTGTTGGGAATTTTTTGGCCATTTTCTTTCTTCTCCTTCTTAATGCATTAATAAAAAAATTTAATCAAGTTACTCAAGTACAAGTTGTAAACAATATAATGATTAAATAATGATATGTCAATAAAATATTAATAAAAAATTAATATTATTCTTTTTCCCTTAATTTCTGAATAGTTAAAGGGAAAGCTTTTTTTCCTGATCCCCTTCCGCCTGGCATAATTTTTGTGATCACTGGTTTATCACGCATTAATTGAGCTTGTTTTTTGGACATATGCTCACATAATGGAAAATCTTCAAAACCGTCATACCCGAACTTCTGACCACATATAGGACATTGACCATACATTGTTTTATTCTCTCTTTTTTAGATTACTGATCTTGAAGATACAAGAATCTTAAAACGTACTTGATTCCTTCTCTGTTTCAAGCACTTTTGTTTATTTTACATAGCTCTATGTGTCTTTGAGCGAGAAAAGCTCTTAAATCAATCAAAATCATTTGCGTATATTTGACGCCCATACACTTTTTGTCTGACCATTCTTAAACGGCTTGCCAGCTTTCGTGTATGCTGTTCCCTTGTAAACTGCTTCCGGATATTCTTTATTGAATCCATAAGCAATAGTGATATGTTCAACCAAAATTGTCCCAATATGATCTGTGACAAAATCACCAACTGCATACTCTGCATTTTCAAGTACGAACTTTTTGGCATGTTCGTAAAGTTCTTCGTCATGCTTTCTTTTCAATACGTTCCTGCCTCTTACATATTCATCTCTGTCCATAATCTCTCCTTTTTAATTAAAAATCATAATATGAATCAAGGTATGACTGACCCGCTTTAACGTCTTGTAGCACTGTACAGGTTTTTCCTGGAATGAAATGCTGAGAACGTGCCTCAGTGATTCCATATTTGATAATACCCATTTCTTTCTCGCTCGGAGATTGATTTAAACCAACCATCATATTGACATGCTGATTCTTGCCATAAAATCCAGCTTGATGAGTTGAATCTAATACACCAGCTTTATGTCCTTCTTTATTCGCCTGCGTTGCAGTTATCACAAGCACGTTAAATTCACCAGCCATTTTTGCCATTAACTTCCATGCCTCATCAACTGCCCTATAATCATCGAATCTTGAACCGATATCCAAAATATCAACGTAATCAATTATGAAAATATCTGGTATGAATCCATCTATTGCATTCAATACCTCAATATCTCGCATCATCTTGTCATAGGTTAAAGTGTATTTTTTATGAACAGACAATCTACCGTACTTATTGAACATTGCTTTATATCCTGGTGATCTCTTTGAACCCTCAATCATTCTGCTTACTGTGAAGATATCGTCAGCTTGTCTGTATATGGTATCTACATACACGGTCATATCAAATTCATGTGGACCTCTTCCGCTTTGACACATAGTACATGGTTTATGTGTTGGATCTGAAATGAATTCTTCTCCATCTAAAACTATTACAGATGAAGCACGATCACCGCATTCGCCTGTCTGATTCTTTACGCAATCAAAAACTGGGTATGTATACTCGCCAGCCTCAGTGACCATAGGTTCAAAAGATTTCATGATACGTGGGAGAATTTCTGTCTTTGTCATTTCGATAGACCAAAACAATGTTTTCTTTTTCTGCAATACACCTTGTTTGAAATGATCTACAAGAGTCCAACTTTTACCACGTTTAGCAGGAGCGTAATACCCCACAACATCGCCACGTTTGTAATTTCCTAAGTATCTGCCAAGATCTCCGGGAAGATTATAGAAGTTCTTGTCTTCCTCATCTCTTTGTTTGTATATCTCTGTGACCTGATCAATGTCGCCAATGTTTATCAAAGAGCCAGAATCAAGATCAAGAGTTACCTTGTTGAACTTTGTTATTTCTTCCTCTGCCTCATCATAATCACCTTTTTCTTTGAGAACAGAAATATTGTTTACCATTATTTCTAATTCTCTTTTTCGAAAGTAATCAATTGCAGAAGATGCCAGATAATCAACATTGATCGAATCTTGATCATACTGGTCAGATAACATTCTCAATAAGTCACCAATTAACTCAGACTCAGAATCTTTTAAAGTTGGTGCTTCTGATTCGTAAATGTCCTGAATATGTTTGAAAGGTGCCCTTTCATGAGCTTCATAAAACGTTGTGCACCACAAAGCAACTTTTTTCAAATATGAATTTACAAAATAATCAAGTTGAAATACGGGCATGATTCGTTTTAAGAAATCACTGGACGTTATTAGACCAGTACAAATGCGTTTTTCTTCTGTTACAGATACGTTCCTGCTCTGGATCATACGAGTACGCTCCGATTGTTGTTTTTCAGTTTCAGTATATTCCGATCTTTAGCCATAGGTAGAAATTCATCAGCAATAAATCCATTTTTTGTAATATAAACCAATTTGAATTTATAATTTTTGTCCATTTTTTCTTTTATGTATTTGGACACTACATCAATGATGCCAAACGGATAGGACATTGTTCTTTCTCCGCCTTCGACAAATACATATTTTTGGGAAACTTGCTCAGTTGCTTTTGCAACTCTGTTGAGTATGCTTGAATCAATGTCATCAATGCCATGCACATCTGCTCGTTTGAGTGAAGACAAGAAACGTTTACCTTCTTGAGTCAATTCACCCTCAGCCGATCTATTCATTTTCTGATGCCAAAATAATAATGGGGACCAAGATTTGCCCCCATTAAATCCTTCTTGAAAAATAAATGATCCAATAGATCTTATCTTTTTCTTACCATATTTATCTGCTTGTTTCATATGATATTCAAAGACCTCAATCAGAGTATCTAAATCCCATTCAAAGTCATCATATTTTTTGGGAATATCAATTATTTTGTAAGGTGCTTTACATTGAGAAGAAAACAAGGCATGAAGTTTATCAAGGGAATTATTTTTAGCTTTAGGACTTTTATGTTTTGTAATTCCATAACTAAGCAATTCATTATAATTTCTAAGGTCAGTTATTGAATGTTTATATTTTGGTTTTGGTATATCAACGTTTTCTTTTGAATCAACGGTCTTTTTCTTTTTAACAATCTTGGTCAATTTTCTTGATTTGATCAAAGTCTTGCTTTTTTTATTTATCGGCCCTTTAGGGTCGTTAGAATTATTTATAATTCTTTTTTTAGTAGTATCTGTAATAGTAGTATCTGTTAATGTTTTGTGTTTTTTACTCAGTTCGTTATGTGTTTTTTGCACAGAACGAACTTTGCTTTTAACACATAACTGTTTTTTATAGATATTTAGACTTTTTGCAATTTTAATTAGGTCTTTTTTTGAATCAGGGAACTCATAATCAAGAAGGTAATCAGAACATTTTTCTAATACGTTTTCAAATTTATCTGTTAATGTGGTGTGTGTTGTTGGATTTCCTTTGTATTTTCTTGTTATTGTTTTTATTAGTCCAAGTTTTATTGCCATCTTTTTTGCATTTCTTGCTTCATCAAAAGATATAAAACATTCATTGAACCAATCTTTGTCTGCTTTTGCAAGCCAAAACTCATCATCAATTTTTACTCTTAATTTGTATTTGTTATTATCTTTTGAAGGAATGTGCCAGTAGAATATTTGACTTAGGTATGATGCAAATTTTATATCTCCTAAAGCCATAATCATAAATGATTGACTTATTTTAACACAATTTTCACTTGACTGAAAACCGCTTGCAAACTTTTTTGATATAAGCATCAGATTATGCTCTTTTTAAATTTAGTAAGTAGATAGTCCATGTCAATTGTGTATTGACATATTCCTGGTGCTATTATTGTTGTTTTTATATACAAAGGAGGATTTTCTTGAAATAATCGTAGTTCACTTTGATTTATGTAATTTTTAGTTATTATTTTATCGTGTACAATTACTCCATCAGCTTCTTGTTTTATAATCATTTGTTTAAGTAGACACGAAAGAATAATTCCATCAATTGTAGAGTCTGTACATTGCATACAGATTTTGTAAGAAGGGATATTTAGTTCAGTTAGATATTCTATAAATTTTGGCATAAAAAAACTCCTTTATAAATGGTCCCGATCTTGACAGGGTGAATAACTGGTTAGGAAATTCATGGGGCAATCAAGACCATTAATAAAAGAGTCTTTCGTATACCCTGTCAAATGTGTCCCTTGTTTCATCAAACGCTCAGTAAGTAACCAGCTTACATCGAAGCAAAAATATGATGAAATTCAAATATACTAAATTTTTATAATACTGTCAATCGTTATTATAGCCAATAATATCAACTACATAAACAAATAGGTTGCATTAATTTTTTTATCTATTACTTTGCCACAGACATGTTTTGACTTACATTTTCCTTTTATATTTTTAAAGGCACGATTTGCTGATGCTTTTGTGGTATATTTTTTATAAAAATTATAAGTGCCATTTGTTCCTATTTTTATAGATAGTTCGAATCTTTTTGGTTTCATATTAATCCCTTCCCATTTTATTTCTTATGAACCTAATATCATCCTTTTCAAGTTTATCTGGATCAGAGCCTTCTGGTATATAAAGTATCTCAACATCAATGAAAACACTAATATCATTGGCTATTTTTTCAGCGGCAACTCTTCCAGCCAGATCACCATCAAAACAAATCAGAACTTTAGTAAATCTGGTAAGCAAGTGCTTTTGTTCCGCTGTAATATTTGTTCCAAACGAACACAGACAACCATCGCCAATTCTATATTTATCAAACAATCCTTCTACCAAACAACAAATAGGATTTCTTCTTGCGTGTTCCAATCCATACAAAGAATGTTTTATTGATATTATTGATTTTTCATCTGGCAAATGTCTGTATCTTAAATTTGAATCTTCCTCAATGCTGACACTTGTGAACGTTACCAGTTTTCCTCTGTTTTTAATCGGCACTATGATTCTGTTTTTCCAATCACCAACTGGTCCAGTAAAATGCAGATCATATTTTTTAGTTAAATATTTCCAACTATATTTTCTACTATTCAAATATTGAGCATGATATTTGTTTATTTTTCTGGTTGCTTCGGCAGGCAAGCTTACACTGATAGCTCTTTCCTGTTCTTTTTCAGAAAATATTTTCATCTCTCTTGGAACAGAATCCCCAAGAATGCTCATAGCTTTGCTGTATGAACCAATTTCCTCAGATAAGTATTTAATTATTGTTCCAGTTGTTCCGCATTTGAAACAAGAAACACTTTTACCACCAAGATTAATTCCAAGATGATTTGAATCATCGTCACAAAAAGGACACGATACACCAATCCAACCATCAGATACGTTTTTTCCAGATTCAGTGTAATATATATTTAAATCATCCAAAACTTCTCTGATGTCGATTTGATCAAATTGGATTCTTTTTTGTTTATCTCTTTGTCTTCTCAAAATAATCCTTTAAATATTTTCGAATTGCATTTCCAATCTGATATTGTATTTTTCAATAGCCGTTCTTAGCTCCATAATGAATCTATTCTGAATGGCATCAATATCTTCACAACATTCATGTTCAGTGATTTCCCTTTTCATATCATGAACACAGAAAGTATGCCTGGATTCTTGAACAATTTGTATTTCTTTAACTTTTTCCAATTTAGCAAGACGATCCTGATTAAGTTTAACCATACGTCTAATATCTCTTGCCTTATCAAATGAATGCAGATCCATTATATTCTCCTTTAATCGGTATAAACTTGCAAGTGTCCTTCATCATTGATAAAAATTCTCATTTCTTTTCCGGTTGAGAATTCAATATATATTTCTTCCCTTTCATTGCAATAAGCGTCCTCTTTTCCTGTGTTTATATAAAATTCAAACACTTTTGCTCCCATGATTTCTTTATTTATTTCAGTTGGAGATTCTATTACAGTGGTGAATTTTTTATGCAAAGAAGGAGTTTTGCTTATTTCAGATATGGTAAATTCAGCCATTATTTTTCCTTTCATGCCAAACTTTAAAGTGAACGTGATTAGGAAGAAGTGAATCCAATACTTCCTCTAATGGTCTGTTTCTCAGTTTCATATAAGTGAAACAGCTTGGAGCACCGCCTGCAACAAGAACAGCATACATCAAAGCTCCAAAGAACTTTGCCTTCTTTGTTACTATGTTATGGTAATGTGAATCTGGGTATCTTCTTTTGTAAGCTGTTTCCTTTTCGTTCTCTCGGCTCCACCTTACTTTTTGCACTTTTTACCTCCATGTCGAATTACTTCAATCAGTTCTTCATAACCGATTTCATACTTTCTACTGCCATGAAAATATTCCACATCCCTTTTTTCCTTCATGCTCAACATAATTGAATCTCGAATACCATCAAGACATGATGTTCCACCTACAGCAGATGTTTTTACCTTTTTAATGTGTAAGTTTTCGTAATCTTTTTCCATCATAATTATTTGTCCATTTCCTTTCTAAACCCATTCAATAAAGGTTTGTAATAAGTATTAATTCTTTCAATAACCTTTTTATACTCAACCTCTGATATGAATCCATGACATACAAATTCGTGAGCTTTTGATTTCATATCCTGTTTAGTTTTCATAACAGTATTGTATGCGAGGTTAATGGCAGGTTTCTTTAACTTTTTCCTTAACTGTCTTGTTGACATGTTTTTTCCCTTTATATTCTTTGCGTAAACAACCACAAGATTTTGTTTTTCCAGTCATTAAAGCATAAAGACGGACATTTACAGTATTTCCACAAATACATTTGCATTTGTATTGTCTGCATTTTGTTCCTAATTTTACACAGATATATGGGTCAGTTTCTTTGAGGACTATAAGTCTACCAAATCGTTGTCCTGTTTTAAGAAATATTTTTCTACTTGCCATTTTATTTCCTTATAAGTTTAAGGGAGGGAGCGCCAAAAAAGAAACTATATTAAACTTTTCTGGCCCACCCTATGTGTTAACTCCCTCCCAAGATTAATTTATTTTACATCGAATGGAACTCCTGTGTAATCTAAAGCTTCTCGAAGTTTGCCTACTTTGTTTTCTAACCACCAAACATATTTTCTTGTATAAACTAAACCTTTCTTTCCTTTTTTATGAGAACCCTGTTTTGAAAAGTAATGTGAATGTAATCCAGTTTCAGCGTGATATTCCTTAGAAAGACTCATTTATTTTCTTATCCTTTGTTTACAAAATAATACATTATAGCTCCAAATCCGACAATGAATATGAAATATTCAAATTGTTCATGAAATGATCCAATTGATATTCCAATAAGAAACAATCCTCCAAAATAGATCAAATCTTTTAGTCCCATAATTTATCCTTTACCAGTCTGGTCCATTTTCATAATAACAATCTTCGGAATTATAATCTTCATATGAGTCGTAATCTGGTCGTTGAAGATCTCTTTCATCGCCAAATATAAAATAACCATTACTGAATGAATCTCTGCCTTTGATCTTCTTTTCTTCTGGCCAAATCCAGTACAAAATTTTAGGAAATATGAACATAAAGAATACTACTGTGGCCATTAATTCTATGATTATTTTGATCATTTGACTTTCCTTTATTTTGTTTCCAGGTCGTAATGCTCTGCAATCATTTCAAACAATTTGTTGTGGTCGTCATTCATTATTGGATATCCATGAATTGCACAATTTATCAAATGTCCGATGACTTGATGCTCTGCTCCATTTCTGCCCTGTTCTTCATAGGCTTCGTCCAAGCTTTCAAATTCATCTTCCCAGTCCCAGACGTATTCACACTTCAAATCCTGCACTTGTTCATTCACTTCTTCCTGACTGTTGTTTTCCTTAATTGATTCGAACAGTTTTTTAATTATCATCAGTATCACCAAACCTTTCAGACATTTCGCCAACACACAAATCAAGAGATAAGGCACAATTTTGACAAACCCAAACTTCTTTTCCATCAGCTATTCTTTTAGCTATGCTTCTGTTTGGTCCCATAACCGATGCAATTTCTTCATTGCCAACCAATACTGAAAGAGCTTGCTGTTCTTTAACAGCTTGCATATCAATACACATTCTATCTACTTTCACAGTGTAGAACACAGGTACATGACTGTTCATAACGCCCAAATCACATAAAGCGCATTTTTGAATTTCATTAGCTTTTGCCTCTTTCATAATCTTATTCTCCCTTTAATTTTTTTAATCTTGATATAAATTCTTTTTGCAATTCATCAGGATCACCGAAACATGGAAAAGTCATTCCCACATATTTTATTGCAAGATGATCCATTATTAATTCTGTTTGGCAAGTATCTGTCCATCCACCACTTGCTATTTCAAAAAGTAAATTCATTGGCAGGTCAGATGAAATTATTTGATTCACAGAAAACTTACCAATTCTGCTTGCTACTTCCTCAAATGCTTCATAAGAGATTGATATATGTCCATTTTTTAATTTATATAAAATTTCCATTTTATTTCCTTTTATCCATCGGTGGATCCATATCTGTAAGATCTTCACCTTTTTCTATCGCTTCTTTGATCTTATCCCAATCACCATGTTTCCAGGGAATAAACTGTGGTGCTCTTTTGCACTTCACACAATTTGACCGATCATGCATGATAGTAATTTTGCCTGAGTTGAATAAACGAGAAACAGGCATTGATTTGTTGAAACTACATTCTGATGGATACGGTAATCGTCCAGAGTAGTATTCACACCAACGACCAAGTTTTGGTTTGATCTTAATTGGTTTCAATTTTTTCAAGGGAATGTGTTTGAGCTTTGGTTTGATTACAATTCCTTCATAATCTGGTTTATGTTTTAGTTTATCCCCTGACTTTACCTTCTTTCTGCTTTTTATTCCTTTGAATTTCTTTTTGATTTTTCTCATCAGTCCCACCACATATCTGTTTTGGACATATCATTTAATTTATCAGTCAAAAGATATCTAACCTGCTCTCTTGATAGTTGATATTTACCTTGAGCTTTTTTTATAAAATCAGTCAGTTCGTTTTGGGCTCTGATAACTTCTGTATTCTTTGCATCAGTTTCCTTTTCAGGAGCCTTCATTGCACATTCAGGGCATTCTGCTGTTCCTCTGAAAATAATCATATTATCAGGAAATTCATCAGTCACAGGTTTTTTGCAGGTAAAACAGTGCAATTTCATCATTCCTCACCCTTCCCGTTGAACTCTTTACATATCCGACATTGCCATGTTTCGAGAGGATCGCCAGCACGACCAGACCAGACCAAATCTTCATTGTAATGGGTTTCAACTTCATAAGGAAGATATCCATCCTCATCCCTTAGTTTTTCATCCTCGGGATCGTCTGGAACTTCCATTTCAATAAACTCGACCTTATCAAGATCAACTACCATACCACATTTTTTACATGATCCCAGATTCATTATTTAATTCCTTTGATATATGATAGTGGTATTTTCAATTCTTTTCCCTGAGGAGTAACTCTGACACGAACATAATTTACACGTTTTTTGGCACGAAAATATGAGAAAGAGAAATCACCCTCTCCTTCTTTCACAATTGTACCATTAAAACAGAAACCGAACCCTACAATCCATCCACACATTTCTTTGTGTTTTTGAACTTCCCATTTTATTGGCGTGTTTATTACTTCTTCTGGTTCACCGCCAAACCCATTGGGATTATTACTGATTCGTTTCTTTTTATAAACTCGGCAGTACTCTCCAGTGAACAGACAAGGTTTTCCCATGAAATATTTTTGATCATTTGTTTTAGGATATTTCATATTGATTAATCCTCCTCCAATATATCTTTCACAATCATTGCAACATTGTCACCATTAACAGCGCAATAGGAGTCATATTCTTTTAAGGCATTATTGATTTTTTCCTTTGCTTCAATCAATTCTACCATCAGATAGAACACAAGATTGTTTCCGCACAAGTCTTGCCAAGGTTCACCATATCTCAAGGCTTTTAATGCTCCGCCCTTTTCTTGGTAAACAGTGTATTTACCGCCTTCAAGTTCTATGTAGTATTCACATCTATCCTTGAGAGTGCTGTCCTCTTTTACTTTTTCATATTGTTTCTTCTTGATTGTCCTTTCAAGATTTTCAGATGCTTTTGCAAGTTCATCTTTCCTGATCATATGATCACCAGTGGAGTGTGTTTTTTGAATCAGTTTAAGCATTTTATCTGGGTTAGTACTCTTAGGAACAATGCCACCTTCACTGTATCCTTTCTCCCCTTCTACATGCTTTGTATATTCAGGACAAGCAATTCTGTAATCATGCCACTCTTTGCAATAAGGACAAAGCGGATGTTTAAGTTTTTTCTTCAAAGTTCTGCATGTTTCGCAATCACAAAAAGTAGGCATTATTCACTCTCCTTGTATTTATATAACCATTCATGTACTTCAACCCATTTCACATCAACCTGTCCATCTTCTTGACTGATCCAGTGAAATTGCCAAGGTCTGTATTTTAGAGCAAGCAGAGCCAGGTATTCTAAGAACTTAGCGTGCCATTCAGGAACAGATAGATGATTGCCTATGTGTATTTCAGCTATACGGTTAATACTCATTGCCTTTTTTATCAGTTCTTCTACTTCCTCTATATTTTTAGGCTCTCTTAAAGCTGTGTAATCTTTGTCGGTAGAGAATTGTCCAGTGGATCTTTTGGCTAAGTCCATTTAAAATATCTCCATTGATAATCTCTGATCGCCACGCTCACAATCACAGTAATTCATTTCGTTTCCACTGCCTTTGCAAGCGAAACAAGTTGATCCGTCTGTCATACCTTCTCCTGAGCCGTAACATGTGAGACATATTCCTTCTAATATTCCATCCTCACAATTATCACAACAGCTTATTTTATCTTTACACATTATCTGGATCCTCTTCTCTTTTAGTTATCAGTTTCATTTTTGCCATAAGTTCCAGCAATTGAACATCTTCAAGTTCTATTGCTCTGATCACAACGGCATCCATTAAATTTGAGAAAAGTTGTAACGCTCGTATATGTTCCGTGTGTTCTTCACTCACTGACATGACTGTAATCATCTTTGGCACATCAAGATTTATCTCAATATCCCTTACAAATCCAATTGGACCTTCGCCTATTTTTTGTGCCATTATAAATCCTTCCAGCATTTAGGGCTTGTTTTGTCTTCTTTGTCGATCAGAATACATGTAACAGTTATTCCACATAAGTAGACAATTGCTGGAATAGCAATTATAGATCCAATTGCAAAGATGAACGGAATTATTTGAGATCCCATAATTTAAATATCCTTTCTTTTATTTTCTGCCATTTAGTTTTGGGTTTTAGTATTTCACAGATTGGACATTTTATATCAGATTTGCATTCAACGTTGAACATGGTAGAAGGGTTTACTTTATGAATATGGAAATTATAAAAATCATCAACTTTAGTTCCTTCTTTTGGAATTTCAAGAGGAAAAATATTAATTGTTTCTTCACCGAGACAGAATTCTTTTAAAGACTCTATATTTGTATTTTTGTTTATTTTTGTCATATTCAAAATCTCTCATTTAAGCGTGTTTTATGTAAAAAGCATGTCACAGTATTAATAAAACGTTAAAACTTGAAATAAGTATACAGGCCGTAGCAAACAGACAGCAAAACAAGTAACAGAAGTATATCAATTTTGTATTTTTCAAACGTTTCAAATGGATTCATTTACATTTCCCTTTTTTACCACTTTCTTTGTCCAATATCTTCCATCTTCATCAAGGCAAAGATCAAATTCACTTTTAACTTTTGGGACACCGATTCGAATGATTTTTTCCTCGATATATTGTTCAACTCTTTTTCTACTAATGCCGTCTTTTTCAAAACATCGTATTGCTTCAATTTTACTGGCAAAGTATGCTGTGCCTATGAACATTTTAATACTCCTCGTTTCTTAAATCGTCTTCTTTTTTCAGGTTTTCTACATCTTTTAAACAATCTGCACATGTTCTTGGATGTCCTGGAGGATTTTCCCACATTGTATCGTTGATTCCTGTTGTTTCACCTGTTTCATCGTACAAAAACATATCATCCATCCAGACACCACAATCTTGACACATGATTCCGTTTAAAATGTCGTTCGATACTTCGCCCATTATTTCCCCCATTCCGATTTATATATTTTATCTCTTGCGTATCCAGAATATTTCAAGACATTTACTTCCGGATCTCTCACATCATAAACTCTTGGATTTGCTCCATCTGATGGACGCAAGCATCTGCCTATAACCTGAATAAGTTTTTTCTTATCTCTTATCGGAGTGCCAAGAACTATTGCTGATAAGTTTGGAGAATCATATCCCTCAGATATTAATTGAGAAGTGGATAACAAACAATCGACACCGCCAGATTTTACAAGATCCGAGATTCTTTTTCTTTCTTTTTTCGAGGTTGAGCCTGTCAGAATTTCAGAATTTATCTTTAAATGCTGTTGTATGTTCTCTAAATGATTTTTTCTATCTGATACGATGATTTGTGCTTGCTTATACTTCTTAAAATCGTTGTTTGCATAGTACGCTATACGTTTGTTTCTATCGTCATCAGAACACATTGCAGAGATCATTTTTGAGTAGTTTATAAATAGATGTCTAAAGTTTGATCTTACTCGAATAATGTCAGGGACAAGAACATATCCCTTTTTTCTTAAACGATTAACATCAGCTTTTGTTTTAGGACCAAATAATGCATAAAGCATAAGAGTCAGTCCATCTCTCCTGAACGGGGTGGCTGACAACAGATAGTGAAATTTTGCTTCCACTTTACTAATCACATCTCTGAATCTTTTCCCTGCGGCACGATGACCTTCATCGCAGATTAACATTCCAAATTTGTTTGATAAATCATCAACGTGTTTTTCTGCGGTATTGATAATGGCAACGGTGATATCTTTGATATCTACTTTACCACCGCCCATAATCCCACAATCATAATTAAAGAACTTTTTAATGCCTTCCTGCCATTGATCCAACAATTCTTTTGAATGAACAAGAATCAAAACAGGCTGTTTGATTTTGTTGATTATTCCAAAAGCAGTGATTGTTTTTCCTGCTCCAGTAAGTGCTTCAACCATTCCAACTGGATATTTAGTTGCCTTTTCAATAAGTTCTTCCTGGTAATCACGAAAGGTCCCATTGAATTCGATATCAAGTTTGTGAAATCTGGAAGAATTATCTTTTACCAAAAGCTTGATACCTTTTTTCTCTAAAAATCTTTTCAGATAATAGATATAACCTTTAGGCGTCCAGAAGTTTTTTTCTTCATTTTGAAAGAGAAATATTTTATCTGGAAAATCAGGATCAATATACTTGCCTTGTTTTTTAGCATTTTCATATTCTGGATTATCAAACGTGAGATCTTTTTTAACTTTTTTTCGTGCTGATCGTGGTAAGTTATACCAGTAAGCTCCATCTTTTATGTATAATTTAACAGTCATTTTATCCTCTTTACAAGACAAGTATTGCTATTTAAAAGTCCAGCGTTTGGTTGTACTGATCTTTCGTTCCCATTTGTCAACAACTTTTTCCGGAACCTGCAATCTGAGTTCTTTTAACGCAACCTTCACACATTTCCAGTACTCGGCACGAAGTTTGTTTTTCTTCATATACATGAATACTTTTTTGGGATCAATCGGGGACATTTTGGCAGTTTCAGAAACATTCACAGAGTCGTTTGCCTTGTTCATGTAAGAACCCTTTTCCAAATCAAGCTTTTTTTTAATTTTTTCCAAGCGAGCTTTGATTTTCTTTTGCTCTTTGCTGAGTTTACAAGCTTCTGCCAAAAGTAATGCTTTCTTGCCTTTTAATGTAATAATATCTGCCATTGTTTTTCTCCAATTAAAGTTTTTGTTTTATTTCTTGACTTTTTTGGTTTTCTTTTTTCTTTTCGTCTTTACATCTTCAATATGTTTTGCCAAAATGCTTTGAACATATGAAGACAAGCTTCTGCTGTCCTTTTTTGCCAAAACTATCAATCTTTTTTTCATTTTTTCTGGGTAACTAAAACTCAATCTTGTTGCGGCCATTTTCAACTCCTTGTTTGTAGTAAATTTGTACTTTAAATAATAATAAACACTTTAGATTAAAAAATCAACAAAAATGTTTATTTATGTTTTGGTATCACGATCAGCAAACAAAACATTGTTAATGGTCAGGTCATCCATCACGGCATTTCTTCTGGGCAAAGAATTCGTATACCCAAGAGACTCAATTTTCTTCTGAGCTTTTTTGATCATGGACTCTGTGATCAAGGCAGTTGGACGTTTGTAATTTTCAGGAGCAACCTTTGATTCAAAGCGTTTGACAGCCTGAGTCAAATCCATGCCCTCTGAGATATCAATCAGCAAAGTACCGATAGCAGTATTTCTAATACGTGCACCTGGTTTTGTTGCATATTTCCAGCAGAATCTATCAACAGCACCGAGAGTAGCAAGATTAAGATAACCTTTTTCTTTCAGTTTGATGAAAGATTGAACGGCAACTCTGTGCTCCTGTCCCCTGTAAAGTGAATCTTGATCAATGAGTTCCAGAACAATTTGCAATGCTTCTTTTGTGATTTCTTCCAGACCTCTTTTAAAAACATGAACATTTGCACGATACATCGACAGTGTGCTTTCAAGATCGTCACGATTGACAAACTTAAACGGCAGAAGGAAATGAAAATGTTCAAATTTAACTATTTTCCCATCTTCAAATTCTCTGTGATTAAAGTCTGTTCCAAGTCGTTTCTGATAATGCAAGTATTTATCTTTAATTCCTGCAAATTTTACCAAAAGCGCCATCTCATCTGCAACGGCCTGATAATGTCCGCCGATATTAATATCCCAGATTGATTCAAATTCAAGATCTTTGTTTATGGCAACAACGTTACCACAATCTCTGATGAATTGTTTACAGCAGTTGCAGTCATGTTCGGTACGTTCAATAAAAATGGGATTTGTTCCTTCTGGAAAACTTTCCAGATATCTTTCCCACATTAAATCTTTTGAAACATCGGTAACATACAATGTTTTTTCTTTGGTCATTTCGGCAAGTCTTTCGCTGATTGCTGTTTTGAAATCTTTAAATTCCATTCGGTTCTCCCTTTGTTATGTGTTTGTAAAAATTACATTCAAATACTGCTTTCATTTGTTGATTAATTGTTTATTCATGTTGAATCCTACTCAGAAATAAGCTCGTTTTAAACAAAACTGATACACGTACATGCATAAAACTTTAAACACGCTTAAAAGAGCGTTTTTCAATGATAAAGTTTCGCCCAAAGACCACCTAATTGTTCGTTTGTATTTCTGCAAGCATTATATGCGGCATTTTGTGATCTTCTTGCTTCAAGTTTTCTCCACATATCCCAATCGTGCTTTGTAACAATGCCTTTGCTTGGCACAAACTTATCAATTCTTTTTGCCCAGTTAATTGGGATTGGGTTTTTTCTAAAATGATTATAAAGGTCATAATTAAATTTTGTCATTTTTTCTCCCTTGGCGCTTACAGGTGAACAGCATGTATTCTAAGCCCTACTCCAGAATGCCTCATGGCAAACTTCAAACTGATTTAGCAATAATCTCCTTCTGTTTCACGCTTCAAAGCCCTGATTTTTCATGAATTGGTTCAGGCGGACCAATCATCTGATTACGTCACGAATCCAGTCAGCAAAAGACATATCTGCCGGACATCTGCTTTTGATTAAATGCGTTTCATTGTACTGAGCAATTTTCTTTTCCATACTTGGCGCACATTCTGGACAGGTTGCTTTGCTTTCAAACATAAAACCACCGCTTATATCTATTGCAGTCCAATCTTTGTTGCACCAATCGCATAGAACCGTGTCGCCAGGATCAATTGATATGACTTCATCAAAAATCAAAGTTTCTGTGTTTGCTGGATCGCATATAGGATAATCAGGGAATTCTTTGTGGAGAATATTCATATCTCCGCCGCATGTTTGATAGATGTCTACAAGTCGATCAAACACCGTTTCAATATCTGTGAGCCAGACAACATCTTCCGCATTCTTTACCAAATCTTTCATCATTTGAAATAATAGTTCGCAACATTTATCCATTATTCTAATACTCCTGTTTTAAAATTCTGCATATTCCATTGATACTTGCAACAGATGATCATAATCTCCAGAAGTTGCTTCCGTAGCATACTTTTCAATGTATTCATCATCAGCGCCGGCTCTTTTTAATGCTTTTTTGATTGTGCCGATAATAAAGAAAGCGTTTCCATCCATTTCACCTTCAATAACTGGTTTTTCTTTTGGTGCGATCATTGTTACCTCTAATTCTTTTTGATGTTGACGTTTGGAAAGGATGTAGTCTTCACAAAGTCAAGCACGATTGGGTTATTTTTCACAATCGGGATCAGTTTGTACGCTTTCCGTAATGAAGACGATTGCATACGGACAGATTGTTCCGTTCGTTTCATTTTTGCGGCAATGTTATGAACTGGTATCCCATCCATCTGCAACCGTGAAAGTTCAATATAATCATCTTCACTCCAAGGATGACCGAAACAGGAAGGCAATGATATCTGTTCATCCCTCATGATCTTTTTAAGGTTCGCAACACTGCCAATCAGCTTATCTCCGTCAATTTTCAGATTGTTTTCTTTGACAAGAATTTTCAGCAGATTGGCAACAAGATCGGTGCTGAGTTCTTTGATGTTTATGAATTCTTCCAGTTCTGTGATAGTTGTTTTGCCCTTTCTGGATACAATGAATTCAATGATGGACAGATTTATCAATTTGATCGCTTTTGCTACTCTGGCATTTTTGATTTTTAACATTTGTGTCCTCTCTTTACACTATGAGTTTATGAAGGATTTCCACAAGCATTTCTTTGTGGAGAGTTGATATGCTGGTTTTTTCAACTTTACTATCAATATCTCCAAGCATATCGCTGAGAGATGGTTTTTTAGAGTTGGATTTTTTCTCATGTTCGTAGATTTTACTTCCGACTTTGTTTTTTTTATCATACTTGTATTTGAATTTTCTGGGAGGAGCAACAATCTTTCCGACTTTGTTTTTTCTTCCAATGATTCCAGCTCTTTGCAGTTTTGCAATGCGAGTTTTTAAAATGTCCTGTTTGATACCGTATTTTTCAGACATTTTTTTCACGGTCAACATTTCTGAATTAAAATCCAAGACAATTTGCTCATCACTTACACCAAAAGAAGTTGTTTTGTTGTTATTCAAAATAGTGGTTGTCATGCTTTCTCCTTTAAAAATAGGATCCCCAGATTAAAGAGAATCCTATTTTTAAGTATTCAAATTAATATAATAGTGAAGTTGGTTTATTTTTCTGCTTTAGCGTTACCGCCAGAAGTTTCTGCACCGGCAGGGATATCAGAACCAACATTTTCATCAACATCGCTTTTATCATCAGCTTTGGGATTGATTTTCTGGACAGCAGAACCGACAACACCTTCAATCATGTCCTGGAGCATAGTGAAATCGGCAGACGCATTGACAGCACCAGTAAAATTGGCAGTCTGTGCCGCTTCCTGAATGATTTCGGAATCTGTAAAGGTTTCAGCAACGACCTGGAGAGTCAAGCCAATGATCAGATCAGAAATTTTGTTACCGGCAGTTACAAGTTCTTTGACTTTTTCAGGTACCAGTTCTGATTCATTGATAGCAGTTTTAACAGCAACGATAACGGCACTGCCTTTCTGAAATTTGATTGCAACATCTTTGGCTTCTGTAATGGCTCCCTTTGCGCTCTGGACAACTTTTGTAGTTTTCTTTTTCATGGTGTTTGTATTTCCTTCCTTAAATTTATTTGTTCTTCCGGGTTTAATTTTTTCGATGATATTAATTTTTCTGGAGGCATGTGCATCAGTTGAACTATACCCCACAACAGTTACAGTGGTTTCTCTGTTCTGATACTGTCGGATACGAAGTTTATCACCTTTACTGAGAGTATCATCATCAGTGTAGTAGTGGTATTTTTTATATGAGCCGTTAAATGTAACGACTAATACCATCTCCTCGTCATCCTCTTCCCATTCATCATCGTCAAAGTCGCCATCATCTTCGGCATCTTCGAGTTCATCATAATCATCATAAATTGACATTACTTATTTCTCCTCTTTAACAATTTTTAGGTTTGTAACTTGACTGCCCATAGGTTCGCAATCAAAATAATTGCCAAAATACGTCAGTTCATTTTCTCCGATCTTGTTTAACACCTCCTTTTCCGTATCAGTATAATTAAACAGATTGTCAGTTGAACCATATCTGCTGTTTGAGGC
>Ga0180433_10002598_pt1 | contig 27626 bp, 23 predicted proteins | sample SS_ome_8_FD_132980 | JGI IMG/M metagenome (GOLD analysis project Ga0180433, IMG submission 132980) | Hypersaline lake sediment archaeal communities from the Salton Sea, California, USA - SS_1_D_1 metaG | ecosystem: Environmental > Aquatic > Non-marine Saline and Alkaline > Hypersaline >... | reverse complement strand
AGCATGTAATTGTCTGAAACTTCAACGAGATAGTCGGCGTTATGACCGGCGACCGGCAATCCGTTCTCGTCGTTGTCGTCTGTATCAATACCGATTCGCAGGCAGTAGGTACCCTCGAGTTGTATCGGATGATGAAACGATACGATGAGATCCATAAATTCAGGAGAAATCCGACCGAAACATGAAGCGATGTCAGGGGAAAAGCCCTCATAGCGGTCTGTCCGCAAGGCGGTTCGGCCGGAAGAAGAATTCATAATGTGTGAATTTGAAGAATGGACTTGCAGCGAAACGGTAACAGGTGTATTCGAATCATTTCTCAGCTCAAAAGGCATGAAATAAGATGTGTCGGGATTTGTTACCACGAGAATGGTGCCGGGATCGGATGATACGAATGGTTGAGTGAGATATAGCGTTATGTCGCTCGCTTCCTCAGTCCATATCGTGCGATCAGTTCCTACATACCCTTCTTTTAAAGCAAACAACGAATACGAGTCGGGATCGAGCCAGAGTTCGAATGTTCCATTGGTATCGCTCAGAACGTCATCCGATACGTAGCCCAATCCCTGCCCGATAACGGAGACAACGGCTTCAGAAACAGGCTCCGAGTCTTCTATGTTTCTAACGGTACCGGCAACCCTGACTATATCATGGACCGGTAATGCGATTTCTGAAACAAAGACGGTATCTGTATTGTTCCGAACGATGGAAAGCATGAGTGGAATATCGACATTGCCCTGGATATTCGACACTATCTCACAAACGAAGGGGGTTTCGATACCGGCACTGTCGCCGGGTTCTCCCAAAGTGAGAATGGTATGTGGTTCTGAGATGAATACCCGATCGTCTATGGATGACAGAATCCCGCAGAGAGAGCCGCCGTGAATAGAGCCCGTATTACGAAATGAAACGGATAGTTCAACAGTCTCGCCGGTTTCCACATATCCGTTGGCATTACCGCTGCTCCCGCCTAATGAATCATCATCGAAGGTGACGGCCGTGATTTCCAGGAACAGGGCCTCGAGTTCCGATGCAAGAAATGCATCGATTATACCCCACCCGTAGTCATTGTCCGGATTATGCGAGCGACTTGCCGATCTCATGAGTGCCGACCGGACATCGACTCCGGTCCATGCAGGATGAATCTCCAGCAACAGAGCTGCGGCTCCGGCGACAAGAGGGGCACTCAACGATGTGCCATTTTTGTAGGTATAGCCGAACGAAGCGTTATTGGCGCAGTAGGTGCCGACCCCCCGCGCACATACTTCCGGTTTAATTCTTCCGTCTGCCGTAGGACCCGGCGAACTGAAAGAACCGAGAACTCCGTTGGCATCCACCGCTCCCACTGCAATCACGCTGTCGCCATCTGCCGGAGTCCCGATATGTCCCCATGCAGTGGTTCGGTAATTGCCCGCGGAGACGATTACGGCGATACCAAGTTCCGCGGCACGATCGGCTACTACCGTGGTGGCGGCTGTATTACCGTCGAGATCTTCGAATGTATACCCCGAACCATCATCGAAGAGTGTATATGCGAGACTGCTGCTTATTACATCCACACCGATTGAGTCCGCCCACTCAACCGCTGCTATCCAATTATCTTCCTCTATTGGTTGTTCGTACCGGAGATCCTCGGTTTTAGCGAGAATGTAACTCGCGCCGTACGCCGGCCCGATGAGCTCTCCCGGATCATAACCTCCAACTGCACTCCAGGTGGCTGTACCGTGACTGTCGCTGTAGTCTTCAGGATCATCGGGATTTCGCTGGGTATCGTTATCATTGAATACGAAGTCGCGTTCGGCTACAACATGGCAGTCCCGTAATGAGATATGATTTTTGTGGAATCCGGTGTCCATCATACAGATTAGTACACTATTCCCCGAGTATCCCAATGAATGAAGTTTGTCCACTCCGATCTGCGATATCTGGGTGAATGACATACCATATTTCTCATCACCGGCTTCATCAGTATCATAATTCATACGGCGGGGAACTTCAATCCGTTGATGAGCACGTACGGGATGAATATCCGAAACAAAGGGCAATGATCGGATTATCGATTCTTGTGAATCATCCATATATGCCGAAACTGCGTTCAGCCACCGGGATCTGTGACGAATACGGATTCCCATGCGTTGAAGAGACTCGGTGTATTGATCATTTACCGGTGCATCTCTGTTATCAAGACGTCTATATTTCGGAAGTATCTTGGAACGACGTGAGAGTGATCGCGCGGAGATCATCTCCCGCGAATCGTGAACCAAAGGATCTAATCCCTTGTCCTTGAAATAGATCCATTTAATATGATCGACCGCTTGGACCGGAGAAATCGTCATCATTATGAGCAGGAATATGATGAGACGGTGCGGATACATTATTCTACCTCCGGTCTGAAGATAGGGGGCGTTGTTGAATGTCACAATAGCGTCACCTTGACCCGTGGATCAACGGCTTCGTTCTTACAAGCCAAACACCAGATGCATTGACGAGGTCCCCGAGATTGCCATGCTGTGCGTTGTGGAACTGCAGTAAACGGAAAGGAGCAGTCATCTTTGGACGCTGAAATGTTAGCCCGAAGAGCAGCCGAGGCCGCTGTCGATGAGTTAGCGCGTAACGTTGTGATCGTTGACTTGAGGTCGCGGAGCGATGCCGTTGACTTTTTTATTCTTTGTTCCGCATTGTCGGATGTTCATATACAAGCGATCGCATCGGGTATCGAAAAGTCACTGCGGGCGCAGGGAGTCAAAACTCATCATCGGGAAGGGCAACCGGGATCCAGGTGGGTGCTTCTGGATTACATAGATGTGGTCATTCACGTCTTTCAGCCCGCGACTCGTGAGTTTTATGCCATCGAAGAACTATGGGGCGATGCGCCGATGGAGCGTATGGATGATGGACCTGATCTCCCGGAAGAAGACGGAGAGGACGATATCGACGATGATCTCAACGATCCATGAAGCGTCAGAACTCATAAGAGCCGCTTTTCTATCGGTACCGACTGTTCGCGATGGAGGTGTGGACATACACCTCGAACGGCCCAAGGATTCTCTTCATGGTGATATTGCAACTAACGTAGCGCTGCTGTTATCGGGCAGGTTGCGACGTTCTCCACGGAATATCGCCACGGAAATCACCGATTCCCTGGACATTCCTGATGAAGTGATAGACAACATTGAGATCGCCGGTCCGGGATTTATCAACTTCAGATTTTCCACGCGTTTTCTTCAACGCGGATTGCGTAATCTACTACAGGAAGACGAGTCGTACGGTCGCTTGTACTCAGGTGAGGGAAAACGGGCTCAGGTCGAGTTCGTATCAGCCAATCCCACTGGTCCGTTGACCGTCGGTCACGGTCGTCAGGCGGTCACCGGTGACGTGGTGGCTCGAATTCTCGAGAATGCAGGATATACCGTAGATCGTGAATATTATTTCAACGACGCCGGCCGCCAGATGAAATTACTCGGTGCCTCAATACAGGCGCAGTATCTGAAATTGCAGAACCTTCCATTCGAGGTCCCCGATGGAGGATATGTCGGCGCATATGTTGAGGATCTGGCTCGTGGATTCAAGGATGAGTACGGAACGATATCGCCCACTCCGGACATAGATACGTTCACGTCTTATGGACGTGACGCGGCATTTGCCGGTATTAGACAGACATTGGCTCGAATCGGGATAGAGTTCGATCAATACTACAGTGAACAATCGCTGTACGATACGGGGCGGATACAGAAGATTATTTCTGCACTCAAGCACGAGGGATTCGCCTATGAACGGGATGGAGCCGTCTGGTTGGACGGTTCTCAATTACACCTCGAACAAGATTGGGTTATGGTGAAGAGTACCGGGGAGCCTACATACCGGTTACCGGACATCGCGTATCATATTCACAAAATAGAACGGGGATATCACCTCATCATCGATGTATTCGGTGCGGATCATCAGGATACGTATCCGGTGGTTTTGGCCGCGGTTAACGCCCTGGGAAGCGATACCGAACGAATCCGTGTTCTTATCCATCAATTCGTCACCCTTAAACGGGGAGGGCGAGATGTAAAGATGTCCAAGCGTAAGGGAGAATTTTATACGCTTGATGATCTCATCAGTGAGGTAGGAAGTGATGCAGTGAGATTCTTCTACCTCCTGCGGATACTGAACAGCCATCTCTCCTTTGATATCGATCTCGCTCTGAAGCAATCAGACGAAAATCCTGTGTTCTACGTGCAATACGCACACGCGCGGACTGCGGGCATACTACGTCACGCCAATGCGGGGGAGATGATTCAGGAGGGAACGGACACCGCGATACGATTGCTGGAAACTACGGAAGAGCTCAATCTCATACGGCAGTTATTGCTGTTTCCTGTTGTAATGCAACAGGTTACCGAGAGTCTGGAACCACAACGAATCACTGAATATGTTCGTGATGTGGCAACAGTTTTTCATCGGTTCTATCAGCATCACCGTGTTATAACGGAAGATGCAGAGCTGAGCATGGCAAGGCTGGCACTGGTCAGGGGAGTGCGAATCGTTCTTAGACGTTGCATGGGCATACTCGGCGTTCATGCGCCTGATCGGATGTAGAAAAAACTGCTCTATCGACTGGTGTTCCATAGAGAGCGATAGCGTGAATACCAGATGACGATAAGGAGGTTCATGAATGGATACGATAGATCTCGGGATCATTGGCGGTACGGGTCTCTATGATATAGAAGGGTTGACGATACGACGACGAGTCCGCCCGAAGACACCGTTCGGTAAACCCTCGGATGATATCACGATCGGGGATATAGATGGCAAAGTGGTTGCATTTCTACCGCGCCATGGCCGGGGACACCGCCTCCTGCCTTCGGAGATCCCGTTTCGGGCAAATGTGTTCGCACTGAAATTACTCGGTGTCCGACGTGTAATTTCAGTGAGCGCCGTGGGAAGCCTCAGATATTCCCGCGGACCTATGTATATCGGCGTGCCCCATCAAATCATCGATAAAACGCGAAACCGCCCCTCGACATTTTTCGGTAACGGGATCGTGGCTCATATCGCATTCAGCCATCCGGTTTGCTCTGAACTCAGCGGTTTAGTCGCGGAATCCGTCCGGAAGGTGATTGGTTCAGTGATGGAAGGCGGGACATACGTGTGTATGGAGGGACCGGCATTCAGTACCAGGGCGGAATCACTGCTCCATAGGTCATGGGGCGCTGATGTCATAGGAATGACCGCAATTCCGGAAGCCAAGCTCATACGCGAAGCGGATATGTGCTATAGCCTGCTCAGTTTGGTTACTGATTATGACGCGTGGCATGAAACCGAAGAGGCGGTAACGGCGGAAATGATTTTAGGGTATCTTAAAAAGAACGGCGAGAACGCGAAAAATATATTGAAATCAATTATAGCGGCCCTGCCAGATGAACCAACCTGTTCGTGCGGAAAAACCCTCGGAGCGGCGTTGGTTACTGATCTTGCGACCGCACCCCGTAAAACCATCGAAATACTTCATCCACTATTGAAACAGTATATTTAGGGAGTTATCTATTACATGAATAACCAAAACGAACTTATGGTAGTTGGCTCGGTTGCTCTTGATTCGGTGGAGACACCGTTCGGAAAAATGGATGATCTTCTCGGAGGATCGGCCGTACATTTTTCTCTTGCCGCTTCATTGTATTCATCTGTTGGCGTAGTTGGTGTCGTGGGCGAGGATTTTCCCGCCGGCGCGGTAGAACTTCTTCGTGCCAGAGAGATTGATTTGGATGGTTTGCAGCGGATGCCGGGCGAGACCTTTCGATGGGGAGGTAGATACGGGTATGATCTCAATCACCGGGAGACTCTATTCACGCATCTCAATGTATTCGAACAATTCGAACCGGCTATCCCCGATGGATATCGGATCACTCCGTTTCTATTCCTTGGTAATATAGATCCTCAGCTGCAATCGGGAGTGTTGGAGCAGGTGCGAAAACCGAGAATTGTTGCCGGAGACACTATGAACTACTGGATCGATGGAAAGAAATCCGATTTGATGGCGGTTATCTCTCGGCTTGACATACTGCTGCTCAACGATGCAGAAGCACGCCAACTGGCGGATGAACCGAACCTCATCAAAGCCGCTCGAGCCATAGTGGATTTCGGTCCGGAATGCGTGGTGGTAAAGAAAGGCGAACATGGTGCGATGATGGTTACCAGGGAAGGGTTCTTTTTCGCACCACCATTTCCACTGGAGACGGTCATAGATCCCACCGGCGCGGGTGATTCGTTTGCCGGAGGCTTCATGGGCTACCTCTCACGATGCGGTGAAATCGGGGAATCCGAACTGAGAAATGCGGTGATTCACGGGACCGTAGTTGCGTCATTCTGCGTTGAAGATTTCGGAACGAGACGAGTGGCCGGTCTTACGGTAGACGATATTGCTTCACGCGTCGATGCTTTCAGCACACTTACGAACTGCGGCCTGTCTTCATCTTTCAGGCGGTGGTCATGACCGATATTCTGAACATCGGACTAATCGGTGTCGGATCATTATCTCAAATTGCGCATATTCCGGTACTCGAAAAGGAACCGCGGGCGCGGATTGTCGGTGTATGCGATACGAACGCCGCCAAGGCTGAACGAATTGCCGAATCTCATGGAATACCGTGTACGGCCGGGTCACTGGACGAACTGATGGATACTACCGACTGTGATGCCGTGATCATCGCCACGCCGACACGATACCATTTTCCATTGGCAAAAAGAGCATTGGAACGTGGTGTCAATGTTTTCCTTGAGATGCCGCCCGTCATGAATGTGCAAGAAGCGGAAGAGTTACGGGATCTCGCCAATACAAAAGATCGGGTCATATCAATGATTCGTCATCGAAGGTATCGTGCCGACAGCAGAACCCTGAAGACGATTATCGAAGGCGGAGAATTAGGCGAACTCCAGTATATCCTGCTCAGGTATCATTTTCCTCGCGGTTGGTTTCACGATTCCTGGCGTGGACAGTTATCTCTGAGCGGAGGAGGTATACTCATGGATCAGGGAGTACAGCTTCTTGATCTGGGGCTGTTCCTTGCCGGTGAGGAACGGGTTGCTTCCGTATCCTCCGCCATTTTTTCCATCCAGGGAGCTGATGAGCTTGATGAAGCGGCCCTCGTTCTCTTTCGGCTTGATAATGGTGTCGTCATTGCAATGGAACTCGGTCCGTGGCTCGGAGTAGACCAGGGAAGCGGGCTCAAGGTTCAGGTCTTTGGGAGCGGTGGTATGGCGAAACTTCCCGGTCTTGAGATCCAGAAGGAGTTGTATGGAAACCCGGTTCGCGTCTTACCGCGCGTTACCACGCCCGAGAGGGAGCTTTTCCAGCGTTCATATAAAGATACCCTCCGTATCCTTCTGACCGGGGTAAGGGAAAAACCTGATACGCTTGCCGGTGATCCGGAAAAAATCGTATCACGTATGAAGATCGCCGAGGAGATGTATCGCTCTGCCAGGGAAGGCATTGAGCGTCGATTGATGTGACACCCGGTCAATGTATCGCCGCCGTAATCTCGGCGCTCGCGTTGATATTCGCTTTTCCCCGCTTTTATCTCTATCCGCTGGCGTTTATTGCCCTTGTACCGATTCTCTGGGTGACTCACGCGGCTTTTTGCACGCGAAGACGAGCGTTTTTTCTCGGATGGTTGACCGGCTTCCTCTTCCATCTCGGCACACTCTGGTGGTTGACGCGGCTCTACGCAACGGAGATTGAGTATCCGTGGCTGCGTGTTCCCGGCCTGGTCGCGCTTGCGGGCTTTGAAGGATTATTTTACGCCGTTGCTTTCTGGGGCTGGAATGCACTGTGTGCATCGAACTGGTGGATATGGCCCGGTATATGGGTTCTGACCGAGTATGCACGTTCAGTTTCGAGTCTTGCTTTCCCCTGGACAGTTCTGGCAAACTCGCTCGCTGCGCAACCATTTCTCCTGCAACCCGCCGCATATGGCGGGATCTGGCTCCTTGATTTCGGCCTCGCCAGTATCGCAGCGGGTATCACCCGTCTGCTCCAAACACGACGTATCCTATCATCCCCTGCGATTATAATAACAGGAGTTGTCGTTCTCTGGGGTATGAGCGGCCTACTCGGGATGTCGCATATGCACCCTTCCGAGACCGCGGTTATAGTCCAGCCAAACGCACTTCCTGAGTTCAAATGGCAACCCGGAGGACGTGGACGCGTGTATGCGGATCTTAAAAATATCACATTGGAAGCCGTTGATTCGCTCTCTACTGAAGATGCCCTGGTCGTGTGGCCCGAAACGGCGTTGCCCGTTGTGATCCGTTCCGGTGGAGGCGTTGAGTATTGGCTTTCACGACTCGTTGACCGCATCGGTGTCCCTCTTATTACCGGCGCGTTGGGGACAGGAGAAGAGCACGGTGAATCGTTGTATACGAACGCGGCGTATCTGGTCGTCCCCGACAGCGGTATCGTGTCCCGGTATGACAAGCTTCACCTTGTCCCGTTTAGTGAAAAGATGCCGTTTTCCCGCCACATTCCTTTCCTGAAAGAGTTAAATCTTGGCCAGGGAGATTATGCCCATGGCGATTCGGTTGCCCTGTTCAATATCCGGGATATTCGTGGCGGGATACTGATATGTTTTGAAGCAATTCTGCCGGCACTTGTGCGCAGGCATATCCGAGCGGGAGCTGAAGTGCTTATCACCATTACCAACGATAGCTGGTTTGGAGATACAGGAGCACCGGAGCAACATGCCGCCATGGCTGTGATCCGTTCCGTGGAATACCGAAGATGGCTTATCAGATCCGCGAACTCGGGAGTAAGTCTCATCGCTGATCCATGGGGAAGAATCATTCATCGATCAGGTCTTTTCCGGCAGGAGTTCCTAATCGGAGGTTACGCTCCGAGAAGCGATATTACGATATATGCACGATATGGCGATTGGATCGTTTGGGTGTCAATTGTCCTCTGTATTCTTGCTCTCATCTTGAAGTATCGCAATTGATGCGAAAACCGCGAATACTCATAACGACCGATGTGGGAGAAGTCGGATTGAAAAAACGGCTCTCGGCCTCAACGGCAATGGGTTACGTCCAGACAGTGGAACATGCCGGCGGTATCCCTCTACTTTTACCGCCTCTCTCGTCGGATGAGTGCTTATCAGATCTGCTACAGGATATTGACGGAGTCGTCTGTATCGGTGGTCCGGATTACCAACGGGGAGGCGAACATCCGCGATGCAGTTACGTTCACACTTTGCGTGAAGAGCATGATTTCAGAATTATTCCCGCAGTTTTGACCATAGATATACCGCTTCTCGGAATCTGTCTTGGTATGCAGCTCATGAATATCAGTGCCGGAGGAACCATACATCAGCACCTTGTAGACTCTATCCCTCATGCGATGGATCATTCAAGAGGGTACCATGAGGTGATGCTTTCACGCAGTTCGCATATGTTTTCTGTCTTGGGGAAACAGTTAGAGGTCAATTCATCGCATCATCAGGCAGTCCGCACCATGGGATGCGGTTTCATTGAAACAGCGCATGCACCTGATAATGTGATAGAGATGATAGAGAAACCCGGGGACGTGTTCAGATTAGGTGTTCAATGGCATCCTGAACGAATGAAGGACATTCCGGTTCAGGAGAAGCTGTTCTCTCTCTTTATCTGGTCGGCAATGAATAAAGGACAATGGCCATGAAATATAGCGAAATCGTCACCGGAGTAGAAAAGATCGCCGTTGAAGCGGGGGAACTCCTCATGGGTTACTTTCGGTCTGAAATTGATATAAGGTATAAAGGAGTTGCGAATATTGTCACCACGGCGGATACCGCCAGCGAACGGCTTATCGTGGAACGAGTGACCGGGCTTGTTCCCGAAACAGCTATTCTGGCGGAGGAAGGCGGTGGCAGCATAAATCCTGATGGCCTGACATGGATTATCGATCCGCTTGACGGTACCACTAACTTCGCCCATGGATTCCCCTGGTTTTGCGTCAGTATCGCTCTCGTTGAGGGAATGATTCCGGTAATTGGTGTCATATATCATCCGGTGAACAGGGAACTCTTCGTTGCGGTGCGTGACAACGGGGCGACTTGCAATGGCAGGCCTATTCATGTTTCGAATGTATCGGCATTGAAGCATGGATTACTCACCACGGGTTTCTACTATTATAAAGGCGACGAACTCAGACGACAGATCGATGTCTTCGAGCGGGTTCATCAGGCGGTGCAAACGGTGCGAAGACCGGGAAGCGCGGCTCTTGATCTTGCGTATGTTGCAGGAGGATTCTTCGATGCCTTCTGGGAAAAGGGTCTTGCATCCTGGGATATTTCTGCAGGTCTTCTCCTCATCGAAGAGGCAGGTGGAATCGTATCGGATTATGAAGGTAGTCCGGCCACGGTTGTGAGCAGGGAGATTGCGGCAAGCAATGGAAATTTGCATAATGAACTGCTTGTTTTGCTCAATACCTGATCCGATGACGGGTGCTGACAGGTGTGGAGCCCTTAGGGAGATAACGCGATACAACGGATCAGGAATACGGCTGCTTCAGTACGGCACGCATATTGCCAGATACCTATTCATTTGTATGTAATTTATCAGTTCGTTGACCCCCGCCGGGGATTTGACATGGTCCTTGACATGCCCATTGGAGCCTCATATCTAGGAATGGTGGTATCATAATCTCCATTGTATTCAGGGGCATAATGGATATGGTATCTCGCGGAAAAGGAGGTTTATTGGGAAAAGGGTATTTTTTTCAGTGTAGTTCAACTCATGCAGCGAGGAGGAAAGCATGCGTAAATTTCTGATTGCGGCCATAGTGTTGGCCGTAGCCGGTACCGCATGGGCACAGCCGACATGTAACGATATCCACGTCGTGGGCGTCGAGGCAGTGGATCCAACGGGTACCCCACAAGGTATCTTCGACAAGCTGGTCGGAGATGTGATTTGTGCCCAGTTCGATCTCATTGAGATCGGTGTCGGTGGCGCTGTTGTGGACATTCTCGTGGAAATCTACGATTCAGAGAGTAATCCCGTGGAGATCTGTTGTCTGGATGACATCGGTCTTCCCGGTGTCGGTGTACCGTTCAGTGTTGGTCCCGCAGCGCCCCCTGCGGATATCCAATTCACTTGTTGTTACGCGCTTCAACCGGATGATCCCGTGGGGAATTATACCATCACGGTCACCGTATTTGATTCACCTGGGAGCTGTGAGACGGCGTGTGTTCCGGGGAGCTGGAATCAGGCCGAGGTTGAAGTCACCGGTGTCGTTCCCGTTGAACTTTCGAGTTTTGATGCCGACGTTGACAGAAATAGCGTAACTGTCAGGTGGACAACGGCTTCCGAAGACGAGAATCTCGGATTCTACATCCTTCGTTCCACTGAGCTCGAGGGTGATTATACCCGGATCAGCGACATGATCGATGCCCAGGGTACGCCGAGTGTCGGTGCTGAGTATTCCTATACCGATGATGTTTCATCCGGTGTATATTTTTATCGTCTCGAAGATGTAGCTTCAGATGGCACGACCACGCTTCACGATCCCGCGCGGGTCGTTGTGAGTGGATCCAACAGTTGGGGAGCAATCAAGAGCGAGTTCGACGAATAATACCCTTTTCCGTGATGGAGGCCGGCGCTGATCAGCGCCGGCCTTTTTTTTCCGTCTTTGCGGAAAACCATGGATTTACACGAGGGACTCTATCTGCCACGAGGTGATGCCGCTTCGGCGTAGTGGAAGCGGATACAGGGGAATGCGAGTTTTTCCGTGGTGCTATGTTTGCTCTATCTATCAATCGGGAAATTGTTCAATGAGGCCATTGATCAATGAATTCCCTATCAGAATATCACATGCCCGGAAAAATGCGTGCATAGGTGTGAGGGGATGCAACGAAGCTCATGGGTCCGGTCGTGAAGTGCTCAACCGGTAGTCATGGGCAGGTCGATTCATCCCATAAGGCCGGCGATGATCACTACGCACATACAGATAGAGAGTATTACCTTAACTATGGTGTTTAGCAGATTCCCCACACCGACGCCTCCCGCGGCGCGAAGAGCTTCACCGCCTGAACGCCCGAGGAGGAGTTCGACTACGGCCACGACCAGTATCGGAAATACAAAGACAAACCAGAGTGGTCCGAGAAGGAAACTGAACATGCCGGCAATAGCGGCGGTCACTACGGCAATTCTCGATGCACCTGCGCGGGCGGCGCCGATAGCCCCGGACAGATGATCAAGGATCACATTCAGTATTGAGAGAATACCCAGCGTAATAAGTGTCGGTGCTCCGAGATAGTGAAATCCCGTGACCCATGCATAGAGGAACCCGACGGCAAATATGAGATGAGGGCCCGGAAGAACCGGCGCTATTGATCCGATGATGCCGAGTATCATACCCGCGACGAGCGGTATCAATAGGAGTATCTCCCACCACGTCATTGCAGTCCCATTTCCAATGATGAATATACAGTTACCGGTTGATGAATCAGTACGACCAACGCAGCAACCGGCTAGTGAGCTAGTAATCGCCGTTGGATACAAACGGTGGTATATAGCCGAAGGTCGTGCATACTTGTCAATGCACGGCGATTGACCCGTGCATGAAGACCTGCCATCTTTTACGCCGATCGCTGGAATCAGCTTTGTGGTTCATGTGACCGCTTTCGCAAAAAAACCATGGGTTTACCCGTGGATGAATGCGTTTTAATAGCGCTACGGCGTGATGTCGCCTCAGATAATGTCGGATATAGTGGCTTATGGGTTTGACGGCTGGCTCCACACGTATGGAGATCGATACGCGTGATGTTGTCAAGGGAGATATACGGAGTTAAATGAATAGAAAGAACTGATAGGAATGAGTGTATGAATCGAGCGTCACTACCGTTATACTCTTCGATCCTGGACGGTATCGGTGTCGCCCGTCTGGCGTTCAGGAGTTTTCGGGAAGCATTTACCGCGACTTCGGGAGCGCGTTTCTGTATTCAGAGAATATGGGTACAACAGATGAAGTTCACCGGCGTTGACGCGTGTCACATCGTTGTCATGGCGGGATTCCTTATCGGCGCTATCGTTGCTCTCCAGAGTCTTTCCATTTTGCCCCAGGTCGGTGCGGCGGGCATGCTCGGGAAACTCATGGCCATGGTTGTTATTCGTGAACTTGGTCCGATTCTTGTTGCGTTCATAGTCATCGGGAGATCGGGAACAGCAATGTCGGTGGAGATCGGTACCATGGTTGTCGGCGGGGAAGTTGCGGCATTGCGGTCCCTGGGAATTTCACCACGAGCGTACATCGTTTTTCCCCGGATCGTCGGAGTCGTACTGGCATCTTTCATCCTTCTCGTCTATTTCGATATGGCGTCGTTATTCGGCGGTTATGTTGCGAGTAGTATGCTGATAAAACAGCACCCAGACTTCTATCTCCGGTCGCTCGGCGAGCACATCCACCTCATCGACATAGTCGCTACGATTCTTAAAGGATTTCTTTTTGGACTTATCATCTCTTCTATTGCCTGTTATTTCGGTCTCCGAGTCCAACGCTCAATAACGGAAGTACCCCAGGCCGCAATGCGTACCGTTGTTGCCGCGATTCTTGCCTGTCTTGCATGCGATCTCCTGGTCAGTTTCAGCTATATACGGATATGAGCAGTTCGTCGATCCCTGCGGAACCGATTCTTGAAGTACGACATGTGTCCATGGTATTCGATGGGAGGCGGATACTACATGATATTAATCTGTCTATTATGCCACGAGAGCGTGTCGCTCTCGTGGGAGGATTCGATTCCGGAAAGAGCGTCCTGTTACGGATACTGGCGGGATTGATGAAGCCCGCCACAGGGGATTTGTATCTTGGCGGCGATAGGGTGTCATCCTATGATCCCTGGGGTGTACCGTGGAGCAGACCTGTCGGATATGTTTCACAAAATCATGGACTGCGAAGCAATATGACGGCGAGCGAAAACATTTCCCTTCCCCTGATCTATCTGAATCAAATGAATGAAGCAGAAGCACTGTCAACAGCGAGGACGTTTCTTGCACGCTTAGGCATAGAAGGAGGTGACAGGCGTCCTTCGGAACTCAGTCCCGGAGAACGGGGCTTGGTAGCTTTGTGTCGTGCTCTTATTCTCGAACCCGCGATTCTTCTTTTTGATGAACCCACCGTTGTTCTGGATGTTGACCATGCTGAACGGGTCATGGGAGTTCTCGAGGAGATGCGTAACCGGATCGGGCTTGCCATTGTTGGCGCCTGTACATCCGAATCCGTGGCGAAAATTATCGGATCGCGTATTATATGGTTGAAAAACGGTGGACTGGAGGAGAATGGTGCCTGAACGCAGTTTCGCCCGTCCGGTGGGAATATTTATTGTCGTAGCTCTGGTCATATCCCTGGCTGCCATGATCGGTATCGGTCTCCGCCACGGGTGGCTTGTTCCGAAAGATCCGATCTATGCCATATTCGAGCATACGGCTTTTGTGCAGCCGGGAGATCCTGTCACGCTGGCGGGATTTACGGTTGGAGATGTTCACGATATAGTGCTTCTCCCTGATTTCAGACTCTTCGTGGATATGCGTGTCGAGCAAAAATACTTTTCATATCTGAATACGGGAACAATCGCCGTCCAGGAACCCGCTCTACTCATAGGATCCGGAAAGATACGTCTGCAACCCGGTCAGAGTGGCGTTAATCTTGAACCGGGGGATACGCTGGAGAGCGTTTCGTTTGATTTCGAGTTACCAATGGCACTGGCAGCGGTGGATATTTCGAACAATGTCACGAATGCCATCAGTAATATGAGAATGACCACTGAGAATGTCGCTGCACTCTCGTCGAGCTTGGCACATCCGGATAGTTCATTGGGAAGAATGATGAGGGCCATGGCTGATCTCATGGAAGCGTATGCATACGGAGACGGACTGGTTCGTGCTCTTGCCACGGAATCCGGTATTCGAACAGAAGTTGACAGCACTCTCGTGGCTACTCGCGAATTGATGGATCGTATGAATAATCTGCTCGTGGATACCGATCGATTGATCACCACTTCCGAAAGTCTGCTTGTCCAGACTTCGCTGTCTACGCGGGCCGTATCGGAACAGGCTGGTCAACTTACAGAGGATATCAGACCGCTTCTTTTGGAGTTGAGGCAGCTTATTGAGATGACTCGTCGTTCATGGCCGTTAACTCCCCGAGAACAATAGCTGTTCCATATGGCCCGAATACTCTCGCGACCATAGAACAAAGCCGTCGAGATGTATGTGATATCGATACATGCGACCCCTTCGGGATTACTTACGGTTTGTATTGTGCTCAGATTTAATGAAGCCCTTTTCCTCTTGTCTCCTCTTTTTAAAAAAGAGAAAAGAGGAGGATTCTCCTATCCCCGAAGGTAATAGCTGAATGCAGCTTCGGGATACCGTGAGAAGGGTGCGAAGTCTCGGCGTGTCCGCCAGCAGGCGCCTTAAACGGAACGAACTATAACACAGATAGTGCGTGCCTATGGACGAATGCAGCAGGAACGTCGTGAAAAACGCGGGTTAATGTTTCTCTGATGTCTCGGCCTCATTGTCAGATTCGTCGCCCCTGAATGAATCGTGGCCGAGTAGTTGATTTAATTCATCCAGAAATTGTTCGCTGTCCTTGAATTCACGATACACCGAGGCGAACCGTACATATGCGACCTGATCGATTTTGCGAAGTTCATTCATAACCATCTGACCAATATGTACCGAAGAAATTTCGCGGCCGAGTTGCGCGTGGATAGATGACTCGATTTTATCAGTCATCTCCTCCATTTCCTTGGCTCCTACAGGCCGTTTTCCGCATGCGATACGGATACCTCGCAGGATGTTTTCCCTGTTGTACGCTTCACGGCGCCCATCTTTTTTCACCACCGTTAAATCGGCGTCTTCTATATATTCATAGGTGGTAAATCGTCGCTCGCAGCGGATACATTCCCGGCGTCTTCGAATGGCCGAACCCTCCTTGGCCGACCGGCTGTCGACGACTTTGTCCTCAGTATGACCGCAGAAAGGACATTTCATTTTGTGATTTCCGATCGTGCTCGTAGCTCTATGTCGCGGATCTGATTGACTCTTCGCATGTGACGCCCGCCATCGAAGGGTGTTTCCAGCCAGACGGTGATAATTTTCTCCGCGATACCCTGCCCGATAACACGCCCGCCAAGCGCGAGTACATTGGCATCGTTGTGTCGCCGCGAGAACTCCGCGGAAAAGGGCTCGTGGCAGAGCGCGCACCGAATACCGGGCACCTTATTGGAAACAATAGATGCGCCGATTCCCGTTCCGCATACGGCTATGCCCTGTTCCACGGTACCGGTCGCAACGGCACGGGCAAGAGCTTCTATGACTTCGGGATAATCAACTGATTCCTCTGAATCCGTTCCGAAATCCCGGACTGTGTGATCCCGATCCACCAGAAGCTGCTTGATGTGTTCTTTGAGTACGAAGCCTCCGTGGTCGGAAGCCATACCGATTATCGCCATATTCCCTCCATTCATTGTATCGCTTCAAGAAAATCAATCGGCCCTTCTCGAATCAAGACCGGTCGTTCACTGCTAAGATCAATGACTGTACTGGGACGGAGCCCGCCGCAACTACCAGTGAGAACACCATCGGCCTCTGAAAGCAAAGGGGATTCTTTCAAATCATCCGCTGTGTAGGGAGGGGGTTGACCGGTCTTATTAGCGCTTGTTGCCGTGAGAAAAAGACCCGTCTTAAGTAGCAGGTCATGCAGGGGAGAATGGTTGATCATCCTGATGCCGATACGTCCACGCGGATCACTAAGCCAGGAAGGTATCCCCGGACGCGGGTTCAATAAGAGAGTTACCGGACCCGGTAGAAGCGATTCAACCTGCTTTCTTTGTGTTCTCTTCAACAAAACAAGAGCTTCAAGGTCTTTCATATCCGCTACAAAGAGCGCGGGAGGTCGTGATCCTGTTCGTCCTTTCAAGGATAATACGCGTTGAAATACGTCATGGTTCATGGCATCGCCAGCCAACCCATAGCAGGAATCTGTCGGTACAATAACAACACCTCCTGATTTCAGGAGTGCTGTTGTTTCATATGCCGAAAGGATTTTCATTGACTCGATCTTGAATGTCAGGCGGCAAGAAAATCATAGACACTATTTCCGGATCCGAGATTCCGATGTTCTACACCGCTCAATCCTACAGGTTGCTGATGCATCGAATCCATTCCATGTGGAAGTCTCTCTCTCGAGCATCCACGTTCCCAGACTTGCCACCATAGCCGCATTATCCGTGCATAGTTCTTTTGGTGGAATCGTGACCGAAAGCTCCTGTGCATCACATTCCTCCGTAAGCCTGGATCGCAACCGGCTGTTCGCGGCAACACCGCCCGCGAGACCAATCTCGTTCACCCCTGTTTCTACGGCCGCGGATACTGCCTTTTCAACCAGCACATCGACGACCGCTTCGAGGTAACTCGCCGCGAGATTGTTGATTTCCTCTTTCGACGGTGTGGTTCGGCGTTCAGCCAGATGAACCGCGAGTGCGGTTTTGAGACCACTGAAGCTGAAATCGAAGCCCGGCGTTTTCAGCATGGGTCGGGGAAATCCGATATAATGTGGATCGCCGGCCGAGGCTGCTGAATCCATTGCCGGGCCGCCAGGATATCCCAGTCCAAGAAGATTGGCAGCCTTGTCCAACGCTTCGCCGGCAGCATCATCCCTGGTTGATCCCAGTACACAGGCTTCACTATCCGCGTTCACGCGGAAAAGGATCGTGTGTCCACCCGAGACGAGAAGAATCACGTATGGAGGATTGAGGTCCGCGTTGGAAAGCGGTATACTCCTGATGTGAGCGTGCAGATGATTGACCGGTACAACGGGGAGACCGGAGGCAAGGTGGAGCCCCTTGGCCACACTCACTCCTACGAGGAGAGAGCCGATGAGACCGGGTCGGTTGGTGACCGCTATACCGTCAAGATCCTCCAGATAGAGATCCGCTTTTTCCAATGCGGTTCTAACAACGGGGCCCACGAGTCGAATATGTTCTCTGGCGGCAATCTCGGGTACGACTCCCCGATACGCTTCATGAGCCCCGTGCTGACTGGACACAATGGAAGAGAGAATCGTATCTCGTTTGGATACAACGGCAGCGCAGGTGTCGTCACATGATGTCTCAATTCCTAGTATGAGCACGAATAGTATTATCGCCCTAGAAAGGGAGCGGCTCCGCTTGTCGTCGGCGTTATTGCGTTTAACACGCTGCGAAGGGACAACGGCAAGGCCAATCGGTCTTCAACCATCTTTTTCTGCCGCATGGAGCCGAGAGGGCGACGCTGTATCTCGTTTTTTGACAACAAAACGATCTTGCCGAGATCGAAAGAACTGTCTTTATCCAATGCATTCATGATGCCGTTCTCGAAATCGATGTACACGAGCTCGCCTGTTTCTATGGCGGCAATACCGCCTCCTTCCATACCCTCCGGCGAACTGTGTCCAACGAACGGACCCCAGCTCAATCCGGCGATTCTTCCGTCCGTGCACAGTACCGTTATATGTCTGAGCCTCACATCCCTATGGAGATACTCAGCGGGATAGTAGATCTGGCGCATACCGTTGGCAACAGGACCTTCGCCGGCAACGACCACGAAAATTCTCATGAGCTTATCATCGACCAGCCGATCGAAGAGAGCGTCTTTCTTGAGTTTTGAGTACATCTTGTAATCATCGAGACGATCAGGATAGTTGAGTTGAAAAAGACTGAGCAGATCGTCCATTGTTACTATGGTTTTTACTTTTTCAAGAATTTCACTGCTTTCGAATAGATCTGCCAGTGCGTCTTCTTCATTATAATAAAATACGGCGAGATATGTCTTCTTATCGAATCGTTCCATCTCCTCCGGTGAAAGACCGGCTATACGGGCAACAGAACTTTCGCAGAAGTTACCTCTGAGTTCCACTATCCCCATTGATTCAGAAGCCGGTTCGGTCTTGATAAGTACGCCATCCGCTTCCGGGGCCGTTGAGTGTCGATTTTCCCATGTGCCGTCAATGGTCTGGACGTTTTCCACAAGATCGGAATCATAGGAGTGGAGAACTTTCATCACCGTATCCAGACCTCCGGTGTTACCCGCGGCAATCTCGGATGCCCATTGATACAGACTCGGCTCTTCAGTTGGTGTAAACATACCAAGCGTGGGTGTTTCGGAACAGAGCGCGGCTATGTAAGTGGGGGAGAGCTGCTCTTCATCGAGAATATTCATGAAGCTCGTCAGGTACGAGAAATGTAATGTCCAATCAGTTGAACCGCTCAGAGCAGTCCACAGTCGCACCGCGTTCTCCAAATTCGCTTTAGCGATATTTGAAACACTCAGATCATCTTTACGCCCGGTGATGGCTTTGAGGAACGAAGCGGCCATCTTGCCCATCGCGTCAGAATCGGGGGGGGTGATCAGAAGATCCATACCCTTTGGGACAAGGCCTAAACCATGAAGTACGATTCTGTTGGTGTTGGAGTTTTCCATAAATGGGGGCGTTCCCGGTTTGTCGCAGATGCTCGAAGCAATTGCAAGGAGGAGTTGATCCTTCTTTGCTTTCGACAGGTGCTTTTTCAGGTCAGGATGTTCCAATAGTTTGTAAAACATCGGGTACATGTTCGGCCTGAGTCGCGCGGCCATCAGAAATTCGAGTTCCCGACGCAGACCCGGATGTTCGATTTTATCCCTCAGCGGCCGGAGGAGTTCCTTGATCGCCTTTGGTACCGGGCGATCCGGATTCAAAGTCGGTGGAATAAAGAACGCATAAAATGGTGGTCGTTTCGTATTACGACGATAGATATCTACCTCAACGAATGCCGCCAGGGCTGCCACGGGCGTCAATTCGCCTGATGCAATGGCAACAGCGGCATCATACCCGTGAGCCTCGAGTTGGGAGACGATCAGACCGGTGGTTGTATTACGCGTCGCAAGATCGAAATGCATACCTCCGTGACCCAAAGCAGCCATTTGATTCAGGCAGGGTATGGAGAGCGTAAATGGAACCGCCCCCTTCTCCCAGAGCGCTTCCACGATCAATCGGTGAATTGCCAGGTCTGCCAGATACTGTGGATGATCGGGAGCCGAGATTAAAACGGCTACCCGGGGTTTGCCTTTCATAAATCTGTTGATGATCTCTTCCCGAGTGTATTTGACTTTCGCATTCTTGAGGGTCTGCTCGGCAATAGGCACCAGAGTTATAATGGGGAGTGGATGAGCTAATACTGGATCTTTGGAGGTGGACGGATGCATACGGATCATGGATCCGGACTCCTTCTATATAGGTTATAGTCGATGGTGAAAAAAAACAGCCGTGCCGGGGCAGGCCTCTGAGTACAGCATAAAAAAAGGGATAGAATCCCGCCAATTTCAAAGGGGCGTCAATATTAGTGGGGCGATGTTAATAGTCAATAGGAAATTCCATGAAAATGAGAGAAAAGCCCGGAAATTGTAATCCGGGCTTTTCTGCTTAAGGAGTATCAATACGTGTTTGAAAGACGGATCAATTATTGAACCACTTCGAAATCTGCATCGATTGGTCCGTTTTCGCCGTCTTTCTGCTGTTTTTCCGCGGATCCCGGATCCGGTTGTCCCTCGGGCCCGCCGCCTTGTGCGGACGCCGATTGATACAGGGTACTCGCCACCTGGTGCCAGGCTTTCATAAGTGCATCCGTAGCTTCCGTGATGGAAGTTTCATTTTCAGTCTTCAGCGCGTCTTTCAGCTCCTGAACATGCCGTTCGACTTCCGCCCTGGACTGATCTTCGATCTTATCTTTCATCTCTTCCATATTCTTTTCGGTCTGATAGATGAGTTGATCAGCCTTGTTCTTGGCGTCGATCACGGCACGTTTCTTTTTGTCTTCTTCCGAATGCTGTTGTGCATCCTCCACGAATTTGTTTATCTCGGATTCCGAGAGACCGGAAGAGGCTTCTATCTTGATCGACTGTTCTTTCCCGGTGGCCTTGTCCTTGGCCGACACGTTCAGGATACCGTTTGCATCAATATCGAATGTGACCTCCACCTGGGGCATACCGCGCGGTGCGGGCGGTATGCCGGTAAGTTGAAACCGTCCAATACTTTTATTGTAGATAGCCATTTCCCTTTCACCCTGAAGAACATGGATCTCTACCGTAGTCTGGTTATCCTCGGCAGTGGTGAATGTTTCGCTCTTTCGGGATGGAATGGTCGTGTTACGCTCGATGAGTCTTGTGAACACACCACCCAGGGTTTCTATCCCCAGTGATAGCGGAGTAACGTCGAGGAGGAGTACATCCTTTACCTCACCGGAGAGGACTGCTCCCTGAATAGCGGCACCGACTGCCACTACCTCATCAGGATTTACGCCGCGATGGGGGGCTTTGCCGAACAGCTCTTCAACGAGTTTCTGAACCCGGGGCATCCTTGTTTGGCCTCCCACGAGGATTACTTCATCAATATCCTGTGCCGTCAATCCCGCATCCTGAAGCGCCTTTTTGCAGGGACCGACGGTGCGCTGAACAAGTTCCTCCACTAGGGATTCGAGCTTTGCACGGGTCAATGTCATCGTCAGATGCTTTGGACCGTTGGCATCGGCCGTGATGAACGGCAGGTTAATCTCGGTTTGCATAGTTGACGATAATTCACATTTGGCTTTCTCAACGGCCTCCTTCAGTCTTTGAAGTGCCATGGGATCTTTTCTCAGATCAATTCCCTGATCTTTCTTGAACTCTTCGGCAACCCAGTTCATGAGTTGCTGATCAAAATCATCACCGCCGAGATGGGTATCGCCGTTGGTGGCCTTGACCTCAAATACACCATCACCGATTTCGAGAATGGAAATATCGAACGTTCCTCCGCCGAGATCATAAATGGCGATTTTCTCATCCTTCTTCTTGTCCAGCCCGTATGCCAGAGAGGCGGCCGTGGGTTCATTGATGATCCGTTTGACTTCCAGCCCGGCTATGCGGCCTGCGTCTTTGGTGGCCTGCCTCTGAGAATCATTGAAGTATGCGGGTACGGTGACGACCGCCTCGGTGACCTTTTCACCGAGATAATCTTCGGCGGTCTGTTTCATTTTCTGTAGAACCATGGCCGAGATTTCCGGAGGCGAGTATTCCTTGGAATCGATCTTTACTCTGGCGTCACCGTTCGGTCCACGTATGACCTCGAACGGGACTTCGGAAATCTCTGATGCAACTTCGTCGAATTTCCTTCCCATGAATCGTTTTATGGAAAATATGGTCTTATTAGGATTGGTTATCGCCTGACGCTTCGCAGCCAGGCCGACTATTCGTTCTCCGTCTTTCGTGAAAGCAACCACCGATGGAGTGGTTCTCGCGCCTTCCGCATTGGTTATGACCTCCGGGTCTCCTCCCTCCATTACCGCTACGCATGAATTGGTGGTGCCGAGGTCTATTCCTATCACTTTTCCCATAGTTATCCTCCTTGTCGTGTATGATCATTTCTCGAGAGCGAATTTTCAAAATAGTTTTTCATACCAAACCCATATCTGCAATCGCCGTGCCGCCTCATTCCCGCAAATTGAAGGTTTTTTCATGCCCGATCGGCGTAATACATCGGGCAATTGGCTCTTGGTTGACAATATGTCAGCAATTACTGCCATAATGTCCGCCATATCCTGCAAGCATATGCAACCATACGCAGAAGTATTGACTGAAAACACGATTCCGATCTTGTTGCAAAACGATATCATGTTTTATTCACTGTGCTTCATCTGCTATCAACGGATGTCGAATACGATTACTTTCTCCAGATTCTCTGGTTTTCCTATAGCCTTGTTTTTGTGTTTGGTGCATTCACGTTCGGGTATAGAATAACCGGTAATGTCTGGGGAGGGGCGTTCCTTGCTGCTTCAGGATGGGGATTCGCACTTGCCATCGGCGGTCATTGGGGATGGGATTACTCACCGTTCGTACCCCATGATCTGGCAACGGCTCTGGTTCCCTGGTTGATCTTGATATGGATTCGTATCAGATCGTACTGGCATCTGCTTTGCTTCATGGTTCTGTTGGGTATGTTAACCAGGATATACCCGACGACGTTCGTTCATCTCACTGGAGTTCTCCTTCTCTCGCGATTATTCATGGGGCCGAAGAATATCGGCATGGTTGTCGCTGTCACTTTCATGTTCGTGCTGCCGGTACTCCCCCTGGCCCTGCAATGGAGTGGGCGCGGTTCCATCACCCAAGATCTGCTTCCTTTGTTCCGCGAGCGCTTTTCCGATCTGGCCCCCACGAATCCGTGACGTCTCTTCTCTGAATTTAAAATCTTCTTCATGCACCTCGGTCTTGCATTAATCGCATGGTTGATTGTACGCAGGGAAGTACCGCCGCGGGGTTGAGGCATATTCGATTCATCGCCATTGCCTCTATGGTCATGGCTTTGGTGGGACAGATTGCCGTGTATTCAACGGTATTGGCGCCGCTTATCATCAGTCGCGCGAGCAGGTTTTCCTATGTTTGGATTTTTCTGATCCAGGCGCGTGCATTTACCCAACCGAAAAAAAGAGCTCTGAGAATAATAGGCGTTATCATATGTATTATAAGTCTCGGGCTCAGACCGAACCTTGCCGGACCTCTCAGAGCGGTGGTCAACGGATCAGGGATCCGGGAGGCCATTGACCGGTATCATGTTCAGGATACGGATGACTTCCGGAACCTGTGTCAGTGGGCCGCGGCACATACGAAGGCTGCTGACCAGTTCATCACACCTCCGGATGACCGATATCTGTTTTTCAGAGCATTTGCCCGTCGACCGGTTCTCATCTTGCAGAAAGAGATCGGATCCATTCATACTCCCCGTCCGGGGCTTCTCGGTTGGGATGATCTGGTGCGAATAATCAAACGGGCATATGATACGAGGAATCGTTCTCGTATTAAGGAGATCGCCACTCGATACGAATGTGTTGGGATCCTCGGACCACCTGAGTGGGATATCCCTGAATCCGTGAGATTCCGGAATGATGAGGATTTAAAAGATTATCATCATTACTCATCTCAGAATATCGTCTGAAGGGCATTAACAGGGAAGGAACTGGAACGAATTTCCACCGGTTTTTACCGCCGCTACTAGCTTCGCCCACGCTATATCTGGGATATGGCCCGCTGTATCAAGTCTCCCGACGATATCGTGCACCTGCTTCGGTCCTTTCGTGAGGCGTTTCTTGATTTTTAATCCGATTTCTCACTGGATTTCTACTCCAACCGCTGAACTGCATGCGCTATCAGCGTTATACTCTTTCAGTCTTCTCGACGTATCTCAGAGGATACACCTCCGAGGGCTTCAATCCTATGCCTTGATATCCCATACATTTCAGTGGTTTCGCGACAAAATCCGGTGAGAAATGCGGATTAAACTACCAGAATGTGAATCTCAGTTATCAGATCTCAGTGAGAGGATGACGGAAGGACGAGCGTGGTTGCCCACCCGAAACCGTTGGCTATGGGTTCCACCTCGTCCTTCAGTGGGCATAGTCAGGCTACTTGAGGAAAAACCCTTTCTCAGTTGGACCGAGAGGAAAATACGTCACTATTCTAATATTAGAATAGTGCCTAATCGACCAATTATCGACTCGGATTTCCGCTGATAAACATGTCGTCTCATACTCATGAACGTCGTCTTCTCAGGTGGCGAAGGATAACCGCGTATCTGACCAGTTCTCTGAGGGTGTATCACAGACGGATCATTCCTACGGGAAGCCGGGTGTTGCAGCCGCGCTGTGGAACCGGCGAATGGCTGGCATCGGTGGAACCGGAACGGGGAGTAGGTCTTGAGCCGGATTCGTTGTTCGCGAAGCTGTGCAGAGCCAGACATCCGGAGCTTGAAATTCTGGAGCAAGAGATAACCGATGCTGATCCTCAAGAACGATTCGACTACGTTATTGCATGCCATCTTCTCGAGCAGGAAGACGAATGCCTCGAAACGGTAAAGAGCATAACTTCGTGGACAGCACCGCGGGGAAAGATCGTTTTCACGTTTCTCAATCCGCTCTGAGCGCCTGTTGTTAAGTTTTTTATCTCCCTCGGTATCCGTCCCAGAGATCGCCGCTACAACTATCTCACCACCAGGGATGTGGAAAATCTCTGCCATCTCTCGGGACTTGCGGTGGTTGAAGGCGGGTACAAGGTATTTTGTCCGCTGCCCATTCCGCTGATCGCACCGTTCCTGTATCTCGTTCTCGCCCGAATCCCCGTTATACGGAACTTCGGACTCATCGGGTACGTAATCGCCCGATCTCCTCGGGAGGATGCACATAGACGACTCAGCGTATCCGTGATAATTCCCTGTCATAATGAGGAAGACAATATTGCGGAGTGTATAGGCCGTACTCCGTGCATGGGAAGACATATGGAAATCGTGGTGGTGAATGACGGATCAACGGACGGTACCGAATCTATTGTCACGGAGTTAGCCCGGGAGATTGAATCCATCAGGCTGGTATCATATGAATCACGAAAAGGGAAAGCGCAGGCCGTGAAGCGCGGATTCGAGAAAGCGTCGGGGGATATCGTCATGATCCTCGATGCGGATATGACCGTGGCACCTGAAGAATTGATCGCATTCTACTACGCCGTGGAAGAGGACCGGGCCGAATTCATGAATGGTACGCGCATGGTCTATCCGCAGGAAATCGGTGTGTTCACCCTGGGGCTTATTGGAAACAAGCTGTTCGGTATTCTATTCAGCGTACTCATCGGTCAGCGGTGTACCGATACACTCTGCGGTACCAAGGTTCTATACCGAACCGATGTGCGGAAGATGGAACTCAGCGGAAAAGGGTGGGGTGATTTTGATCTTCTGTTCGGTGTTGCAAGCCGGAAACTCCACATGCTTGAGTTGCCCGTTCACTATAGAGAACGGAAGGCCGGCAAGAGTAAGATGAGATTTTTACGTGACGGGATTCGGTTGACATACCTTTGCCTGAGAGCCGCCGTTAAACTGCCCTGATGTAGATCAGGATGTCGCGGATATGCCCCAGTAACTCTTGCCCGGGTCCCTGAATCTCCTGAGCGGAATCCCATCCCACCCGGATATTATAAGGTCAAACGGGGTTCCATGGTCGAACCGTGGCCCTATACCGATGATCACTTTACGTTCCGGGAGTATGACGGATCCTCTCATTCGTATTGACAAAGAACAGACCACGGCGGCGAATGAATCACCCAAAGAGACGCGCATGAGGTATTGATCCGGCTTCAGATTGCAGAGGAAATGAAGGTCACCTCCCCGTGACCAGGCGGGTGACCGAAGATCCGCGCCTTCGATCTCGACCTCCTGAATCTCCCATTTTTTCATATCGAGCGTGAGAAGCCTGCCACGGGGTGGTTGCGACTCGGGATCCATGGCGATATACGCGAGGCGGGTCATGGAGGTATCAATGGAAATCACATGTGGCTCGAGGTCGGGAAGTCCGGTACAGAGAGTTTCAGTACTCCACTCCGGTGGCCGTGATATCATGATCTCCCAGCAGTCAGCTCCTCTGGAAAACCACGCGAGGCTGTCCGCCGTCCAGAACGGGCACCGGGCACCTGTGGATTCATCGATCATTCGTGCCGTCGACTCCCGGGTGTTCCACACGTAGATAGTATTATCCGTTCCCGGCCGTGGGACACAGACCGCAAGTGTGGGATCATCTCCCGTACTCCACGCCAAATGCGGGTCCTGCGCGAGAACACCTGTTTCTATGACCGCTACGGAATTATTGTTCAGATCCGCGACGCAGATATCCCAGGGATCGTTTTTTTCGAAAAAGGCAAGGAGAGGCTCGGAAGGATGGAGCAGCGGCCAGCGTATATTCGTTGATCTGCCTTCGAATAGGATATCCTTGCCCCGGCCGGGCCATGTAATATGAAAAAGCTCATCATGGCTGCCGCGTCTGATGGAACCGACTATATCAACGGGGGGTCCGGAGGATACATCCGGCCGGAACGCCTGCAGCAGATATCCCTGCCCGAGAAGAATAGCGGTGGACAGGATGCCTGTGACCACTGCGGTGGGTATAAGTCGACGGTACATCCCCATCCAGGAAGCGCTGAAGTGCTCCCGGGTGACGATGAGGCAGAGGTGCATGGGTGATGCCATCATTCCCATGAAACCCCAGACATATGCAATACCTATCATGATAGTGTACTGCTCACCGCCGTTGAGAAGCGCAACTACTATGGGAAACGTCGCTCCCACGAAACCGATGGCAATACCCGTGACCAATCCGCCGATGAAGGTTATCACTGACGTGAGAAAAAGCATGGATACGGGGAAACGGGAGAGTTCCCTGGCAAGACCGGGTGCAAGATAACTTTCCGCTATGACCCCCTTATACATCATCAGGCAGATAAGGAGAAATGCCATGGATACCATTCTTCGAGCCTGAAGTGCGTTGCGCCACATGGCGAAAGATGGCCGGTGTTCCATGGTTACTGAAATAATCGAAACGCCTATACCGGCGAGTAATACATAGTAAGACGGTGGCTGCCATGAAGGGACAATCGCGGATATCACCGAAGAGAGCAGTACTACCACGGGTATACAGAGGATGGGAAACAGGACACGGAGAATGACACCGATATTCTCACCATCATTCCTCTCTTCTCCGGAATCGGTACGTGGGGTCGTCCGGAGAATAAAGAACCAGCCGATAATGGTT
>Ga0180433_10002597_pt1 | contig 27630 bp, 19 predicted proteins | sample SS_ome_8_FD_132980 | JGI IMG/M metagenome (GOLD analysis project Ga0180433, IMG submission 132980) | Hypersaline lake sediment archaeal communities from the Salton Sea, California, USA - SS_1_D_1 metaG | ecosystem: Environmental > Aquatic > Non-marine Saline and Alkaline > Hypersaline >... | reverse complement strand
GAGGTTGTTGTAGGAATCGACAGCGAGACAGTATATGGGATAAAAATCGATCGGGGTGTGGGAATCGCCGGTCATGTGGCTGAATCGGGAATACCGCTCATTATTCCGGATGTAAAAAGCGATTCACGGTTCAACCCTGATATAGACTCAAAAACCGGATTTATAACCTCGTCGATTGTCTGTATTCCCCTGAAGATTCGCGGATCAGTGCTGGGAGTCATTGAAGTTATCAATCCCGCGGATGTCGAGGATTTTAAAATACGGGATCTGCCCTTCATGCTTATACTCAGCGATTATGCGGCGATCGCCATTGAGAATGCGCAGTATATGGCAGAGATAAACCGATTGGCCATCACCGATGAATATACCGGCCTCTTCAATGCACGATATCTGCATCGGACTATGGATAGATTGACCAATGAATACAAGGAAAGCGGAGATCCTTTTTCCGTGGTTTTTGTGGATATCGACGATTTTAAGACCGTCGTTGATACCCACGGTCACCTTCTCGGAAGCCATGTTCTCAAAGAAATAGGAGAAACGATACAGGCGCACCTCGAGCCGAACGATATCGTAATAAAATATGGAGGAGATGAATACGTTCTCGTTCTTCCCGATACCGATAAACAAGCAGCGCAGAAACGAATCAGACCGGTCCTTCAGGCAATAGCGTCGACTTCATATCTCTCGTTTCTTCCCGAACCGGTGCATGTAACGGCAAGTTTCGGTCTGGCGGTGTTTCCGGAAGATGCGGACTCGAAGCGAGAGATTCTCATAGCCGCGGATAATCTGATGTACAGTGTCAAACGAACAGGCAAGAATGCAATAGGAATCGCGGAAACGTGAAGAGCGAATTCCGTCAACAGCGCATACGACGCGTGGACATAACAGCGTGAGTCAATTGAAGTCGGGCCGCGATATGACCCGCGGTTCACTGTCTCGTAATCTTCTCATCGTTGCATGGCCGATCATGCTTTCGTTTCTGCTTCAGATGCTTCACAATCTCGTGGATGCATTCTGGCTGGGCAAGCTCGGAAGAACAGCACTCGTGGCTCCCACCATTACCATGAATATCGTTTTTCTCGGGCTCTCCCTTGCCATGGGAATGGGTGCAGGCGGAACCACGCTTGTGTCGCAGTTTCGCGGGGCGGGCCGATTCCAAGAGATGCGGAAAACGGGTGGACAGATGCTCCTTCTTCTCGTTGTGTGCGGATTTTTACTTTCGGGCATTTCATTCCTGTTCTCCGCCGAGATTCTTCGCCTCATGCAGACGCCGAAGGATGCATTTTCAGAAACACACATCTATCTCCGGTGGGTTCTCCTCGGAGTACCATTTATGTTCACCTTTCTGGTATATCAGAGTGTTCTGACGGGAATCGGAGACACGGTTGGTCCTCTTAAGATCAATTTTATCACTGTTGCATTGAACATGGTACTCGATCCATTGCTCATCTTCGGCATCGGTCCATTCCCGAAGCTGGGCGTGGCCGGAGCTGCGATAGCCACGTGTTTCGCTCGTTTCATAGCCGCGATTATCGGTCTTCACCAGCTTTTTTCCGGGAGCCGGGGATTTCTTCTCACCGGGGAGGATCTAAAACCGGACCGGTCTATCATACTCAAGATCGTGAAGATCGGTATACCAATGGGGCTCGGTCAATCGGGAACTTCTCTGGGATTCACATTGCTGATGGGAATCGTTAACAGCTTCGGATCCGCCGTTACCGCTGCATTCGGAATCGGGACGAGAATCATTCATATTGCCATGGTTCCCGCCTTCGGACTATCCCAGGCAAATGCCACCGCCGTTGGTCAAAATCTGGGTAGAGGGTACGAGGAACGGGTCTCTCAATCCGTTCGGAGAGCCTGTATCCTTATAGGCGTGATACTGGTACCCATCACGACGGCAATGTTTATCTGGGGCAGGGATATTTCACGGATCTTTATTGATGATCCGGCCGTTATCCAATATGGAAAAGAACTATTCCGTATAACGTCGCCATCCGTCTTTGCATTCGGTTTCGTAATGGTTCTCATGGGGTCGTTTCAAGGATCCGGTCATACGGTACCCGTCATGGTACTGAACTTGTCGCGGCTTTGGCTGTTGAGAATACCGATGACTTATGTTATGGCCATTGTTTATGGAATGGGACCTACCGGTCTCTGGTGGGCGATGTTCGTATCAAATGCGGTTATCGCCGTGGCGGCGATGTTCTGGTTTTCGCGGGGTACCTGGCGAGCATCCGTTATACATGACGAGAAGGATCTCGCACCTCCGTCAGACTAGACTCATCCTCTCCCGCCGGATATTATTGCTCAACTCGATTCGTCTCAAGTAACTCTACTATGTCCAAATGATCAGCTGCAACGGCCAAATCAAGCGCGGTTTGATCTCTGCGGGATTTGATTTCGCGGTTTGCCCCGAGTTCAAGCAGGATAGTCACTACGGTAGCATGGCCATTCTCAGCGGCATGATGGAGCGCAGTGTATCCCTTCCGATCTCGTGCATTCACTGATGCGCCATTGTTGACGAGAACAGGTATGATTCCCGGATATCCTTCCTTCGCGGCCCGGTGAATGGGCTGATACCCCATGCGATCCGATAGAGTCACGGAAGCGCCACTATCCACCAGTGCCACAGCGATATCAACGTGACCGTGTATCGACGCGAGAAAGAGCGGCGTCCATCCTATTTCAAGTTTCGCATTTGGATCCGCGCCCCTCTGGAGGAGAAGAGATACCACTTCCAGGTGGCCGTTGTAGGTTGCCCAGTGGAGTGGAGTATGCCCCGTCTCTTCCGGTTCGTCTATGTTCACACCCTCTTCCAGCAACCCTTGAACACTATCGAGTTGGCCATCCCTGGCGGCATCGTGCAGTGGAGATGGTGAACCACGGGAGAGATCGATCATTGATACCATAAAAATCATTATCAGGAAACCAGGCCATAGGCCTTGATGTCTCGTACATCTCATTTGAGACTCCATTTCTAGTGGATCTATTTATTTGTTCAGGAGAAACAATATCCTTCTCCACTCTCAATTTGCCATATTTACGTCGCCTTCGTCAAGTTTTCCACCGGAACCCCTCGCTTCCGTCGTCGCCAATTCGGCAATCTCATGACTTCCGTCTCTGTTTCCAACTTCGCCGCGACGAGATGCCGTGACGAGTCGCTTCGGGGAGAATCCGGCTTCGTACGAGCGTCACCGAGTATAGAACCGGTGGCTGTAAACCGTCGACCTATGCGATAAATCTTCATTCAACGGCATTTCAACCTTACATTGATGGAGAGATGGAGATACGGTTGGAAGACAAGGATGCTGATCCGCCTTCGCGGAAAACCAAGGGTTTTCCCGTTGATGAATGCGTTTTCTATAGCTACGGCATGATGTCGCCCGGGAGATCTGGCGGATAGTAAGGATCACGGGTTTACCGTGGGGCTCCATTTCACCCGGATATCCGGGCGGGTTACGATGATCGGCGTGTCGCTTCGGACAGGGAGAACGAACCATGAGACAACGTTCATTTAACCGTTCATATGATATCATTCTATTCGTAATTTTGGTATCGTGCGTTCAACCTGCCATTTCCCGCCGGATTTCGCTGCCGGTCATTATACCACAGGACGGCATGTCCGTGGATTCGGTATTGACGATGCGTCGATCAGTGCGCGATTTCAGCTTCGGTCCGGTCTCTTTGAGTGACGTGGCGCGGCTGCTATGGGCAGGGCAGGGAATAACGCATAAAGATGGGTATCGTACAGCGCCATCCGCGGGAGGATTGTATCCTATTGATCTCTATCTGTTCGCACGGAACATCGAGGGCTTACAGACGGGTGTTTACAGATATATGCCGGAAATTCACGGTCTGGAGGCAATTTCACAGGATGATATCCACCGGGATCTCGCATCGGCAGCACTTGACCAGGAATGGGTCAGAGACGCGTCTCTTTCCATCATAGTCACCGGCGCGCCGGAACGGACCTTCATCAAATATGGAGAACGTGCCTGGCGCTACGTTTTGATTGAGTCGGGATGCGTGGTGCAGAATATTCTTCTTCAATCAACGAATCTACACTTGGCTTCAGTCGTAGTTGGGGCATTTTACGATGATTTGATACGTCCACTCATCGGAATTCCCTCAACCATTCATCCCATTGCCATCATATCTGTCGGCACAATTGAAGAAGGATTCAAATAAACGGTTCGCATCAACTCACCTTCGTCCACGGTTTCGCAGCCTCCGCAGTATATCGATTCTTTGCTCGCCGGAAATATACGGGTGGGAACCTTTTCCTCCCCGTGATTGCTTTATTCTTATAAGAAAGATCGTCATTGTAATGGCGTTTGATACGAGGAGGATGATACAATGAAAGTTCAGAGCCTGCGAGAATGTGCATTCGTATACGTGATTACCGCCGTCTGTTGCATACCAGTGGTGGATGCATGCGTTATAGTACCCCCACCACGACCGCCTCGGCCGATACCTCGGCCGGTTCCAACGTTCACCATGCACACCCATCGTCATGAAGTTGATATTGATATACGTCATGATCGAGCCACAATTACGGTTCGGGCCACGTTTTATAATCCTGCTCCCCGAGACCTGGAAGGGGAATATGTTTTTCCTGTAGGAGAGGGACTGGTGAAATCCTTTTCAATGACATCTGACGGTGAAACGCTCGAGGGGGAATTGATACCCGCTGATACCGCACGGGAGATCTATGAGGATATTGTACGCCGCTTGCGAGATCCCGGACTTCTTGAATATGTGGGGATGGGACTGATAAAGGTTCGTGTTTTTCCCATAAAGCCCGAAGCCGAATTGACCATTGAGCTGGTGTATGAACAATCAGTGGAGCGAAGCGGCGACTCCTATTACCTGCGATATCCGCTTCGTTCGGCCAAGCCCGTGAATGCTTCGGGTACCATCGACGATATTCTCATCACCGTTCGTATCCATGATCTGGATCCGGTGGCGACATTATACTCACCGACACATGAGTTCGAGTTCGAACGAACCGATGAGATGTCAATCGAAGGCTCGTATGAAGTACAAAATTCGGTCCCGTCATCGGATGTGACACTCTGCTATGTAAAGGATCGGGAGACAGTCAGTGCGGGGCTTATGGCGTTTCGGCGCGCGCAAGATGAGACCGGATTTTTTCGTCTCACGCTGAGTCCCTCTGCGGCACCGGCGTCCAGCCGCGCGATTCCCAAAGACGTATTGTTCATCATCGATACCTCCGGCAGTATGGCGGGGCAGAAAATGGAACAGGCACTTGGAGCGCTGAGATATTCACTAAACAGTCTGAATACCAAAGACACGTACAATATCATAACATTCAGTTCCACCGTTCGCGCATTTCATCCCACCGTTGTTCCGTTGAATGAGTCAAACCTCGAGCATGACATCTCACGGCTGGATGATGTCAGGGCCCGTGGCGGAACGGCGTTTTACGATGCGGTGAGTTTCAGTCTTGAGCATGAACCAGTTGAAGACAGGGTGGCGATGGCCGTGCTGTTGACCGATGGACTCCCCACGGTGGGAAACACCGACATTCCTACAATTCTGGAACTCGTTGATTCCAGGAATACGGGGAAGATGCGATTCTTCGTATTTGGTGTAGGGGATGACCTCAATACCGATCTATTGGATGGACTTGCCGCCCGTTCGCGCGGTACCCGGATCTATGTAGCGGAGTCCGAAGATATCGAAGAGAAAGTATCTCTTTTCTATGAGCGGATCTCACAACCGGTTCTTACCGACCTCCACATCGATTTCGGCGAAATCGATGTGTTCGATTACTTCCCCGTGCACCTTCCCGATCTCTTTGCAGAGGAGGATCTTGTTCTTGTCGGACGATACAATGCAGATGGCGTATCTCGAATTCGATTATCCGGTACCCGAGGCGATACGCGGATTACTGAGAATTTTGAATTCGAATTTCTGCAGAATGATCAATGGAGCTTTATTCCCCGGGCGTGGGCCGGTTCAAAGATAGCTTATCTCCTTGATCACATCCGGTTGAATGGACCGGACGACGAATTGGTGGAAGCGGTAACGGAGCTGGGAAGGGAATATGGAATCGTGACGCCTTATACATCATTCCTTGCTATGGATGATGAGAAGGATGTCACGGTTTCTCACCATTTTCATGAGTCCAGACGGGTGCTGGAACGTGAGAAAGTCGGTGCTGGTGCCGTACGGGCTTCGCGGATGATGGCGGATCTTCAATGGTCCATGAAATCCACAGGAACGGCACCGGAGATGCTATTACCGCATGCATCAGACAAAAAAGGCGAATCAGTGCTCATGGAGATACAAAATAGAATCACCCGGCGCATTCATCGGGTCCATGACAAAACATTTTACGTGAATGAACAGGGCATCTGGGTTGATAGCAGATATGATGAGAACGGTCATGGCTCAACGATCAGAACCATTGAATTCCTCAGTGATGAGTATTTCAGATTTATACACGATAATCCGGAGATGAGAAAATACCTTGCCGCACAAATCGGTATGTTGATTGTGCTGGAAGATGAAGCCTATCTGATCGAATAGTGAAATGAGAGGGATACGACGATCAGGCGTGAATAGAAGAAGCAACCATGACGTTGTTTCTTCCCAGACGCTTTGCCTGATACATGGCGGCATCCGCCCGCTGCACAAGTTCATCAAGGGATGTGTCAGTCTTCATTTCCGAGACGCCGACACTGATTGTTATTGAGAAATCCCGGCCGGTGGTGCTTGTCAGTATCATGGATTCCACGTCTCGTCTGAGGCGTTCCGCCATTTTTTCTGCGCTGTGTTCATCCATGGATATCAGTAAGATTGCGAATTCATCTCCTCCCAGGCGACCAAGAAGGTCTTCTCTCCGGGTTCCATTTTGTAATCGGTCGGCGAGAGATTTGAGTGTCCGATCACCGGTGGCGTGACCGTATTCGTCATTGATGCGTTTGAAGTGATCGACATCAATCATCAATATGCTCATAGGACTATGCGACTTCCGACAGAGAGCAAACTCCCTGGACGCGAGTAGAAGAAATTGACGTCGATTGGCTGTTTCGGTCAGAGCGTCTACGGATGCCAGATAGGAGAGTTCGCGGGTTCGCGATTGCACTTCACGTTGCAGGCGATCTCGCTGATGTTTTATACTTCGTATTCGAAAAAGGAATGCCAGGGAAATGATTCCAAGGCATGAAGTGATGAGAACCACACTGAACCAGGATCGTTCCCATAGCCTGGGTGCGACGCGAAGTCTGAGGGTTGCTTCCGAGTGCCCCCAATGATCCGAAGCATTGGAACAGTTTACCCGGAATGTATAGGAACCGGGGGGAAGGTTGGTATAGGTTGCTGATGGAACCATACCCGTGTCGCGCCAATTCGAGTCATACCCTTCCAGCAAACATCTGTATCGGAGACCTTCAGGATTGTGATAGTCCAAACCCACGAATCCAAGTGAGATATCCCGAGTATTCGGTCCAAGTATCAGGAGTTCATCAGCGCTCCACCCGTCAAGAAAATGCCGGATCCTGCCCTCATATGTGACGGAATTTATGACGATCGGGGGATCGTATTTCCTGATGGCAACGGATTCAGGATCTAAAACGACCACTCCATCTATGGTCCCGAAATACATTTTTCCTGTTTTACTGTAGAACGATGCACCCTGATTACACTCCCGATTCGGCAGCCCATCCGCCGAACTGAAGTTCTCAAATCGTTTTTCAGTTCGGCAATATCTTGAAATTCCATTATTGGTCCCAAGCCACAGATCGCCACGCGAATCGCTTTCACAGGTATAGATTATGTCACTTGGCAGTCCGTTTTTAACAGTGTATGAGATGAATTTGTCCTGCTCTGTGTCGTAGCGATGTAATCCACCGGCCGTTCCGATCCACATTACACCATCACCGGTGGTTTCCATTGAGAGGATTTCGTGATTTCTCAAGCCGGAACCGGAAGTCGAGGTATAACATCGTATCTGACGGGTTACAGGATTAAGCACATAGAGACCATTGTTGGTTCCAAGCCACACTTTTTCGCGGTTTTCCGCGAGAACTTCAAAAACGAATTCGCCTCGAAGCGTTCCACCGACGAGATTTTCGAAGAAATGCGTCTCCAATCCTGAATGAGGATCTATATGATAGACACCTTCATTCAATGCGGCGATCCATATCCCGAATCCGGTGTCCTGTTGGGAGTTGCCCACCATACGGGTTGAAGCCAATCGTCGGTACGTACTCGTTACGGGATTCATTTGAAGAAGACCGAGAGGGTATCCACCGATGATGATTTCTCCCGATGTTGTTTCACCCAGGTAACAGACATTCCTGATTTCGACGATCCCTTCCGGACCCGTAAGACTGTGGTACGTTCGAATTGTCCCGTCAGTTATGTCGAAACAATCGACTCCATCCATTAACCCAACCCACACATTGTGATCGGTGGATTCATACACCGCAGTGACAATGCCGCTGCTCAGTCCCGATTCCGCGCCGCAGCCGGGTATGAGGAAACCGATATCGTGCGTTTTGATCCGTATCAAACCTCTATCCAGAGATCCTGCGAGGAGTAATCCTGAGGGATCCCGTACCAGGTCAAAATAGTGATCACTGGGCGGACCGCATCGGCCGTCTCTTCTGGTAAATTGTTGATATTTCCCGCGCCGTTCTTCCACTCGGAACAATCCACCCCCGAACGTGCCGATCCAGAGATGGTCATCGGTATCATACTCAAGTGCCGTAACCAGAAATGATCCGTCATGGAGGAACGCGTTCAGCCGGCGGTTCATGGGACGGATTGATCCGTCCTCTGGATCGAGGACGAATATACCCTTTGTTCCGATACCAGTTATGATCCGATTCTCTATATCCGTGGTTATTACCATCGAGTAAAGATGATCCTCCTCGGGACCGACCCACTCCGTGTCGTATAGATCGAACCGGCGCTCGACCGTACCTTGGCCGTCCAGGTGAAACATCACACCGTTTCCCGTTCCCACCCATACTGTACCGTCTCCAGCCAAATGTAGAGCGGATATATGACCCGTTCCCAATACACTGTCCGGATGAGTTTCTATTTCGGGTGGTTCATGAGCCTCGGTGGAGAGCCGGAGTATCTTAAGACCCTCCTGCGTGCCGATCCACAACACCGTATCATTCATAGCCGCAAGGGCGGTTATATACGAGTCAGGCAGTCGGATGTGAGCATCTCGTGCATTCCATGATTGCCTGCAATTTCCTGTTTTCAGATCAAGCCGGCAGAGACCGGTTCTGGTTCCGACCCACATAATCCCCGATGGAAATTCGGCCAGAGTAATGACTTCGTCATTCGGTATACTCGAGGAATCCTCACTGTCTGCTCTGAAGACTAGGACGGTATGACCATCATAGACGTTCAAACCGGCCTGGGTGCCTATCCAGATAAGACCGCGGGAATCCAGAAAAATGCATTGAGCCGTGCTCTGACTGAGTCCCTGTTCGAGATAGACATGTTCGAACGTTACATTCTGGAATCCATACACCGAACCATGACCGAGCATCAAGAAGCAGAGAGAGGCAAGAAGCGGTATCACACGGTGGAGCAAGCGACGAGACATCTGGGGAATCTCCGGTTTCATGAACTTCGGCTTTCCGCACCCATACCGGTGGTTACGTTGCGTGAGTGTATTCGTTAACCCGAGTAATATGCATCGGTAACCGAATCATGACACGTGCGGTGTACAATACATCGTTTTCACCGGTGGAGTATTTACACGGTAAATGGATCAGCTCCGATTCCCATGGAGCAGTTGATATGATCATTATCCGGAACAGTCGTAATTGACACGGTATTTGGCGGAGAATATGTGACCGCGGAATCATTGAAGGAATCGAGTTGATCAGCCGATATCAACGAGAGAGAGAAACTGTTTGCCCGCGAGTTGCTTCACGACTCCTTTCAGTTCCAGCTCCAGCAGTCGGGCGAGGAGAATTCCCGAAGGATGTCCCGTTAGATTGCAGAGAGTGTCAATGTGAACGGGATCTGTTCCCATGATCGTGAGCAAGTCTTGTTCTTCGGCCGCGAGCTTTGGCAAATCGATGTGCTTCGGAGGTTGTTGCGTTATGAGTGGTTCTCCAAGCGCCGCGAGGACATCATCTGGATCTTCAACCAGAGCTGCTCCTTGCTTGATAAGACTGTGAGGACCTTTGCTGACCCGCGCATTCACCGGGCCGGGTACCGCCATAACCTCCTTTCCCTGTTCCAATGCGCGGCTTGCCGTGATGAGAGCACCACTCTTCATACTTGCTTGAACAACCACCACGCCGAGTGACAATCCGGCTATTACCCTGTTACGTCTCGGGAAATGCCGGGGATTGGGAGTAGTTCCCGGGGGAAATTCGCTAATCACGGCTCCCGAATGAACAATGGATTCCATGAGGGATCTATTTTCCGGCGGATATGCCAGATCGGGGCCACATCCGAGTACAGCAAGGGTACGACCCCCTGCGTCGAGAGCACCCTTATGCGCGAAACTATCTATACCGCGGGCCAATCCACTCACGACCGTTAGTCCCATACTTCCAAGTCCGTACCCGAGATCATACGCAATCCGCTTTCCGTATTCCGTGGCGGAGCGCGCCCCGACGATAGCCACCGAACGATGGTCCTCCTCGAGTACTTCTCCCCGCGTAAACAGCATCACCGGGGGTGTATGGATATTTCGCAGCATAGCCGGATAATCATCATCCCAGAGGGTATACAGTCGAAAATCACCATTCAGGAGTATATCGATTTGTTTACGAAGGAGGGGAGATTGCGCCGATTGTATCGCGGAGTTCATCTGCCGGAGCGAAACCCCCAACAGCTCGGATAACGATTCAGGGGACTCATGAAGTACTGTTTCGGGATGACCAAATTTCTGAACAAGAACCGCGATCTTCTGATCTCCTATTCCCGGCAATCGCGACAGGACCAGCCAGGCCTCCATTTCCGATCTGGGAATGGAAGCCGTTACCCGACTTGTTCTTTTCTCCATCGTTGTATTATGAGGTCAAGAATATGTTCAGGCCCCGTCTGAATCAACCAACCCGGTAGCTGCTCCCCCGTATAGTCGGGAACGGCTTCCTGCATGGGACAGAGTATCCATGGTTTATGCTCGAGACCGTGTCCATATGCGGTGATTTGATTCTTGAGCATCTCGATTTCGGAAGAAGCAGTTTCCCCGCCGGAAATGACGAAAACAAGGAGAGATGCCCGTTCAGCATGGGCAAGTTGACTATTACCCAATCCTTTACCCGAAGCTGCCCCAGGGAACAGGGCGGGGATTTCGCCGATTACGAGTGGTTCGAATCTATCGGACAAGACCGCGCCCAATATGGGCACGGCGGTCGTAAACGGCCAGTTTTCTATACGTGGCCTGGCATGGGTTAGAGCGGCGAGTAGCGTGGATTTTCCCGTATTTGGCGGGCCGATAAGAGCAATATCAACGATCAGTTTCAGGAGCAGGGAGATTGTTCTCTCTTCCCCGGGTTCGCCCATATCTGCGTCCCGGGGACATCGATGAGTCGAGGTGGCTCTTCGTGCATTACCGATACCGCCGATCCCACCAGATGCCACAAGCAACTCCTGTTGTTCGGATATCATATCACCGAGAATCCTATTTGTTTCAGCATCAACAATGAGAGTACCGGGCGGCACATCGATAAAGAGGTCAGTTCCATCTTTCCCGGTGATACGATTTGAGCTGCCGGGTTTGCCCGGACCCGCAGCCCACTTTTTTCTTCCTTTCAGATGGGAGAGGTCATATCGCTGGGGATTCGATCTGATGTAGACATTCCCACCTCGGCCTCCGTCCCCTCCGTCGGGTCCTCCACGGGGGAGATACTTCTCCCGACGAAGACTGGATGACCCCGTTCCACCGGAACCCGCACGAACATGAATAACAACGGTATCAACGAGTTCTCGGGGGGATCGTTGTCTCATGTCTGGCTGTCTTTCTTATCGGTAGTTCCCGTGGATGTTGCCGAGGAGTCGGTTTTGGTACTTGTTTTCTTCTCGGATGATCCGGTTGATTCCGGTTGATCTTTTTTTGCCTGTTTCTTGTAGTCTTCACTTCGATAATCAGTGATGTAGAAACCGGATCCCTTGAAAATAAGACCGCCGCCGGTACTGATGAGCCTTCTGACTTCTCCGGCGCATACCGGACAGGTTTTCAGAGGTTCGGCGGTTATATTCTGGAACTCTTCAAATCGATGTCCGCAGTTGGTACATTCATACTCATAGGTAGGCATGCCCGTATCCTCAATGCATTGTTACATGATACAAATCAATGCACTGTATCATGTCGTCTCCTTTAAAATTGCCGGTTTTTCCGGTTTGGCGAGCGTTTAGCTCGACGCGGTATCCAAGAAAAACGATCTCATACAACGCTGAAAACCGTACGATTTTACGATTTAACAATACCGTACGGTTTTCACTCTCCCTGTCGAATTATTACTTCCACTGCCCCTTTATCCAGCGCCATCCTCGATTTGTCCTCTGCCATTGTCCCGGTACCCACACTTTGCCCGGCCTGGCCTTGATCCAGTACCCCTCTCTCCATACATAGCGGTTTCCCGTCCATTCAAAATGTCCCGGTACCCATACGACCTTCTGTCCTTTTGGAGGTGGGGGTTGATCAACCCGAGGGGGATCGGGAGGAGCAGTCTGAACATACGTTCCTCCTGAACATGCCGGCAACAGCCCGAGAACGATCGCAGCAACTAGTAGAGAAAAGAAAAATTTACGTATCATCCGAAACTCCTTTCGGTGTGGGGAGGATTCGATCGTTATACGTCGCGTCCTCCGTGAAACGGTGTCTGTTTTCTATCATGAACCTTTGTTTTTATTCCCACTGATTCAAACATTCAGCGTATGACAATTACTCATGATTCGTCAACCATTTTTATGAATAAAACGGAATGACGCGTGGAGGTTGTGCATTGTTCGGAACACGTATATCCACAAAAGACTGTTTAGACATGGTGAGAATTACGGGGATAAAGATATATTGTTCGGGATAAAATGACACTACTACTATGGATTCCGGGAGCGTTACTCATGGCTTTGTCCGTATATAATTTTCTCACGAAGAAACAGGAGACATTCAAACCGATTCAATCGGACTATGTCGGCATGTATGTCTGTGGACCGACGGTGTATGATGATGCACACCTCGGACATGCCAAAGTGTATATATCGTTTGACATTATTCACCGATACCTCCGTTACCTCGGATACCGTGTACGATATGTCCAGAATATTACAGACGTGGGTCATCTTCTCGATTCAGGGGAGGATCGCATTGAGGTGGGCGCGAGCAGGGATAAACTCGAACCCATGGAGGTGGCCGAAAAATACACAACGAATTACCTTCGAGATATGGATGCCTTGGGAGTATTGAGGCCGAGTATCATGCCTCGCGCTTCCGGTCATATTCCCGAACAGGTAGAACTCGTAGATAGACTCATTGAAGCCGGCTATGCATATGAAACAAACGGTTCGGTCTATTTCTCCGTCGAAAAACTGGCGAGCTACGGGCGATTTGCCGGGAGAAATATCGACGATCTCATGGAAGGCGCCAGAATCGACAGTAGAAGCGAAAAACACAATCCACTGGATTTTGCGCTATGGAAGAAGGCGGAACCCGAGCATATCATGCAATGGAACAGCCCCTGGAGTCGAGGATACCCGGGGTGGCATATAGAGTGTACGGCAATGTCGAGGAAGTATCTGGGATTTCCCTACGATATACACGGAGGGGGTATCGATAATCTCTTTCCCCATAACGAGAGCGAAATCGCGCAGGCGGAGGCCGCATACGGGGAGGGGTATGCGAATTACTGGCTTCTTGCGGGTACACTCACCATCAATGATGTCAAAATGAGCAAGTCTCTGGGCAATACCGTACGAATACATGAGATCCTGCAAAAAGAAGATCCCATGACGGTACGATTGCTGGTTCTCACCGGTAATTATCGTTCACCTTTGTCATACTCGGAGGAAGCGCTGGAATCGGCACGAAATGGTGCAAGACGGTTAACCATCGCGCGCCAGAAACTGATGAGGTATCTGGAGGAGAAACCGAGTCAACGGATAGTCGATCATGAAGATCTTGATGCTGAACTCAAAGAGTACCGTGAGCGGTTTATCGAGGCGATGAATGATGATTTTAATACGTCCCGGGCTCTGGGAGTATTATTCGATATCGCTCATCAAACCAACAAGGTGATAGATGCCGATGCCACGGCCTCCTCAAAACTGGCAGGACTTGAATTCCTTTTTCATACGCTGGGAGATGATGTTCTCGGGGTCTCACCACGCGCGGCGGCGCATAGTGATGATGTCCTCCAGGCGGTGATGGATCTCATAGTGGAGCTCCGCTCGAAACTGAGATCAGAAAAACACTACGAGTTGGCGGATACGATTCGGTCACGGTTATCGAAAGCGGGTATCGTTCTTGAAGATGGACCACAGGGATCCGCATGGAGAATCGAATAGCCCGCATTTCTCACCGGGTTTGGTTGCGAAAGCTGTTGAGAAATGCGGGCTGGGACAGTAACAGACTGAGACTCGATGAAGGTGAATGATATTCTCGTGGAGATCGGGCATTCTTCAGGACCTCTGGATTTGGTAGAACTTTTCTCAAATGATAATCCGGTTGAAGTAGAGGTGGGTTCGGGAACAGGACGGTTTATCAGTTCAGAGGCGCTCAACAGACCCGATATCAATTTTCTTGGAATTGAATTGGCGAGGACATGGGCACGGAATGCCGCCCGGCGTATCCAAACAACTGATGCGCGGAATGTGAGGATTATCTCCGTGGAAGCGGCCCGGTTTTTTCGAGAAAGTGTATTCGACGGAACAGTGACGGCGGTTCATATCTATTTTCCGGATCCATGGCCGAAACAAAGGCATGCCAAACGACGTCTGTTCACCCCGGATTTTGTTGAGGATCTGATCCGAATTCTTGTCTCCGGTGGACACATACGCTTCGCCACGGATATCCGAGGCTATTTCATCCATGTGCAACGCTTGTTTATGGTCCGATCTGAACTTGTACAGAAAAGAGACGACACTGGTGCGGTGCAAACCGGATATGCGCAGAAGTTCCTCGATGTCGGGCGACCCGTTTTCCAGACAGTATTTCAAAAGCAATAGCCCCCGAAGGCGGTGCGTCGTTATCAAAGTGCTTTTCGAACTTCCCTGGAACTCGGCGTTTACCGCCTAATGATTTACTCGCGGAGGTATCGTTAAAACGTTATATTCAGAGGGGTAATCACCGACGAAATTGTGTGACACCAACTCGTGTGACGAATTGTTTTCTGAATCGACCACTATAATGATTACGTGCGACGTATGCACTAGCATGTAGTCAGTTTGGTTTTGATTTCATTCGAACCGTCGGCTATGTAATGAATGTATAGGAGTGTTCTATCCCCCGATACAAAAAGGAGATCATGATGGTGACCTTTGACAAGGTGGAAAAAACCTATCCCGCGGCGCTGGAACGGGGTTCAGTGCGAGCTCTGCGGGGCGTGAGTTTTTCATTGGAACGGGGTGAAGTTGTTGCATATGTGGGGCGAAACGGGGCGGGGAAAACCACCAGTCTCAATATCCTTCTCGGCCTCATTAGACCAACCGCAGGCGCTATCCTTATCAACGATTCTCCTCCGGTGGAATCGCATGTGCGAAGTCATGTGGGATACCTTCCCGAACGACCGTTTTTCTATGAGCAACTTACGGCACAGCAATTTCTCCGTCTTATGGGAAAACTGTCGCATATGAAGTCAGCGGATATCACAACCCGTGCGGAAAGTCTTCTGGAACGACTGGACATTGCATCGGTCTCGCATCGAAAACTGCGGTCATTCTCGAGGGGCATGCTGCAACGTCTGGGTATTGCCCAGGCCATGATACATGATCCTGAACTCCTTGTACTGGATGAACCCCTCGGGGGTCTTGATCCCATGGGGCGAAAACTTGTGCGTGAGGTTATCATGGATGCGCGCAAATCCGGTAAAACGGTTTTGTATTCGAGCCATATACTCTCGGATGCCGAACTCATTGCGGATCGCGTTGTTGTTATCAATAGAGGTGTTATACTGAAGGATGCTCATCTTGATGAGTTCAGGGAGACATCACGTGATCTCGTGGAGGTAACCCTGGGACCGAGCGCCACAGTAGGGCTCGATGAATTGAGTGCACGCTGGGACCAGGGGAAGCATTCAGGCGGGGCTTTCACTCTGACCGTTTCAGATGCCGAATTACAACATATTATCGGTACGGCCGTTTCTATCGGTGCGGAAGTGCGGGAAGTCTGTACGTCGAGAGTATCCCTGGAGGACGCTTTGATGGAACTCCTGGACGAATCCGCTCATGAAGGAGGTGTCTCATGAGTATCGTGGGCACCCTTGCGATGCATTCTTTCCGGGAAATTCTCGGAACTCGGGTTATGTACAGTGTTATCGCCTTTGCGGCGGTGGTGATGATTTTTGCCATATTGGCAAGCCAATGGACAATCGGTGAAGAGGTACGATTTGTAAGTGATATAGGTATCGGAGCGATGCTTGCTCTCGGGATTGTTATCGTTATCACGCGTGGTGCGGTAACTCTCAGCCGTGAGATCGAACGGAAAACCGTGCTCGTTGTGTTGGCGCGACCGATTAAACGGTGGCAGTTCGTGGTTGGAAACTTCCTTGGTCTCGCCTTGATCCTTCTACTCCTCGTGGCGTCTCTTTTTATCGTGCTCTCACTTATCCTGCTCCCCTTGGGAGGAATGCCCGGTATGTCGCTCCTCGCGGCCGCATGGGGTGTGTATCTGGAGCTCCTCATGGTGTCTGCCGTGGCGATATTGACGAGTAATCTGTCATCTCCGATTCTGGCAATAATCCTGACCCTTCTCGTTTTCATGGGCGGGCATATGGCGTCAACGTTATTTGAGTGGACGTCTGTGGGTTTTGATGTACACGATTCTCATCTTACTCCTTCCATGAGGCGTATCACAGAGATGTACCAGACGGGACCGGCTCACTGGTTTCTTCGAATCAGTTACTATCTGCTGCCTAATATGGGTCATGTAAATTATAAGATGTACGCGGCGAACAATCTGCCGATACACACAATGCGCGTGCTTATCGGATCGGTATATTCGGTGGTTTATTCCGCCATCGCGGTATGGCTGGCCGTTGCGGTGTTTTCTCGGCGGGATATGAGATGAACACCCTGAAGCGAATCGTTATATGGGTTGCGGGCTTTGTTGTTCTCATCATAGTTCACGTATCCATCGATGGTGTGGCATGGAAGTTTGAACCCGAGTCCGATCCAGTAATCCGTGGAACGGGTATACCTCCCGGGGTGGCAATACTTCTGTCAGCGGGGAATCGACCGCTTCTGGCCGACTACCTCTGGATCGATGCCGTTCAGTATATCGGAGGAACCCTGGCGCATCATAAACATGAACATGTCGACGGGCAGATTGTGGAGGTCGGCATGCACGGAGAAGATGTTAAAATCGCATCTCGGATCTTGTATGAATTAACGAACAATATCGCCTATGTGGATCCTCAGTTCATATTTCCATACTATCTTGTCTCTCTGTTTCTTGCCGATCCTCACGGGTATCCCGATCTGGCGGTGGAACTGCTGGAAACCGGAGTTCATTATAATCCACAGAACTGGGTACTCCGATTCTGGTTCGGATTTCAAACCCTGTTCATACATCAGGACCGTCAGAAGGCAATTGAAGAGATATCTATTGCCAGAAACATGCCGGATGCCCCGGCTTTTGTTAGTGGGGTCTATGATGTTCTTGCAACGGCATCCGGCTCTGATATCGCCCGGCTTATGCTCGTGAATGCACTGAAAGAAGCGGAGAGTGAATTCGAGCGTGACAGGCTTCAAACGATGATAAAGGATCTTGAAACCCACCGGGATCAAGAGGTGGCGATCGACAGTATCCTTCAGCTCGTCGACCCCGCATAGCTACACGAAGTCATTGATTCCGGAAGGATATTTCATAGTATCCCGCCTATGGATTGCCGTGGATTCTACCCCACGGGGCGATCCATACCCACATTCATGCATTATCTATGGGACCCGCTTCGCGGCGATATCAATGAAATAGGGAGCGATGAATATGGCATCCAAGCGATTTGGATTTATAGATGATATGCGAGGACTCGTTGTGGTCATGATGGGACTCGGGCATGCCTCGTATTACTTCCACAGTATGTGGAAAAGCCTTGATTACACGGATCCCTTTTTCGACAATCTGGGTCAGTTTCTCATACGTTATCAGGGATATCTCTGCGCTCCCGGGTTTCTTATCCTGGCGGGAGCCATGGTGTGGTTATCCTATTTCAGGGGACGAAATCGGGGAGTCAGCCAGAGTTCACTCACGTGGAAGTTCATCAAACGGGGTCTCTTTCTGATTCTCGTGCAAATTACCTGGGTTAATGCGTCGTGGGGCGCATTCGCTAAGCTTCGGCTTTTTCATATGGGTATAATCGGGTGCATAGGATTCTCGGTGATTATACTTTCATTCCTTGTATCCCTGGGATGGCGTATACGTCTTTTAATAGGCGGGGCCATTATCATTCTTCTCCCCGTATTGACGACCATTCCCTATGATGATTCGGTGATGTGGCAGTGGGCACTTGCACAGACATTTCTTGATGCCGGTTCTTTCAATGTCTACCCGGTGGTTCCGTGGTTTGCGCTGGCGATCCTCGGCTCGGTCATGGCAGAAGGGTGGTTTCATCGCTGGAATTCTGAAACCGAACAGGCACGGAATACTCTATTTGTCGGATTTGGAGCATTGATTCTTGGTACGATCATACGCGTAATAGGGATGTATGGTAATACATTTGCGTACGATGGAATCGGGACATTTTCATTTTTTATTGATCAGAAATATCCACCCAATATCGTCCACAATCTCTGGGTTTTCGGAGCGATTGTCATATGGTGCGGTATCTTTATTACGCTCGGACAACGGGCAATGTGGATTCGTTCCATCATCCGCGTATATGGCTCGGTTCCACTCTTCTTTTACCTCGTTCACATTCCTTTATTGGCTTTTGTCACCAAGCGACTGGGATTGTGGTTTCGTTCGGGGGGTATGGGGACTGCTTTACTTGGATGGATAGGTCTACTCATTGTTATGTATCCGCTTTGCAGTGCATACGGAGCCCTGAGACGAAAAACCAGTAATCCCATTATACGTATGATTTGAGAATTCGAATCCCCGAAAATCACGGAGATCCGGAGATACGCGAGCAGAATGCCGGATCATATGTCATGATCACGATTGCTCTTCTGAGGAGTACACAACGTTTTTGTCGTATCCCGCGCGGATGAGATCACGCCCGCTGACAGGGAGCGGATCGGATCTTGCTGATATAAAAACGAGTATAGACTGGAACAATGGACGATACTCGAACGAATAGTACCACCTGCAATATACAGTACAATTATTCTTAAGGAGATGTGATTATGCGACTCACACTTGGCATCCTTTTTCTGATGATGCTCACCATACACGCCTATGGGGAATATATCTGTGGCACGGACCGGTTCCACGATGAGGCAATCATGCTCGCCAGGGAGTGGGGTGTGGGGCGGCAGGCCTGGCAGGCTGCAGGAATATATACGCCCCGTCGGGGATACGAAGTCGGTGATACACGGACCTTATATGCCAGTATAGGCAGTCGGTATCTCCCATCCACCGTACGAGTGAAGGGAGAGCATTGCTATATCTGGGTTCATGATGCCATATGGGGCGGGAGCGTAACCGCGGGACAGGTGGAGCGGATTCGTCGGGTATTTGATGACTCCACGGCTGCTGATCCTACCAGAGGATCCTATGAAATAGACGTAGAAGCTTTCGGTGCACCTCCGGATATCGACAACGACGACAGGATACATATCCTTTTATATAATATCGGCGAGGGAGGCGTGGGAGGCTACTTCTGGCCGGGGAATGAGTATCCATCGGGAGTTCAGCCGAACAGCAACGAACTCGACATGTTCTACATGGATGATGGCCTCGATCCGGCGCAGTCGGATTTCGGGGCATCGGTGATGGCCCATGAGTTCCAGCACATGATCAACTGGTTTCACGATGCCAATGAGGCGTTGTGGCTGAATGAAGGCCTCTCGGGATTAGCCGAATATCTCTCGGGATATCTGAACGCCGGCGGGTGGGCCGCAACATGGGCGCAGTTCACGGACGGCAATCTTACCGAATGGGAGCCCAATGAAGGTGATTACTTCCGAACCGCGATCTTCTGTATCTATATGTTCGAGCAGTTCGGGGGTGTGGAGTTCACCCGTGCTCTGGAGGATGAGCCAACTGACGGCAGATACGGTATCGACAACGTACTTCAGCAGCTCAATTACGATATCGATTTTCGGCAACTGTTCAAAAACTGGAATGTAGCCAACCTCCTCGATCTTCCCATGGAGTCGTTTCACGGTGGAGCCTACGGTTATGAAACGATCAATCTCCCCGTGGGACCCGGTATGGCCCAGGTTCATTCCTCCTATCCCGTGGAGCCGGTCACTGAAGCCGTTGATGCGTGGGGAGTTGATTATATTCGACTCACCGATGGCGGTCTCCTGCAATGGGGTGTCGATGCACCGTCCAGTGATTTCAGACGGACGGAGATTCTTGATGTGCGATATCCGTTTTCGGGGGATCTGCCCGGGGTTCAGGATGATGGAGTTGTTGAAAATACGAAGGTGGTTGATCTGAATGGCTTCGGAGCGCTTTGGGAGTCGGTGATCTTCGTCGTTTGCAATACTTCCAATAATATCCCCTGCAACTATCAGGAATATACGGTTGATCATCCGTTGACTCCTCCTCTGCTCCAGGGATGGCCCGTGACCGATTTAGGATATCTGTACAGTAGCCCGGTAATATCGGGGCAATATACAGCAGTAGCAGACCGAAACGGCGCAGTCTACGTTCTTAATCCCGACGGATCGATTCTCTCCGGGTGGCCCGTGACATTTGACACGCAAGTCTGGGGATCGCCGAGTTTCGGTGACGTCGATAGCGATGGATCATCCGAAATAATAGTCGGAACACGCAACGGGGATGTACACATGTATGAAATGGACGGAAGTCCCGTTCAGGGTTGGCCCGTTTCAATGGGTTCATCGCAATATGGGATTGCTTCACCGACTACTGTGTATGATATGGACGGTGATGGATTGTCGGAGATTTTCGCTGCCAGTTTTACCGGCGAATTGGGATGCTGGCATGCGGATGGGTCGCCTGTGAATGGATGGCCCGTGGATCTCGGCGCTCCGCTCTTTCCCGGTGTGGCGGTGGGAGATGTCAACGACGACGGAATCCCCGAGGTGGCAATCGGCTCAACGGACAATATGATAACCGTGCTCTCCGCGGGTGGTAGCATCCTGGATGGCTGGCCCCAGTCAATCAGTGGAAGACCATGGGGCCCTCCGCTCATGGGTCGGCTTCGAGCTGACGGTCCTGCGGCCATTATCATCATGGACGAGACCGGTTCTGTATATGCGTTCTCCGCTGATGGTTCACTCATTGACGGGTGGCCGGCATCCTTTGAAGGGGAGCGTATCCAGGCTCCGGGCGCCCTTGGCGATATGAATGGAGACGGATTACTCGAGATCGTAGTCGGTACCATGGATGGTTTCATACATCTCCTGGATGCGACGGGTGAGGAGCCGTCCGGATGGCCTGTATATATGGAGGGTGATATCTGGGGGAGTCCTCTCGTGACGGATATCGACGCAGATGGTGTTCAGGAGGTTGTCGCGGCATCGAAGCAAGGGAAGCTTACCGCGTTGGATATAAACGGGAACACCCTGCCGAATTGGCCACTTGTTACCGGAAGCGATACTCAGGCGGGTCCCGCCATAGCGGATATGGACGGCGATGGAACAGTTGAGATAGTTCTTCCATCGTCTGACGGTACGGTTCGAGTCTGGAATCTATCGACACCGTTTAATACCGATTTTGTCCATTGGCCTCAGGCAGGTCGTGGTCCCTTTCATGACAGCAGCCTTCTCGGTCTGCAACCGCAGGATGTCAACGGGTTCAGCGTACTTCCTGATCGTCTGCAACTTCGATTCGGTCCGGTACCCGCACTTGATCGTATCACATTATACATTCCCGGAGGCGGCGAGGGTCTCGGTGTTACTGTATATGATATCAGCGGACGAGTCCGCATACGAGGTACTGTACCTTCCATGACCGAAGAGGTAACTATGAATATATCCACTTTGCCTGCGGGGAGCTATTTCCTCAATCTTGTAGGTATGGATGGCAATATACTCCGGAAATCGGTTTTTGTGGTTCGATGATTGGCATGCATTAGATTACGGAGTTCCCATCGAATATGCCATGAATGCGCATATTCCCTGAAGACGATACGTTCAATGACATCCGTCACTATATCCGACGACGGATGATGGAAGCGCGGTGTGATGGTACCTGAAGTACTCCGATTTGGCGGTCATGCAGTGAAAACATGGTTCGGACGTCTCTCCGCGCCGTACAAGCTTACATTTTCTTTGACGACCAAATGTAATCTCCGGTGTTCATCGTGTAATATATGGAAACAGGAAACAACGCATGAACTGACGGCCGCTGAAATCGATACGTTTTTCATGCGTAATCCTGAAATTCGATGGCTTGATTTCACCGGTGGGGAGATCATGCTGAGAGGTGATCTCGAGGATATCATCAAATCAGTGAAAATCCGCCTGCCTCGTCTCTTCCAGTTTCATTTCCCGTGCAACGGAACACTTCCTGAAAGAACGGAACGCGCTGTTCGCCTTGCCGTTTCTCTCTCGATTCCAAAGGTTGTGGTCAGCATCAGTATGGATGGACCTCGCGATATGCATGATACTATTCGCGGGAAGACCGGGACCTGGGATTCTGCGGTTGAAACCTACAGACGCATCAGGGCTATTTCGGGTGTTGATGTCTATTTCGGCATGACTCTCACCCACGAGAATGTACATCACATAGAGGAAACTTTACGCGACCTTCAACGGATGATTCCGGGGCTCTCGCTGCGGGATCTGCATATCAATGTAGCACATAGCACGTTTTATTACGGCGATCCGGAGATAGTACTCCCCGATCACCTGGAGATCCGACACGTCTTACGTTCGATTCAGAAATCTCGAGGATTTCCTTCAAACCCGGTACTTCTTCTTGAATGGCTATACCAGCGACGCATCCCATCCTACCTCATGCACGGAACCAGCCCCATAGCCTGCCAGGCGCTTTCTTCATCTCTTTTTCTGATGCCTGATGGATCGGTTTTCCCGTGTACTTCATGGGACCTTCCGTTGGCGAATATCAGGGAAGAGGAATACGATCTTCATAAACTCTGGAACAGCGCAAGAATCTCGAGATTCGTTGAACTCATCCGGAAAAACGAATGTCCCGGTTGCTGGACACCGTGCGAAGCATATCAATCGATCATCGCCTCATTGTACAGACCACGTACGTGGATTCCCTCGTAAACGCGGGTCAGCTATGCCCGCGTTGACAGAACCGACAAATTCGAATAGGCTTTCCGCGAAAAATAGAAGGTGGAGGTGTCTGGTTTGAACGATTCAAACGAATCCAAACGCGATATTTGTCTATCACTTGCCGATATCAATCCAGTGGATCTATTCGGGCAGAATGACGAATGGCTACGTGCACTCCGCCGGCACACGAATGTTCGAATCATTGCACGCGGGCATGAACTCCGCCTTATTGGTGAGGCGGAAGATGTGCATCGCCTGGAAACGCTATTTCTTCGTCTAATCCGAAGAGTGAGGGATGGGAAACGGTTGGATTCATCCGATTATTCGATACCAGATGCAATACACCAGGAAAGCGTGTCCAATGGTGAGCCCTGTGTGGACTGCATCGTTACCCCGCGTAAGGAGATCCGTCCACGAACCGACGGCCAACGGCATTATGTTCAGGCGCTGTTCTCTCATGATGTGGTGTTTGCCATCGGACCGGCGGGAACGGGAAAGACATATCTGGCAGCTGCAGTGGCGATCTCCGCGTTGAGTCGCCATGAAGTCCGGCGCTTGATTCTCGTCCGACCCGCCGTAGAAGCAGGCGAAAAACTTGGATATCTACCGGGCGATCTCCGGGAAAAGGTTGATCCCTATCTCCGCCCCCTATACGATGCGCTGTATGATCTCTTGCCCATGGAACGTGCTAAACGTCTCATGGCCATGGAAGCCATTGAAATAGTCCCTCTTGCTTTTATGAGGGGAAGAACACTGAATGATTCATATGTTATTCTCGATGAAGCGCAGAATACGACACCGCTTCAGATGAAGATGTTTCTCACCAGATTGGGAAATCGATCTCGAGCTATTGTAACGGGTGATATAACACAGATTGATCTTGCAGACGGACAGATATCCGGGCTTATACATGTACGTAGTATATTGGAATCAGTGCCGGGCGTTGCATTTATTGAAATGAGCCGTGGAGATGTGGTCAGACATCCGCTTGTACAGAGAATCGTAGAGGCATACGAGAAGCTGGAGCAGGAGTGATGGCAGGGAATACATCATTCATTGCACGCATGCGTGCACAGATGACGATTCATAAAAAGGAACTGACTATCGCGGGTTCTTGGATCGGTTTCGCGGTCGTCTTGATTCTTCTCCGCTCACCGGCGGATGTTACGGATCTTCCATTTTACGAAGCCGGACAAGTCGCTGATAAAACGGTTATCGCACCATTCACCTTCAGCGTGACCAAGGCGAAAAATGAACTTGAGCGAGAGCAACAGGAAGCCGCCTCACGTGTACAAGCAGTATATCGCCCCGTGGGTAGCGCCTATCAACGCGCATCGTACAAATTGGAAACGTTGCGGGGATCTATGGAGACCTGGGAAGCTTTGCAGGACAGCATACGAGATCCGGAAGCAATGTCGACGCCGGGATTTACCCTCTCTTCCGCTACTCGGAATCAACTTTCAGCGGATTCAACCCGGAATGAAGTGTTCGAAGCCGTTGAAACCGTTCTTCCGCTCATACTTTCACGATATATTGTGGAAGATCTGGCGGCATTCGAGGATTCTGATGAATTGATCATTCTCCATGATGATTCTACCGAAGTGTTGATGCCCGGGGATTCCGTGAAAACGGTTGAACAGTTTCGGGATGATTTGAGTCGATTACTGCTAGAACGGTTCGAAGCTCAAGAGATTCTTGCACGGGCGGTCTACGAAATTACCGCACCCCTGGTATCCGTTACATTGACGCTGGACCAACAAGAGACTGACGCCCGCCGTAGAAAGGCCATGGAGTCGATATCCAGCATCAAGGGCACGCTTCTCGCGGGTGAAACGATCGTGGAAGCCCATTACCGTGTGACCGAGGGGGACGTGGATGAACTACGGAGTCTTCAGGAGGTCTACGCCGACAGAGCCAGATCAGGTCATGATGTCGGCAGTATCCTCCCCATATTCGGCCACGTACTCTGGATCGCAGTATATCTCGGATTGGTTGCGGGGATCGTTGCATTCATAGCTCCTGACCGCCTTCGGTCTCCATCCGACACGATGTTGATCGTACTTATTCTTCTCTTCGGAGCCGTTTCGAGCTATGCGGTACGATGGCTCATCGGTTTGCCGGGAGCCGCCGTTCCCATCGCTATGAGTGCAATGCTCGGAACGATCTTCTTCAAGGAAAAAATCGGTCTGGGCCTGACCCTCCTCACATTTGTAATTGCAGGAAGCTACTTCAGGTTTGACATGGGAGGTCTGATCGCGCCCTTCGTTGGTTCGTTGGCAGCGATTTATCGTCTCCGTCAGTTGCGAAAAAGAAGGGATTTTTACCTCACCGCACTCTGGATATTCCTCGGGGCGTGTATCGCGGGAATACCCGTCGGTCTCATGGTCTCTTCGAATACGCAAACATTATTGAGAATAATAGGATTGAGTCTCGGTAATGCCGCGGTATGCAGCATCGTTGTCATGGTTACCCTGCCCATACTCGAGTCTCTATTTCACCGTGCAACCGACATACGACTCCTCGAACTTTCTGACATGAATCATGTATTATTGCGTCAACTGGCACTGAATGCTCCCGGTACCTATCAGCACAGTATGATTGTGGGAAATCTGGCAGAGGCCGCGTGCGAGCGCATAGGGGCGAATGCGTTGCTGGCGCGAGTCGGTTCCTATTTCCATGATATCGGAAAGATTGCGAAACCACACTATTTTACCGAGAATCAAACCTTCATGGAGAATCCCCATGATCGTCTCACACCCAAAATGAGTGCTCTGGTGATTGCATCCCATGTAAAGGAGGGGGTAAAACTCGCACAGCAGGAACGCCTCCCCCCGGCGATAATCGATTTTATTGCTCAACACCATGGCATGACGTCGATTTCGTTTTTTTATAAAAAGATGAAAGAACAGAATCCCGACGCACGGATTGATCCTGAGGATTTCTCTTATCCGGGACCCAAACCGGCGAGTCGGGAGACGGCGGTGGTCATGCTGGCCGATGCTTGTGAGGGTGCAGTGCGTTCGTTACAGGAGCCGAATTCCACCAGAATACGACAGGTTGTGGAACGTGTCATTCATGAACGGCTTGTCAACGGACAACTGGATTCCAGTAACCTCACATTCCGTGATCTTGGAAATATTCGCGAAAGCTTCGTTCCGATACTGGTTTCCGTCCATCATCATCGGTTGAAGTATCCTGAAGGTAAAAAGGAAGAACAGAATGGTGCGTGAAATACGGAGAATTCCCGAAATGAAATCATACAGCTGTGAAGTGTTTGAAAGGGAGACAGGGTGATATACATCAACGGTGATATCCCGGATCCATCGCTTCCTCCGGATACCGTGGTGGAGTGGCTTGAACACATGCTAATTGACGAAAAAGGTAAAGGATACGAAATCAGCGTATCGTATGTTAATACCGATATGATGATAGATCTGAATGAGCGCTATACAGGAAGAGAGGGGACTACCGACGTGCTCGCGTTTTCCCAGCAGGAAGGTTCGGATCCGGCACCAGATCATCACCTGCTCGGAGACGTGATCGTGGATGTAGAGCGCGTGAGGGATCAGGCTCGACAGTACGGATCTACCGTAGCCGAAGAGCTGCTTCGCGTGACGGCACATGGTGTACTCCATCTTCTTGGCTATGATCATCAGAATGCTGAGGAGGAAATAATCATGAGGGAAAAAGAGGAGATTCATATTCGGCGTTTCAATACCATCCGGAGGATCAAGGGATGAGGTTTATGGATCGAATTGGTTTTACATTTCTTTTCCCGATGGTAAAGATTCTGCAGCGTATCGAACATGCGTTTGAAGAGCGCTTGAAAAATATCGCGAAACGTGACTCATCAGCAACGCGTGCCCTCAAGGCACTTCGTCTCGCATCTTCAGATGAAGGGGATCTCGAAGCCGAAGAATTGAAAATGATCGATCATATCTACGAATTCTCCGAAACGTTAACGCGTGAAGTAATGGTACCACGCGTGGACATGGTGTGCGCGGATATCGGTGAAGGTCTCAGTGAAGTGGTACGACTCATAGAGGAAAACGGTCATTCTCGTATCCCGGTCTATCG
>Ga0180433_10002596_pt1 | contig 27636 bp, 39 predicted proteins | sample SS_ome_8_FD_132980 | JGI IMG/M metagenome (GOLD analysis project Ga0180433, IMG submission 132980) | Hypersaline lake sediment archaeal communities from the Salton Sea, California, USA - SS_1_D_1 metaG | ecosystem: Environmental > Aquatic > Non-marine Saline and Alkaline > Hypersaline >... | reverse complement strand
GGGCCCTCGTCCACTCCTCAAGGCTCTCCCATTCCGGACTTGACGACTGCGCTCTCCCCGTGCTTCTCTTCTCCATGGCGGTGCCTCCTTCCTTTGCCCGGACATAAAAGCCCGAGCTGGTTGCTTACCTTAGGAAGGTATCACCGCCTAATCTCTTTTTACACACCTATTGATTGTAGCTCCTGGGACCCGTTATGGCTGAGGGAAACTGGTGGGGTGCTGCCCCCCCGAATCCTGACTGCTTCAGTTTGGGGACTGTCGACTACTCGCCGTGGCTGACAAGCGATCCAAATGACGCTTTGTACCAGGAGCGCGCACATCTTGTGCTCAAGGGCATGCCGGCTAGAGTGGAGCAGAACTACCCCAATCCTTTCATCGACGTCACCAGCATCTCCTATTCGGTTCCACGGGCCGGTACTCGGACTGTGATCCAAGTATTTGATGTGAAAGGACGAGTCGTCAGGAGGCTCATTGACGAGCAACTCGACATGGGCAGACACAGCATCACCTGGGATGGGTTTGATGACCAGGGCAGAGCTTTGGCTTCGGGAGTGTACTTCATCAGAGTTGAGATCGGCGATGACTTCAAGGAAACAAAGAAGATTATCCTAGGACGCTAGGGATGCCGCTACGATCTTTTCGCAGTGCCAAAGGAGGGCTTTGGGCATGAAAACAGCGATGTTCAACTTGATGATGGCAATTGGATTCCTAGTATGCTTCTCCTCCGCTGGGTACGGATCCAATGTTAAACTGGCTTCGTCCGACGTGGCCGTGATAACTGCTCTCGACGAGTCCGAAAGCCGGTTGCTGGTGAACTTTGACTTGCCTGAGCTGCCGGAAGGTCATGGTGTGTACTATGCGGATATCACGTTTCACGTACCTGGCTTGGGGCACATGCAGGAGCTTGAGCTCTTTGAGGCGGGAACTGCCTGGACAGGGACGACTGCCAAGTGGGAGGAGCCATGGACGAGCCCTGGTGGCGACCTCCGTAACGACAGGATAGGATGCTGGATTTCTGACAATAGGACAGGGGAAATGGTGAAATTCGTAGTGACGGAGTCGGTTTCGAGATTGGCGTCTGGTGCGCAGGCAAACTATGGGTTCATCATCCTGTTTAGTCACGAGGATCGTCAGAAGTTGCAGTCGCCCGAAGAGTCGCCGGTTTTGACGATATACAGCGGGCTGCCCCGAAGGCTGGAACGTTGAACGTGATTATTGATGAGCCCGAGTGAGGCCTTGCTGGTTGGACGGGTGCAAATAGAGAATTGATGAGCGTAAGGTCCGACCAAGGGTGAGCATTCATCCTTTCGATTCCCAAGGTTGAGAACAACTACTAGAATCTACCTACTCCGTTCGCGTTTAGGCAGTCGCAGCTGTTGCCTCTGTGGCGGTTTGCTCCTGTTCTCCCGGGAAAGCTGATCGCCGCTTTCGTCATCGAGGTACTGTTCTTGGTAAGCGCGGGTGAGGCTTTGCATATGTCGAGCAGCAGCTCCTGGAACCCGGTTTGCTTGCGAGCGCAGATCAGGCGAAGATGTCTCTCAGGTAAGCGAACGGATCGATCTGCAGTCATTCATAAGTCATGATGGTAAGGAGCGGTGAACGCATCTCCCCTTGCGTGAAGCACCATCATGATGAAACTATTGATTCCCGCATTATGAATGTCCCGATCGAGGCTGGCGCACAACCGGCATTGGCGCCGCCTTCTAAGTAGCGGCTATGGGACATAGCTTTCGCTGGCCTCAGTAGTCGGGCTCGATGCAGTTCACCTCCTCTGTCGTTTCCAAAGAAGAGTCACGACTCTCGTGCATGAAACACTTATCATAATGGCATCCTACGGCGCTTATCCACCCCATCATGGGAACTCCCGTCAATCGCAACGGGATTATGCTCGTCGACATGATGACGGAGAACCACTGTCACTGCGCGCTAAACTACGGTTGACGAGGATTGATCGAGAAGACTCAAGACCAAGCCTTTCAGCTCACTCCACATCGCTCTCTGCTTACCCCAGTCGGCGACAGCCGCGATGCGCCTGAGCTTCCTCTCCGTTATTGGGTCGGCACCGCCTTCCGATCGGGCCAGTAGGAGGAGCTCTTCCTGGATGTCGGGCGCTAGGTGCAGAAGGTTCATGATCTGCGTCATGCGCGCGCGGCTCACCTGTCCCAGACGGGCCAGCTCAGCGTAGTCGGCGACCTCGCCGCGGTTCAGTAGGTCTTGCATGTATATCGCGAGGGCGACGAGGCGCGAGATGCGCGGCACCCTGCCGAGTTCGGGGGTCTTCGCGACGGCGCCTTCCTCGATCACCTTCCGCCCGCGCTGCGCACAGCGGAAATGGACCTGCTTCGTGATGGTCAATCCTTTTCTCATCCAGCCACCTCCGCGGAGTTGCACGACAGCGTCTTGATCCCCGCCGGGTGGAAGCTCACAGACACCGTCCCCTTCTCCCCGTTGTAGTCAACGCGTTGAACCAGGAGCCGAATCAGCCGCACCTGTTCACGCGGCGCGAGCGTGTCCCATACAGGGTCGAACGCGGCCAGCGCCCGGGCGGCCTCTTCTTCCTCCACGAGCTCGCCCCCCAGGCGAACGAGCTCCTCGCGCACCTGCGTGGCCCGTTGCTCGCCCGCCCGGATCCGGTCCTGTAGATCGGCCATGTGGTCCGTGGCGGTGCCGTTTGTGGCCGGCCGTCCCGCCACCTTTCGCAATTCGGCATTGTAGCGGGCAAGTTCCCGGCCCAGAGCACGCTTCTCGGCTTTCAGATCTCTTGTGCGTGCCTTGGCCTGGGCCTGCATCTCCTTCAACGTCTCAGCCAGGAGCGTCGTATCGCGTCCGATCGCGCGCACCTGGTCGATGACGAATCTCTCGATCTCCTGGGCTGGGATCGACTTCGACGGGCAGTCATGCCAGCCACGCTTCTGGGCGTTCGTGCAAACGTAGTACCGATATCGCCGGGCGCCATTGATCGTGTGCGTGGGGATCATCGCACACCCGCACGGCACGCAACGCAGAAGACCTTTGAGAATCGCGCCGAAGTTGTTCCGCACGTGCTTCCCGCCGGTCGCCCCGTTTCGCCTCAGAAGGAGGCGGGCCCGGCGAAAGACTTGCTTATCCACTATGGCCGGGTGCTCGCCGTCATGGAGTTCGTCCTTGTAAGTCACTCGGCCGATGTAGAGAACGTTTCTGAGCAGGCTGGAGAGGCCCTGCTTGTCGAAGCGCCGCCCGCCGGCGACGTGCCCCTTCTTTGTGGTCCATCGCTTGTTGGTCCAACCCCGCGCATCAAGTTCGCGGATCGTAGGGATAAGTGCCTCGTGTTTGAGGTACAGCTCGAAGATGGCTCTCACCCGCGCGGCCTCATCCTCGTTCACCACCAGGCGGCCTCCGCGGGGATCGACATCGTAGCCGAGGATCGGCCTGCCGCCTGACCACTTTCCCTTGCGCCGTGTGGCGGCTATCTTGTCGCGCGTCCGCTCGGAGATAATCTCCCGCTCGAACTGCGCGAAGGATAGCAGGATGTTCAAGGTAAGCCGCCCCATCGAGCTCGTCGTATTGAACTGCTGCGTGACAGAGACAAAAGAGACGCCACCCTTCTCCAGGGTCTCCATGATACGGGCAAAGTCCAGAAGGCTTCTCGACAAACGATCGACCTTGTAGACCACGACGCAGTCGATGCGCCCGGCCTCGATGTCCGCCATGAGCCGTTTGAGAGCCGGGCGCTCCATGTTGCCGCCCGTGTAGCCTCCGTCGGCGTAGCGGTCCGGCAGGCAGGTCCAGCCCTCGCCCCGCTGGCTGGCGATGAACGCCTCGGCCGCCTCGCGCTGGGCGTCGAGGCTGTTGAACTCCTGCTCGAGGCCGTCCTCCGTGCTCTTGCGCGTGTAGACCGCGCAACGGACTGCGGGGGCGTCATTCTTGTGTCCGCGCATGGCCTTGTCCTTTCGTGCAGAGCCCAAAGAAGTGATATCCGTTCCAATGCGCGCCGGTGATCTGCCTGGCCACGGCGCTCAGGCTCCGGTACACCTCGCCCTCGTACTCGAAGCCGCGCGGTAGCACACGGACCTCTACCGTTCTTCCCTTGTACCGGCGGGTGATGATGGCTCCCGGCATTGGGAGACGCCCATCCATCGTGATGTTGATGGCGCCGACGTTTGCCGGGCCGGCCGGGGATGATGTGTCAGTCTTCGGCGCGGTCAGGCGCACATCCGAATCTACCGCCAGCTCCTTCGCGCGCCGCCGCGCACGCTCGGACAGGTCTCCTTCCTCGTTGGCCTGGAGCCGCCAGAGGATCCGGCGAATGAGGAACTCCTTGTGCCGCGACGTTGTGCTCTCGCCGAAGGTCTCGGCGTACTTCCGCTGGAGATCGGCCAGCGTCATGCGCTTCAGGGCGGCGATCTCCTTTGCTACGTTAAGCGCCATGTTTCTCCTCCTCTCACGATCTCGGTCGCGTTAACCGCCAGTCACATGAGGGCGGGACGTGGCGCACGGATCAAGTCCTCTTTTTCGGGCGGCTCCGATGCATCGTCGGGGTACGCGGACTCGGCCGATTCCGGCGCAACTTGGCGCACACAGCGCAGACGGAGAATCCCTTCGGCGAGAATGGCCGCGATCTCGCGGCGCCGCTGGTCGGGGGTAAGGTCGTCAGGATCGTAAAGCGAATGCATCATCGTAGGCCTCCGGATCGGATGCACCCACAACGGCCTCCGCTCCACGGCCGGCCCGCTGTCTGGTTCGGATTGAGTTGCCTCTAATCTCTTACTTACCCGGTGGAATTTCGAAGTGTCGGGTTTGGGGTGCGGTCGTGACAGTCCTGTTAACCGCGAGAGGGTTGTTAAACAGAGAGTCGGAGAGTTTCGGCGGTGTTTTGTGGAAAACCGGCCTTTGCGATCGGACCCCAAACGCTCTCTCTCGAAACAGAGAACGTGGGCCGCGGGAACGAAGAGGCGCAAGTGTCTTTGAATATGGCCGCTTACGAAGAAGCCCCGGGGACTCTCTCCCTCGGGGTTCTGTGTTAACCGGAGTGCGGTGGGATTTCGATGTTTATAGTTTGGCTCCTCGGGCAGGACTCGAACCTGCAACCTAGTGGTTAACAGCCACCCGCTCTACCAATTGAGCTACCGAGGAACCCTTTCCGGCCGTCTTGGCGGGCGGGATCATCTCCCGCTCCGCTATGTAAACAGCGCCCGCGTGAACACAGGCGCCATGTTAGATTACCTGTCCGAGCCCTCCCTGTCAAGGGCTTCCAAAAAACGCCGGAGCGCCCAAAACCGCCAAAAACCCCCGCCCCGGGCCCAGGGGGTTTCGAGCCTCCTCAGCCTGCCGACTGCGACCTCATCCAAGGCGATCGAGCCGAGATAACCTGAGTGACGAAGCCGGGCGCATGGAGGGAACTCCGAGACGAGCATTGCTCTAAGGTCCGCAGCCCACCCCACATGTTCCGACATTCCCTCCACACCGCCGCCGAGCCCGGAGACCCAAGAAACCAGCCCCCGATAACGCTTGACAAGGTAGTAGATTGCCGTGTACTAGGTTAGCGGAGCAAATGGTGGCGGGTTGTGGGCCTTGCGCCCGCAACCACGGCGAGTTTACACACCCGAAACGGAGGTGGAAATGGCCAAGAAGATCGCGTTTGCGTTTCTCGTCCTTGCCTTTTGCTTGAGCATGGGCTCTGTGGCATCCGCACAGGACAAGCCGTACATACTCACGGCAGGCGCCGGCTTCGCCAAGCTTCTGGAAGACGGCGCGCCCGGCGGCTCATTCGGCTTCCTGGCGGGGATGCACTACAAGGTCCCTTCAACGCCGGGATTGGCGATCGGAGCCGAGGCCGGATACCTGATGCTCGGCGGCGAAGACGAAACGATGGTCTTCGACGGCATCCCGGTGGAGGCCAGCGTGGATTGGTCGATCATTCCGGTGACCGGACAGGTGACATACTTCATGGGTGACGAGGCAGCGCAGGCCATGCCTTTTGTCACGGCCGGAGGCGGCCTCTACCAATTGAGAGTAGAGGTTGAAGCGAGCGCGATGGGCCTGAGCGCATCCGACACCGAGACCTCATCCGAGGGAGGCATAAACTTCGGGGGCGGGGTCAAAATGAACACAGACAGCAGGATGTCCTTCGGCGCCGATGCGCGCTTCCACCTGATTCTCACCGAAGGCGAAAGCACCAATGCGCTCACTGTAATGGGAAGAGTGTTCTTCTAGATCCACACTGGGGTCTTACGGTGCCACCGAAACCCCACGAGCTTTCTTGAGTACGGCGCCCTCATAGCCCAGAGGGCGCCGTACTTGCTTATTCTGCGGAAGCTGTCCTGCCGGGAGAATCCCGGTTCAGAACTTTGGCCTTCAAGTATTGCAAATACCCCGATTCCTTTCGTTCCACGGCGGAGTCATAGGAGAAGAGGACGAAGCCCTTCAGGCCCGCTGCCCTGGCGACTTCGATCTTCTCCGCCGCATGTCGGGCGTTCTGGTTGTATAGGGATATCCCGGCTAATATGCGCCCCTCCAAGGAGTCCGGGACGGCACCTTTCATCATGGCCAGGTACCGAAAGAACTTGCTGCTGGACTCCGTGTATATCATGGGGGCGACCAGGTCTATGTGGCCTTCTTTCAGCCACTGAATCCAATCCTGTCCATACTCCGCACGGGCCCGCCGCGGATCGGGCCTGACAGCCGCTGAGAGAATAACCTCGGGGGCAATGGCCCTGAGCTCAGCGGAAAGCAACGAGACAAGCGCCGTCACCTGATCCGCCCGCCAATCCCCCCAAAGAGCGCCCATGTCGGCCACGGCCAGGGGGCCACAAAAGAGGCCGGAGCCTCCGGACCCGGAGAAGAACTCCAGTGGGTCGAATACGTGCGCTTTCCTGAACTGCTCTCTGGAGTAGTCGTCTAAGCCGGTACGACCCCCCGGGTATCGCACGTAATCGAGATGCACTCCGTCTACGGGATATCGGGAGACGATCTCGGCGGCCACGTCAGCAATATACCTTCGCACCTCCGGAATACCGGGAGATAGATAGACCCCCTCGATGAAGCTGCCGCGGCGCTCGACCGTGCTCAGCTTGTCAAGCCTGACGCCTTTGGAGTCGGCCGTTATCCACTCGGGATGCCTGTTCACAACGTGGTCCGGCGACTCGGGAGAACTCTCTTCGGACCATGTAAAGTAGACGTTCACCCAGGCATGGACCTCGATCCCGGCTTCGTGCGCGAGGGAGAGGAGAAGCTCCAAGGGATCAAAGTCTGCGGATTCGGACTTGGTCAACGTGCGGGCCCTGGGCTCGATGTCGGAGCGGTAGAATGCCTCCCCGCGACCTCTCACCTGGACGAATAGCGCGTTGAAGTTGTTCTCGACCGCAGTCTTAACCGCTTCACGGACATCGGCTTCGGTGGAAAGCGTGTGGCGCACAACCCACAGGCCCCGAATCTCGCCGAGTTCCTCGATCTTGGTCCTCCGGGCGATGGCTTTGCTCCTGTCGGGATCGCGGGACCGGCGGACATCACCACAAGCCGCGGTGGTAACTCCGTCCCCCGGGTAACCCTCAGCCATGGGACCAAAGCTTGCCCCAGAGCCGGCCGTGGTATCCGTCGCACTGCCGGTCGGCAGCGGCGGAGTGACATCCCAATCTACCGATGTCTCAGTGTGACCGGCGCCCCGACTGCCAGAAACAGCCCCTGAAAGATCGGCAGGATCCCGGACAAGGTTACCAACTGTGACCGGCGTCTCTCGATCATTCGAGGCCGGTGCCGGCCGTAGGACGTCCGTGGAGTCGACCATAACCGGCACCCAATCCGACCAAGGGGGATCAGGAGCATGCTCGGCGAGCGAGTCCGTACGGGCCTCGGCACGCGGCGCGGACGGGCCGTGAAGATCCGAATGGGTAGGGTCCTCGGGATAGCCACGTGTTGAGCCCCGAGAGCCCGAATCGGCCGCGGCGCCCAAATCCGGGGCCAATGATCCGTTGTAGGCCAAGCCGGGGAAGGCCGAGAGGTCGATCACGGCATCCGGGCCACTGGCCGCCGGAGCCCGGCGGTCGGGCCCCCTGCCGCGCTCCATCGCCTCGCTTGAGTCCAAAGCCAGTGACAAGTAGTCACGAGCCCCAAGACATGACGCAACCGCCGCCGTGCCGGTCGCGCCGGCGGGACGATCGGCCAGACTGAGAGCCACCGCAATCGAACAGAACAGAGTGAGAGACCCTTTCGAGACGGGATACCGCGACGATCGAATTGCCCCTTGAAAACACCCTGGGATCATAAGAATCGAAAACCTCACTCGAGAAGAGGTCGCACGAGGATCAAGTCGCCACTAAGTTCGTGGGCGGGATCGTCCTCTGGTCGGGCCATGCCGGCTACTGGTGGGGAGAGTCGAATTGTCGTCGCTGGGGAAGCATTTTCGCCGCTCCCCAACCATCCCCTACCTTAGTAGATCGGCGCCGCTGGGAGCCCACATTATCCCAGATCCGGCGCCCTGGCAACAAGCTTGCGCACGGGAAGCTCGGCGATCAGGGGACATTTGCCGCCGGCGGCCGTCCCAGCAACAGCCGAAGTTGGGCCACATCCTCGGCCCGCCGATTTCGCTTGACAACCCGCGACGCCGGAGCAAACGTATGTTCACTAGTTATCTCGGGAATCGAGCCCCAGAACAGGCGCCGGCGCCACTGGAGGGGTCGCCTGCAGAGGCGGTTCTTCCACCCAAGACGGATTGGCACCGCCCTCGAATCCGGGCCGGCAGCGTTGGTTTTGCGGATTGGCCTTGCCCCGCAATCCGGGAGGGCGGCAGTTGTTCACCGGAAGCACCGCGCAAGCGCAACTAGAAAGGGGAGATGAAAAGTGTTCAAGAAAGCTCTGATCACAGCAGTGATCCTGACTATTGCCGTGTCGGCGTCCGTCACCTTCGCGCAAGGGGCCAGACCCTACATGCTGATGGCCCAGGCGGGCTACACGAGGCTCTCCGAGACCGACGCCCCAAGCGGGTCCTTCGGCCTGGGCGGCGGCATCTCCTATATGTGGAGACCGGACATGGCAATCGGCGGCGAGGTGAGCTACTTCAACTTCGGCTCCGAGGACATCTCCGAACTGGACATGGAAAGCAGCCTTTCCGCGATCCCGGTAACGGGCCAACTCGCCTACTATGTCCCGATGGAATCGAACCTCATGCCCTACATAGGCGCCGGAGCCGGGCTTTATAATCTCAGAGCGTCGGTTGAAGGCCCCGGCGTAGACGAATCGGAAAGCTCGAACAAGTTCGGCACGAACTTTGGAGGCGGAATCAAATTCGAGAGCGACACGAGCTGGAGCTACGGCGTGGACGTCCGCTATCACATAGCGTTCCAGGAGGTGGAGAACTGGGACATGATCGGCGTCTTCGGGCGGCTCTTCTTCTAGAAGGCGACGCTCAGAGCCCTTGCTTCATCACAGCGACAAAGGCGGGATCCATCATGGCTCCCGCCTTTGTTGTATCTCACCCATTTCACGAGCACGCAGCATTTAGGAGAGTGGCGCCAAAAAGACGCGCACCTCAACGCGGCCGAACGATCTTCCGTAGCGACCATTTGCACAGGAGGGAGCCGAGATCCACCTCAGCGAAGCGAAGGTTAGCTCGGCGAAGTGGGCGCGGGGGCCCGAGAAACACCTTCGGACGCACCGCAGGAACGAGCCGAGATCCACCTCAGCGAAGCGAAGGTTAGCTCCGCGAAGTGGGCGCGGGGGCCCAAGAAACACCTTCGGACGCACCGCAGGAACGAGCGGGGATCGACCGGCCAGATGTTTGGGATGGCACTTGGAGGTGAGCTGGGGATGTTTCGCAGCGCCCCTTGCGCAGGAACGAGCGAAGATCCACCGGCGAAGCCGGTTAGCTCCGCGAAGCGGGCGAAGGGAGGGTGAAAGATCGCCCGCCCGCTATTCCTTCTTCTCGGGCTCCTCTTCCTTGGGCTCCCGCTCGGCCATCTCCTTCTTGCGAGCGGCCTTCTTCTTCTCCTTGGCGGTGGCGGCCTCCAGGCGCTCCTTCCTCTCGGCCCTCTTCTGCTCTTCGGTCTTCACCAGCTCGAGGAAAGCCATCTCCCCGGCATCTCCATGCCTGGCCCGGGTCTTGAGAATCCTCGTGTAGCCGCCGTTCCTCTCTTCATACCAAGGCGCGATGGTCTCAAAGAGCTTCCTCACCACGTCCTTGTCCGCGATGTACCGCGCCACCTGGCGCCTGGCGTGAATGTCGCCGCGCTTGGCGAAGGTTATCAGGTGGTCGGCCTCCCGCCGAGCCTCCTTGGCCTTGGCCACAGTGGTCTGTACGCGTTCGTGGGCGAAGAGCGAGGTCACGAGGTTTCTGAGCATCGCCCTTCTATGACTCGCGGTGCGACCCAGCTTTCTTCCGTCACGTCCATGGCGCATCTGATACGTTCCCTTGCTATATGTCCCTCAATCCAATTCCCGGCCGGCCCCAACCCAAGGTCCCCGGGCCGTGTCGCCGGGCTATTGCTCCATCTCAGCCCCAAGGGGCTGCACTTCCTTCTCCTTCTGCTTGTCGGCCTCGAAGTACTTGTCCACCTCCATCCCGAACGTGAGACCCATCGGCTCCAGCAGATCGGCTATCTCCTTCAGGGACTTACGCCCGAAGTTCCTATATTTCAGCATCTCTGCTTCGGTCTTACGAACGAGATCGCCCAGCGTGGCGATCTTGGCCGCCTTGAGACAGTTGCCCGAGCGCACGGAGAGCTCGAGCTCGTCCACGGGCTTCTCAAGAAGAGTCTTCGTCTTAACAAACTCCTCATCGGGCTCCTCTTCCTTCTCCTCGATTATCTCTTCCTCGGAAGGGATGAACAGGGAGAAATGCTCTTTGAGGATCCTCGACGCGACGGCAACGGCATCGGTCGGCGTGATGCTGCCGTCTGTCCAAACCTCCAGCGTGAGCTTGTCGTAATCGATACGCTGGCCGATCCGGGCGCTCTCAACCGTGAAATTGGCCTTCGTAACCGGAGAAAAAAGGGCATCCATCGGAATCACGCCGATGGGGCGCTCCCCATAACCTTGTTCGTCGGCCGGCACGTACCCCACTCCGGGGCTGATCTCAACCTCCATGCTCAGGTCGGCATCCTCATTCAAGGTGGCGATATGCAAATCGGGGTTGAGCACCTCGACGTCCGCGTCAACCTGAAGGTCCCCCGCCGTCAATTCACCCTTTCCCTTGGCCTCGAACATACCGCGCTTGAGGCCGTCGCTGTGCAGATTGAACCTCACCTTCTTCAGGTTCAGGGTGATCTCCGTGGTGTCTTCACGCACTCCGGGGATGGTCGTGAATTCCATCAAGGCGCCGCCGATCCTCATGGCGGTTATGGCCGCTCCCTGTAGGGAAGACAGGAGCACTCTCCTCAGCGAATTCCCGATAGTGGTGCCATAACCTCTCTCCAGCGGCTCAACGACGAACTTCCCGTACCGATCCGTGAGAGTCCCTTCGTCAACCTCTACGCTCTTGGGCATTTGCAGACTTTTGAACTTCATTTCTCTATGTGCCCCCCTTTATCGCTGCGCCGCCTGACATTTCACAGCTTCGGGTCAAAGAGAAGACTTCAATGGCATTCGATCTTACTTGGAATAGAGCTCCACAATCAGGGACTCCTGAACCGGTATGGGCATCTCTTCGCGCTCGGGGATGTGAAGCAGCCTTCCGGTCATGCCCTCGGGATTCACATCCAGCCAAGAGGGCGACTCGCCTCTCCCTCTGCTCTCCAGAGCATGCTGTATCACGATCAGATCCCGGCTCTTGTCCCTTACCTTAACGACGTCTCCCGCCTTGAGCAGGTAGGAAGGAATGTCAACCACCCTGTCGTTGACGGTGAAGTGTTTGTGCCTGACGAGCTGTCTGGCCGCGCTTCTGGATGGGGCGAACGCCATTCGATAGACGACGCTGTCCAAGCGCCTCTCCATCATCTGAAGCAGAACCTCGCCGGTCACGCCCTTCTGGCGTTCGGCCTTGGTGAACCATCCTCGGAATTGCCTCTCGCCCACCCCGTACATCCGTCGGGCTTTTTGCTTCTCGCGAAGCTGCATGCCGTAATCGGACTCTTTCATGCGCCGGCGCCTACCGTGCTCGCCCGGGGCGTATCCCCTACGTTCGTAGGCGCACTTGTCCGTAAAACACCTTTCCCCTTTTAGGAACAGCTTTGTCCCTTCTCTCCTGCAGTGTTTGCAGACGGAATCCCTATACCTTGCCATAAGTACTCCCCTTGGACGGGAAAAAACCCGTGCTATACGCGCCTTCTCTTCGGCGGCCGACAGCCGTTGTGCGGTATGGGCGTCACGTCCTTGATAGCCGCGATTTCCAGCCCGGCGGCCTGCAGAGACCGGATAGCGGCTTCACGACCAGCTCCGGGGCCCTTCACCCACACCTCGACTCTCTTGAGCCCAAGACTCATCGCCTCTCTGGCCGTGGATTCGGCGGCCATCTGGGCCGCGAAAGGCGTGCTCTTCCTGGATCCTTTGAAACCAACCTTGCCGGCGCTGGCCCAGGAGACGACGTTGCCGTCGGTATCGGTGATCGTGATGGTGGTGTTGTTGAACGTCGCCTTGACGTGCGCGACGCCGACCATCGGGATCTTCCTGTCCTTGCGCTTGCTCCTCTTGTCTCGAGCCAAAATCCAGCCTCCTTACGGACCTACCGCTACTCCTCAATATATCCGCCGGAGCCCACGCTCACCGACGGTTCGGTTGTCTTCGTTTACGATTCTCCCTCGGACCGGTCGTCTTCTTCAGAGCGCCGGCAGGTGTCGGAGCAAACCGACGCATCGCCGCGCCCGTGCGTCCCTGGGGACAGACCGTCCTCTCCGACATCTTTGCCCGGGCTCGTTCTCACCGCGCAACCGTATAGCCGCGCTTGTCGTCCCCGGCGGGAGGATTCCCCTGGGCCGCCACCTTCGCGCGGCCCAAGGGACCTCTCCATATTGGGCTGTACCCAGGAGGAGGAGGGAGCAACCTAGGTCTATGCCAAGACCCAAAAGGCCCGTGCCCCTAACCCTTCTTCCCAGGTACGCGCTTCTTCCCCACGACTCCGGCGGTCTTCTTCGGCCCTTTCCTCGTCCGAGCGTTTGTCTTGGTCCTCTGCCCGTGAACGGGGAGCCTCTTTCTATGCCTGAGTCCTCTGTAACAGCCGATGTCCATGAGCCGCTTGATGTTCATGGACACCTCGCCCCTCAAGGCGCCCTCGATCTTGTAGCGACTCTCGATGGCGTTTCTGATCTTGGCCGTGTCCTCTTCGGCCATGTCCTTTACTCTGATCTCCGGCTTCACACCGGTCTCAGCGAGAATCGCCTTTGCAGAACTGCGGCCAATCCCGAATATGTAGGTGAGGGCCACCTCGATCTTCTTCTCATTGGGAAGATCAACTCCTGCAATTCTTGCCACTGCTTAACCTCCTGAACGTCGTCTCCGGACGGCTCCTCCTTGAAACACAACTGCGAAGCCTGCAAAGGCCGGGCTACGTCCTTCCCTTCTGCCGCTGCTTGTGTCGGGGATTCGTGCAAATGACGCGCAGCATGCCTTTTCTCTTCACAATCTTGCACTTATCACAAAGTTTCTTAATGGACGCTTTGACTTTCATCGTGCCGCACCTTTGCCGTGTAATCCGGACCCGGGTTCGCCGGCCGGCGCCCGGACCCGCCCTACTTCCACATTGACCACAGACGGTATCCGCGAGGCTCGGTTCACTTATAACGATAGATGATCCTTCCTCGCGTCAGATCATAGGGAGAGAGCTCAACGGTAACCCGGTCCCCGGGCAGAATCCTGATGAAGTGCATTCTCATCTTGCCCGAGATGTGCGCCAAGACCTTATGGCCGTTCTCCAGCTCCACCCTGAACATGGCATTCGGCAGGGGTTCGATCACGGTTCCCTCTACCTGTATGCCCTCTTCTTTAGCCACGTGTAGCCTAAACCTCCTAGAGACTCCGCGGTATAGGTCCCTGCGATCTTCACGCCGGGCCTGTTCCGCTCGACGGGGTCGGACTGCCGGCGGCTCTCACTACGAGGCGGAACGGGCCGTGAAGCGTCTTTCGATCCAATCCACGGTCCCGACCGTCCGCCCAAGGGCCGCTTTCCCCAAACTCGACTAATGGCCCTCCCAGTCGGTCGCCGTCAACTCCAGCGGACCGGCCGGAGTTATCGCCACGGTGTTCTCGAAGTGGGCCGAAAGGGAGCCGTCCTCGGTCACGACGGTCCACTTGTCCTCCAGGGTTCTGACACGCCAGTCGCCGGCGTTCACCATCGGCTCTATCGCCAACACCATCCCCGCCCTCAGGCGGGGGCCCCTGCCGGGACGACCGAAATTGGGAATCTGGGGCTCCTCGTGCATCGACCGGCCTATGCCGTGTCCGACCAAGTCTCGCACGACGGAGAACCCGGCTTCCTCAACGTGCCTCTGAACGGCATTGGAGATGTCACCCAGGCGGTTTCCGTCCCGGGCCATCTCGGTGCCTTTCTTGAGCGCCCCCCTTGTGACCTCCAAGAGCCTCTTAGCCTCAGGGGTCACTTCACCGACTTGGAACGTACGGGCGGCGTCCCCGAAGTAGCCGTCCTTCTCCACTCCGATATCTATGCTTACAATGTCGCCCTCGTTCAGCTTCCGGTCTCCCGGTATGCCGTGGACGACCTGATCGTTCACCGAAATACAGGTGTAGGCGGGATAGCCCCGGTATCCTTTGAAAGCGGAACGGGCCCCGCTCGCTTCTATATGGTCGACTATCAGCCGTTCGATCTCGGCCGTCGTAATTCCGGGCTTTAGGGCGTCGGCGGCGACGCGGAAGCACCCCGCCACCACTCTCGAGCTGCCCTTCATCTTCTCCAGCTCGTCGGACCTCTTCAGGTATATCGCCACGGCCGCGACGCCTTTCCCCCCTACGATCCCGTTGCGATGCGACCTTCCAATCCGGCTGTGACCCTTGAATAGACCTCGTCCATCCCACCGACCCCATCCACGGTGATAAGCTTGTCCTGGCCGTGATAGTACTCAATGAGAGGAGAGGTCTCTTTGAGGTAGATCTGATATCGATTCTTAACGACCTCCTCGGTATCGTCGCTTCTTTGTTCAAGGGCGGCGCCGCAAGCGTCGCAGATTCCCTCCTTCTTGGGAGGGCTGTACAGCACGTTGTAGATCGCGCCGCACTTCGGGCACGACCTTCTGCTTGTTATGCGCTTGATTACTTCGTCCTCGGGCACCTCAATGTAAACCGCGGCCTCCAGGGGCTTTTCCGTGCGCTCGGTCAGCTCGTCCAAGCCCGTCGCCTGAGCGAGGGTCCTCGGAAACCCGTCCAGAACGTAACCCGAAGCGCAGTCCGGGGCCGTCAGACGCTTCTCCATCATCCCCAGAATCACCTCGTCCGGCACGAGCTTTCCCGCGTCCATGTAGGACTTCGCCTTGAGCCCCAGATCCGTGCCTTCCCTTACGGCCTCCCTTAAGATATCCCCCGTGGATATCTGCGGGATGTCACGCTCGTTGCACAGCCTCTGCGCCACGGTACCTTTGCCCGATCCCGGGGCTCCAAGCAGCAACAGTCTCATCGTCTCCCTCTCTCCCCGCGCATCCTCCGGGGGCAAAAGACGCCCGTCGGCCTAGCCGAACCGTCTGCCCCGCAGTTTTCCCTTCTTCAGGAATCCTTCATAGTGCCGCATCACCAGGTGAGACTCGATCTGCTGGAGAGTGTCCAGCGCCACTCCCACCACAATGAGCAGACCCGTTCCTCCGAAGTAGAACGGCACCCCCAGGTAATTGATCAAAATATCGGGCAGGATGGCTATCATGGCCAGGAACACGGCTCCCGGCAGCGTTATCCTGGTCAGCACCCTGTCTATGTACTCGGAGGTCCTCTTACCGGGCCTGACACCCGGTATGAAGCCTCCGTACTTCTTCATGTTGTCCGCGAGGTCTTCCGGGTTGAGAACGATCGCCGTATAGAAATACGTAAAGAATATAATGATGACCGAGTAGATCGAATAATACAGCGGCGCCCAGGGCCCTCTCGGACTGAACATCGCCGATATATTGAGCATCATATCGGCAAGGAATCCGAACATCCCCGGCTGGTCCGCCGCGCCTTGGAAGAAAGTCCCGGCGGTCCCCGGTATCATTATTATCGATTGAGCGAAGATGATCGGCATGACGCCCGCCGCGTTGACCCTGAGCGGGATATGCGTGCTCTGGCCGCCGTACATCTTCCTTCCCACGACCCGCTTGGCGTACTGCACCGGGATTTTACGCTGCCCCTGCGTCATAAGGACCACGCCGGCGATTATCAGAAGCATCATTATCCCGATGGCGATCATCGCGAAGGGCTGTATCTGTCCGATAAGCATGGACCTTACGGTCATATACACGTCATTCGGAAAACGCGCCACAATACCTATGAAGATTATGAGCGATATCCCGTTGCCGATTCCCCGTTCGGAGATCTGCTCTCCCAGCCACATCACGAAGATGGTTCCGCTCGTAAGCGTAATCATCGTGAAGAGCCTGAAGGTCCATCCCGGATCCCCGACCACCGAGACTCCGCCTTCAGTGGTCGCCCTCTCCAGATAGATCGCGATGCCGTAGGACTGTATCATCGACAGCAGCACCGTGCCGTAACGGGTAAGCTGCTGAATCTTCTTCCTGCCTTCCTCGCCCTCCTTCTGCAACTTTTGAAAATACGGAACGACGGCCCCCATCAGCTGCAAAATAATGGCCGCGCTGATGTAAGGCATAATGCCGAGGGCGAAGACCGTGGCCTTACCGAAGGCCCCGCCCACGAACATGTCATACAAGCCGAACAGCGTGTTCTTCTGCTGCTCGAAGATGAGCGCCAGGGCTTGGCTGTCGATGCCCGGTGTCGGCACGTGCCCGCCCAGCCTGTACACTATCAATAACGCCGCCGTAAAAGCTATGCGGCGCTTGAGTTCCGGTACCCTGAATACGTTCTGTAACTTCTCGAGCATGTCCTACCCTTGGTCCTGCCGCTCCGGGCCGTCCGCCGCCGGGCTCTTCTTCTCAGGGCTCTTCTCCGCGGGGCTATCCCCGGTCTCGGGGTTTTCCCCTCCCGCCGGGTTTTCAACCGCCGCAGCGGGCTTCTCATCGGGGGCGCGCTTCCCCGCCGCCGGCTCTCCTCCCTTTTCAGCCGAGCCCCGGTCCTTCTCCACGGCGGAGGCGGTCTTCTTGTCCGCCTCCCCGCCGGCCCTCGGCTTTGCCTTGCCCGCGGAGCGTCCCTCGCCGGCGGATATTTCAACACTGCCGCCGGCCGCCTCGATCTTCCGCACCGCACTCTTGCTGGCGGCGCTTACCTTGACCGCGTAGGCCTCCCGGACGTCTCCGTCTCCCAAGACTTTCACCGGCTTTCCGGGATCGCGTATGAGACCTCTCTCCGCCAAAGCAGCGGCGTCCACAACAGAGCCGGGATCAACCCGCTCGAGATCCTTCAGGTTGACTACTTGATACACCAGCGGATTTCGTTTCTTGAAACCTCTCTTGGGCAAGCGTCTCTGAAGCGGCATCTGGCCGCCTTCGAACCACGGATGGGCCTTGCCGCCGGACCGGGATTTCTGTCCCTTTGTGCCGCGGCCGCACGTGCCTCCGCGGCCGGAACCTGTGCCCGCGCCCAGCCTCCTTCGATGCCTAATCGAACCCTTGGCATATCTAAGCTGACTCAAACTCAAGGCTTCCGCCTCCTACTTTTCTCCAAACGGAACCTATGAACAGCTCCGGGAAAACGCGCTACTCCGGACCACATCCGATTGTCTTCAACGTCTCAAGCCGTCCGCCCCGCGTCGCCCCGCGTCGCCCCACGTCGGCGCTCGGGGCAGCCGCTACTCCTGCTCCTCCTCGGCTCCGAGCTCTTCCACCCTCACCAGATGCTGAACCTTGAAAATCATCCCCTTGATCTGGGGGGTGTCGCGATGAACGACCGTTTGGTTCATCTTTCGAATGCCGAGAGCCCGCAGAGTCCTGCCTTGTATACCGGGCCTCCCGATGGAGCTTCTAACCTGCGTTATTTTCAACCTTGTACTCATGGTCAATCAGCACTCACCCTCAGGTCTCGTCCGGGACGGTTCTAAATGCCCAGGATCTCCTCAACCGATCTCCCACGCTCCCTGGCGACGTCCGCCGCTCTTCTAAGCTGGAGAAGACCGTTCATGGTCGCCTTTACGACGTTATGAGGATTGGTCGAGCCAAGACACTTGGTCAGAATGTTAGCTATGCCGGCGCACTCCATGACCGCCCTTACCGGGCCGCCGGCGATGATGCCCGTTCCCGGCGTGGCGGGCCTCAATAGCACCCTCGCCGCGCCGAAACGACCTATGACCTGGTGCGGCGTGGTGCCCTTGAGAAGAGGGATGTCGGTCAGGTTCTTCCTGGCCGCATCAGAGGCCTTCCGTATGGACTCGGCGACCTCATTCGCCTTCCCCAGACCGATGCCTACCCGCCCTCCCCCATCGCCGACCGCCACGAGAGCGTTGAAGCTGAAACGCCTGCCGCCCTTCACCACCTTTGCGACGCGGTTGACGTGTATGACCTTTTCTATCAGCTCGGGCGCACCCGTCGCTTCAGGTTCGGCCGGGCCGCCTCTCCGTTTATCTCTTGGCACTAAAAGACCAAGCCTCCTTCCCTAGCTGCATCCGCCAACGCCTTGATTCTTCCGTGGAATCTATATCCGCCTCTGTCAAAGGAAACTCTCTCTATTCCCTTTTCTTTGCAACGGCCTGCCACGGCAAGACCCACCGCTTTGCTCAATCCGATCTTGCCCTTCTTTTCGGAGTTCGCGTCCACGGCCGCCTTTTCAAGACTAGAAGCCGAGACCAGCGTCCTGCCGGTCGTATCATCCACGACCTGAACATAGATATTCCTGAGACTTCTGTAGACACAGAGCCTCGGGCGGTCGGAGGTTCCGGAAACCTTCCTCCTCACCCTAGCGTGGCGTCTGCCTCTGGCCTCTCTTCTGAATTTCGCTGAACTCGCGCCAGTCCCCATCGTCCATCTCCGAAAGGCGAGCGCCCGTCCCGGGCTCGCGCCTTTTCCGGCGCCTCGCACCGCCTCTTGTGCCTCCGGTCGCCGCCGTGTCCCTATGAAGCCCGTAGGCCGGCGGCTCCTTGAAGCGCCGCCCACCGCGGACACCGCCCCGCGAGCCGTCTACTTCGTCTGACCGACGGCCCCGGCTTTGCCGGCTTTGCGCCTTACGTACTCGCCCTCGTATCTAATGCCCTTGCCCTTGTATGGTTCCGGCTTCCTTACCGCCCTTATCTCGGCCGCGACCCTTCCGACCAACTCCTTGTCTATTCCTTTGACCGTCAGTTTGGTCGGGGACTCGACGGCTATCTCAACTCCCGCAGGAGGGGCGTAGCTGACCGGGTGGGAGTGGCCGACCTGAAGCACAACCGACTTGCCGCTCATCTGCGCCCTATAGCCCGTGCCGACTATCTCGAGGGCCTTGCTGAACCCCTCGCTCACTCCCTTGACAAGATTGGCTATCAAAGCTCTGGTTGTGCCGTGAAGGGCAAGGCTCTGTTTGTCATCGGCGGCCCGCGTGACCGTAACCTCGCCGTCTCCCACGGTGACGGAGACCTCGGGCCTGAACCTCATTGAGAGCTCGCCCTTAGGCCCCTTGACCGCAACGGAGTTCTCTTTCACCACCACGTCGACTCCCGAAGGAATCGGAATCGGTCGCTTGCCTACCCTTGACATGATTCCTCACCGCTCGCCCCTTAAACGGGGCCTCTTCCAAGAGGGCCCGGCTCCCGGCCCGAACCCTCCGCTTGATCGCCTGTCCCGACCGCGGGATCGGCCTCCGCGCCTTCCCGCTCCGGAGCCCGCCTTCCGCGAAGATCCGCTACCAGACGTAACAGACGACCTCTCCGCCCGTCCCGGCCCTCCTGGCCTCCTTGTTGGTAAGCAACCCCCGCGACGTCGAGAGTATGGCTATCCCCAGATCGCCCTGGACCCTCGGTATCTTGTCCTTGGTCGCGTAGACCCGGTGCCCGGGGGTGCTGATTCTCTTGAGGCCGTTTATCACGCTCTTTTCCTGCTTGTCGTACTTCAAGTAGAGCCGCAGAATGCCCTGCTTGCTGTCGGTGATCACCTTGTAGTTGTTGATGAACTTCTCCTGCAACATCACTTTCGCAAGCTGCGTCTTCATGCGCGAGTTCGGCACGTCCACCTTCTTGTGCTTGGCCTTGCAAGCGTTTCTCACGCACGTCAGAAAATCTGCGACCGGATCCGTAACAGCCATTTCACTCCCTCAGCTAACCTTTGAGCTCTACGACCGGGCTCTCGAAACCACCGGGCGCCTTCCCAACCTCAGCCGCCCCGACTCTCCCCGCTCCCGCGCCGCGGCCGGACGCCGCCGCGAGTCGCGGTGGAGTCCCTACCAACTGGACTTGACTATCCCCGGGATCTGGCCCTGGTTGGCCAATTCCCTAAAACATATTCTGCAAAGCCCAAAATGCCTCAGATATCCCCTGGATCTTCCGCAACGCCGGCAGCGGTTGTACTTTCTAACCGCGAATTTGGGCTCTCTTTTCCACTTCTCAATCAGACTCTTCTTGGCCACCTTGCCTCCTGCTTCCCACGCTTAACCGGTTCTGAAGGGCATGTCCATCAGGCGGAGCAGCTCGGCCCCCTCCTCGTCGGTCTTGGCCGTAGTTACGAAAGTCACATCCATGCCCGTCATTCGCTCCACCTTGTCATAGTTTATTTCAGGAAAGATTATGTGCTCGGATATCCCGACGGTATAGCTGCCTCTGCCGTCAAAAGACTTGTTGGGCAGCCCCCGAAAGTCGCGTATCCTGGGCACCGCCACGTTGACGAATCGGTCGTAGAACTCGTACATTCTCGGTCCGCGCAACGTGACCTTGCAGCCGACCGGAGAACCTTCTCTGAGCTTGAAACTGGCGATGGACTTGCGCGCCCTTCTCATTATCGGCTTCTGCCCCGTGAGCATGGCCAGGTCTTTCATCGTGCTATCCAGGAGCTTGATGTTCTGCGAGGCCTCGCCCAATCCGATGTTGACCACGATCTTCTCAATCCTGGGGGCCTGCATGCGGTTCTTGTAACCGAACTTCTTCACCAGTTCGGGAACCACCTGCTCCTGGTATTTCTTCTTGAGCCTCGGAACATTCGCCATCGACCAAATCCTCATTACGCTCTGAGACGCGCCGTTTTTGCGCCCTAGAGAACCCTCGGGACCATCTCCCCGCACTTCTTGCACAGTCTTTCCTTGGTGCCGTCGGCGAGAGTCGTCGTCCCAAGACGCGTGGGCTTTCCGCACTTCGGACAAACCAGCATCACGTTGGAAACGTGTATGGGCGCCTCCTTCTCGAGAATGCCGCCCTGTTGGCCCTGCTGAAGCATGGCCCGCGTGTGCCTCTTCACGAAACGCACTTTTTCAACGATAATTCGCCGCGTTTCGGGAAACACCTTCAACACCTTGCCCGTCCTTCCCACGTAGCGATAATCGCCCGAAACCACCATGACGGTGTCGTTCTTGGCGATCTTCATCTTATTGTCCTTCTGCTTCTTAGCGCCGCCTTTGCGCGCTTTCGCAGCCATCTCCAGCCGCCTCCAGTCGATTACTTCAGATTACTTCCGGAGCGAGCGATATGATCTTCATGAAGCCCTTTTCCCTGAGCTCCCTCGCGACCGGCCCGAACACTCTGCCGCCCTTGGGCTCCTTCTGATCGTCTATGAGCACGACCGCGTTCTGGTCGAACTTTATATAAGAGCCGTCTTTCCTTCTCGTACCCCTCTTGGTCCGAACCACGACGGCCTTAGAGACGGTGCCCTTCTTGACCGGGGATCCCGGAAGGGCATCCTTGATCGCCACCACGATGACGTCCCCGAGACGCCCGTATCTTCTTCGGGTCCCGCCCAGAACCTTGACGCACTGGGCCACGCGTGCACCGGAGTTATCCGATACGGTCAGCATTGTCTGCATTTGAATCATGCCGGCCGCCCCTCTATCGCTCGGCCCGGTCGACGAACTCTACGAATCTCCAGCGCTTGTCCTTGCTCAACGGCCTGGTTTCCATGAACCGTATGACGTCGCCGATCCTGCACTGGTTGCCTTCGTCGTGGACCTTGCACTTCTTGCGCTTCCTGACGTACTTGCCGTACATCGGGTGCTTGACAAGTCTCTCGATAAGGACCACCACGGTCTTGTCCATCCTGTCGCTGACCACCCGACCCGTTCTCACTTTTCTCGTTGCTCTCTTCATCAGACCTCTCGGCCCTCCCGGGGTCTTATGACTGGGACCCGTTCTTGCCGTGCGCGACCTTCTCGACCAGGTACTCATCATCGCCCCTCTCCCTGAGCACCGTCTTGTACCTGGCCAGAGCCCTCTTGGCCTCCCTGATCTGCAGCGGGTTGTCCAGCTGCTTCATGGAGTTGCGGAACCGAAGGTTGAACAGCTCTTCGTTGAGATCGCGTATCTTGCCCCGGATCTCATCCGAGGTCATCTCTCGTATCAAACTGACTTTGTGTTCCGTCGGCATCGGCTAACACCCGGTCTTTCCCGCTTCGACTATCGGACCCTTCCCGGTCGCCCGGGGTCTCTTCAAACGGCGCCCAAAGCCGTTAGTCGGGATCAGTTGATTCCTTCTCTCAGCACGAACTTCGTCTTGATGGGGAGCTTGCTGGCTCCCAGCTTCATGGCTTCGCGCGCCAGAGGCCGCGAGACGCCCTCCAGCTCGAAGAGTATGCGGCCCGGCCTCACAACAGCCACCCAGAACTCGGGAGATCCCTTGCCCTTCCCCATCCTGGTCTCCGCGGGCTTGACCGTAACCGGCTTGTCAGGAAAGATCCTGATCCACATCTTGCCCGCGCGCTTGATCCGCCTTGTAATCGCGACCCTGGCCGCCTCAATCTGTCTGCTCGTAATCCAGGCGGGTTCAAGGGCCTTCAACCCGAACTCACCGAAGGCCACGGTGCTTCCTCTGGCCGCCTGGCCCCTCATTCTTCCCCTTTGCTGCTTTCTATACTTGACCCTCTTGGGCATCAGCATAGCGAACGTTCTCCTCGCCTTTCACTCCCGCCGGGCGACGGCTACCCCAATCCCGCGGCTTAGTCCTTCTCCGACCTCTTCTCAAGGATCTCACCGTTGAATATCCACACCTTCACTCCGACGCACCCGTAGGTGGTCCGCGCCGTGGCCGTGGCGTAGTCTATGTCGGCCCTGAGAGTGTGAAGCGGCACTCTGCCTTCCCTGTATCCTTCCTTGCGCGCCATTTCGGCGCCGCCCAGGCGACCCTTGCACATGATCTTCACGCCCTGCGCTCCCGATCGCATCGCGGAAGCCATGGCCCTCTTCATGGCCCTCCTGAAAGACACTCTTTGCTCAAGCTGCTTGGCGATATGCTCGGCTACCAGCTGCGCGTCGCCGTCGGGCCTTTTCACCTCTTCGATATTCAAGAAGACCTGCTTGCCGGTCAGATGCTGAAGCTCGTCTTTGAGCTGATCCACCTGCTGCCCCCGCCGACCGATGACCAACCCTGGGCGCGCCGTCTTGATCGTCACGGTCGTCTTGTCCGCGGCGCGCTCGATCAGCACCTTCGATATGCCCGCTTGAGAAAGCCTCTTCTTGATGTATTTCTTTATTATCAGATCTTCCTCAAGGATCTCCGAGTAGTTCTTTGCGGCGAACCACTTGGAATCCCAAGTCCTGACGATTCCCAGTCTCAGGCCTACCGGATTGGTCTTTTGTCCCACGATGCCTCCCTCAACCGACTCTTATCGCCCCGCCGACCGGGCGGCCGCCTCTTCCCTCTCCGCAACAACCACGGTCATGTGGCTGGTGCGTTTGATAATGGGCGTCGCCCTGCCTCGCGCCCTCGGAACCCAACGCTTGAGCCTCGGGCCGTCGCCGACCGTGAAGCTCTTGATGTACAGATCATCCACGTCCAGTCGTCCTTCTATGTTGACGGCGTTGGATATCGCCGAACGGATCAGTTTGCTCACGGTCCTTGCCACGGGCCGCGGGGTATACTCGAGTATGTCCAGGGCGCGACCGACGTCCCTGCCCTTGACCTCGGCAACCAGCTGCCGCAGTTTTCTTGGAGATACTCTTACGTACTTTGCAGTCGCTTTAGCTTCCATCGTCCACCACCCAGGGGCCGCCCCGCCCGCTCAGTCGTCCCAGCCTGTCCGCCTAGAGAAAGCCGCTTACGTCTTCCTCACGCCGGTCGCTTTGTCGGACTTGCTTCTGTGTCCCCTGAATATCCTCGTGGGAGCAAACTCTCCCAACTTGTGACCAACCATGTTCTCCGTGACGTAGATGGGGATGAACTTGTTCCCATTGTGGACGGCGAGCGTGTGCCCCACGAACTCGGGGACAACCGTGCAACGTCGCGCCCATGTGCGGATCACTTTCTTCCCGCCCGACCTGTTCATCTGCTCGATCCTCCCGAGCAGCCTGTCATCCACGTACGGGCCCTTCTTGACTGATCTGCCCATAAGCTACTTCTTCCTCCTCCTGACGATCAGCTTGTCGGAGGCCTTGCCCTTCTTCCTCGTCTTGTAACCCTTGGTCGGCTTACCCTTGGGCGTGCACGGATGCCTCCCGCCTGAGCTCTTGCCCTCTCCGCCGCCCATGGGATGGTCCACCGGATTCATGGCCACTCCCCTGACGCGGGGTCTGCGGCCCAGCCACCTCTTCCTGCCGGCCTTCCCTATAACCACGTTCTCGTGATCGAGGTTGCCGACCTGCCCGATCGTGCACCGGCATTCGAGCAGGAACGACCGCACCTCACCCGACGGCAGGCGCAACTGCGCGTAGCGACCCTCTTTTGCCAGAAGCTGGCAGTAGGAGCCCGCCCCGCGCGCCACCTGCCCGCCCTTGTTGGGAAAAAGCTCCACGTTGTGCACATTTGTTCCAAGTGGAACCCTGGCCAGCGGCATGGTATTGCCGACGCGTATGTCGGCGCCCTCACCTGCGGACAGCCTGTCGCCGACCTTGACCCCGTCCGGAGCCAGGACGTATCGCTTGTCTCCGTCCGCGTAGCTCAGAAGCGCTACCCTGGCGGAGCGAACCGGATCGTACTCAATCGAAGCCACCTTGGCGGGAACGCCGTCCTTGTCGCGACGGAAATCGACAATCCTGTATCTGCGTTTGCTCCCGCCGCCGCGATGATTCGCGGTTATGTGCCCCCTGGAGTCCCGTCCGCCGCTTTTCTTGAGCGGCCGCAGGAGCCTTTTCTCGGGCTTGGACTTCGTTATCTCCTTGAAGTCGGAGACCGTCTTGTATCTCAAAGTCGGGGTCAGAGGCTTGTATTTCTTGAGTCCCATAACTTATCCCTTATCAACTTCTTCCGCGCGGTCCGCCGCGGCGGCGGCCAGGGGCCGTCATCGGTCCCGCCGACCGAAGCCGCCGGTCCCTACGCCTCATCGCGCTACACCTGCTCGAAGAGCTCTATTGTTTGGCCCGGCTTCAACTTCACTATGGCCTTTTTCCAGTGAGACCTTCGTCCGACAAACCGTCCGAGTCGTTTGCTCTTTCCGTACATGACCATCGTGCGCACCGACAGCACGTTGACGTTGAAGATCGACTCCACGGCCTTCTTGATCTCGACCTTATTGCTGTCCACGGCCACCTCAAAAACGTAGGCATTGCCCTGCTCGAGCATCCTCGAGCCCTTCTCGCTGATCATGGCCCTCTTCACTACGCTTCTAGGATCCCTCACGGAGAAAGACCTCCTTGAGCCGTTCCAGGCCCTCCCGTGTCATCAGGACGAACTCCGAGTCAAGCAGCTCGTAAACCGTGACCTGGGAGGCGGGGGTTACCCGGACATGGGGCATATTCCGCGTGGACAACATTACCTTTTCATCCGATCGATCCACCAGCATGAGACACTTCTTGCCCAGAAGCCCGGCGTTCCCCAAGAGGGCCGCCATCTCTCTGGTCTTTGGAGCCTCCAATGAGAGGGATTCGATAACGCCCACGGCTTTCTCGCCGGCGCGCTCCGAAAGCGCCGACCGAAGGGCGAGCCGTCTCACCTTCTTAGGCAGGCTGTAGGAGTAGTCCCTCGGCCTGGGACCGAAAGCCCTCCCGCCGCCGACCCACAAAGGGGAGCAGTTGGTGCCGGCCCTGGCCATTCCCGTCCCTTTTTGTCTCCAGGGCTTCCTGCCCCCGCCCTTCATCATGCTCCTGCTCTTCACCGAGCTGGTGCCCTGCCTGCGGTTGGCCATGCCGCACTTCACCGTTTCGTAAACGGCATGGTCGCTGCGCGGGGCCTCAAAAAGCTCACCGGGGAGCTCCATCGTCCCTTTCTTCTCGCCCGTATCGGAAAACAGAACCGCCTCTGCCATTACTTCTTACCCTTGCCCTTTTCCTTCTCCGCTTCAGGCGCGGCGCTCTCCTTCTTCGCACTCGGCTCCGTGCCGGGAACCGGCTTCATCAGCAGATAGGAGTTTCTCTTCCCGGGAACCGCCCCTCTCAGCAGAACCAGGTTTCTCTCGGGATCCACCCCCACGACGGAGATGTTCCTAATCGTGACCCTCTCCCCTCCGGTCCTGCCCGGCAGCTTCTGCCCGGGCCACACGCGACCGGGGTACGCGCTGCCTCCGATTGATCCCGGCTCGGCGTGCGAGTTGCTTCCGTGGGTCTTGGGCCCGAAAGAAAAACCGTGACGCTTTATTACGCCAAGGAAACCCTTGCCCACCGAGGTGCCTTCGACGTTTACCTTTATTCCGACCTGAAAGGAATCGGCCTTTATCTCCTCGCCGACTTCGAAGGCGCTGGGATCGTTGATCCTGAACTCCCGGAGCATCCTATAGGGCTCGCTCTTCGAGGCCGAGAAGTGTCCCATGAGCGGCTTCGAGGTCCTGGATTTCTTTTTCGGATCAAAGCCCAGTTGAACAGCGTCATAGCCCTCGACTTGCTTGGTTTTCACCTGGGTGACCCTGCACGGCCCGGCCTCCACCACCGTTACCGGAATGGAAGAGCCGTCCTCCGAAAAGACCTGCGTCATTCCCAGTTTCTTGCCTATCAATCCGGGCACTTCATTCATGGAACTCCAACCTCTTCCTTAGAGCGTCCGCCGCCGCCCCCGGGTGCGGCGCCCGTCGTTTTCGGGCGGCCCCGGGGTTTCTCCGCGGCCGCGTTCCGCTCTCGGCGCCCCGGTAGGGCTTATCCCCCGCGTCCGCACGCCGCCTTCGGACCCTTTGTTCGCGCGGCCTCCGCGGCCCCGCCCAAGTCAAGCTCCAGTCGACAAACGACCCCGAGGTCCTAGAGCTTTATCTCAATATCAACGCCGGCAGGCAGATCCAGCTTCATGAGAGCGTCGATTGTCTGCGGAGTAGACCGAATTATCTCGATCAACCTCTTGTGCACGCGCATCTCGAACTGCTCTCTGGACTTCTTGTCCACGTGCGGCGACCGCAGCACCGTGTAGATCGACTTCCTCGTCGGGAGCGGGATGGGGCCGGCTATCTTGGCCCCGGTCCTCTTCGCGGTCCTTACGATCTCCCCCGCGGACTGGTCCAGCATTGCATGATCATATGAGCGAAGCTTTATTCTGATCTTCTGCGCGGCCATCTTTCCACACCGCCTATTCTATTACTTCCGTAACCACGCCCGCTCCCACCGTGCGGCCGCCTTCCCTTATCGCAAACCGCAGCTCCTTCTCCATCGCTATGGGCGTGTGCAACTCTATATCC
>Ga0180433_10002595_pt1 | contig 27646 bp, 10 predicted proteins | sample SS_ome_8_FD_132980 | JGI IMG/M metagenome (GOLD analysis project Ga0180433, IMG submission 132980) | Hypersaline lake sediment archaeal communities from the Salton Sea, California, USA - SS_1_D_1 metaG | ecosystem: Environmental > Aquatic > Non-marine Saline and Alkaline > Hypersaline >... | reverse complement strand
CCGAACAGTGCCGAGATCGCTGTCCCAGACATAAAGAAAGCCATCCATGGAATCGCCGAACTCACGAAGCAGAGAAGCTCCTGGCTCGTCCAACTTTTCCTGCACGGACTTGTACTTGACCGCACCAAACCAATTGGCCCACGCTTCAATAAGACCCCTGTCTTTTCGACCGGACGCTTCGAGCTTCGCAAAGACCTCCATTCCCGCCGAATGTTCTGCAAGATACTGCGAAAACATGATTGCGTCCACGGGGTTTTCCTGATACAGTTTCACTGAACGCTCAACACATTTCAGCAAATGCAGAGGATCGCTGTCGACTCGAAGTTCTTCGTCGAGGAGATCTTCTGCCGCAAGGGCGTTCGCAACAAGTCGACGCTCCCAGTCGGACGCGGTCGGCACCTTCACGCGCGCCCTGTCTGCCAGTCGGTCACTCATGGGAATGATTTCCGAAAATTCCCGAGCTTCGCCGCTCAGGCCCGCCTTCTTGATTGCCGCAGGAAGCAGCCCGTAGTCAAAGTCGGCATATTGCGACCCTGCAAACGGGTCCAAAGAATCCATGATCTTTCTTGAACACACCACATAGGATTCGGGATCGTGGCCCTCGTATCCGCAGAAGTGGTCCCGCAGGGAGGGATGGAGATGCCTGATCCGGTCACAAGCGAATTCGGCGAACCTGTTCTGAATGTCCTGCCGCGTCAGCCCTCTGTCCCCCATGCTGTTCCAAAACAGCCTGAGAACATCCTCGTAGCAATCTAGGAGAGCCATGACGGAGCGGGGATAGAGAAACGCGGCATTGCGGTTGAACGGGCTCCAAGACAGCACAAATGGCTCGACAATATAGCACTTCAGATCACGAAAGCCAAAGATGTGAAGCACATTGGCGGTCTCTAGCTCCGTGAGATAGCGACGATAATTGTCGACGTTTTTAGCGTATGTGGAATCGGTCTTCATGCGCCTGTCGAGAATGGGAAGTGTCTGTCGCATCGAACGAGGCCGAGTCCAAAGATGAGGGGCCTCCGCATCAGTGGCCGCCGCCCGCACCACGGCGCTCCCGAGCGTACCTTTCTTGCCCCTGACAGCCATTTTTACCGCATCGCACAAAGCCATTATGGGCTTTTGAGAATGCTGAGAGATCCAGCTGTACGTTTTCTGCAGATCGAATTCTTCCATGGCTATATCCTGTCGAGAAAATCGCCGGAATTCTTGTTAATGAAATTGCACACTGCCTGTTTCAACCTACCGATGCCACGCACCTTCTTGAGAGTGAATTCTTCCTCCGCGCCAAGAATTTTGTGGACTTCGCGCCCCTGTTCGAACAAATACTTGACGGTATGGCGGAAATAGAAGAACAGCCCAAAACGCTTGCCTGGAAACAGCCGCAAGCAACGCCCCATGCGCTGCGGCACCCTCGTTACGCTAGCTCCCGCGCCCAGCATGAAAACCGCACCAATCCGCTTGATGTCGAGACCTTCGTCGGCCAAAGTCGTAGCAACGAGAATGTCCAAGTCTCCCTCCCGCATCTGCCTGATCACTTTCTGACGCTTTTTGCCGGTGTCTTTGCCCGTCAGATACTCGGATTCCTCCAGCATCTTTTTAAGAATTTTGCCATGCTTAATTTGCTGGACAAGCAAGAGACATGGAATGCCGTTGTCGACCAAGAAGAGCACGACATCCGCCACCTGCCGATTGAAGTGGTCGTTATTCACGATGGTCTGGGCATATATCGACCGATAAGACGTGTTGCCGCCGGCGTCCGCATCTACGCGAGTCGAAAATATGTGTCCAGGCACCAGATATTTTTTGCGAATCAGATAGCTGGCAGAAACATCGACGATTTTCTTCCCGAATAGACCCTGGACCACCATGTCCTCGCCGTCGTCTCTTTCAGGCGTCGCCGATCCGCCAAATTTATAGTAGGCATTGTCGGCTGCGAAAATGACTTCCTGACACGTCTTGGCGGCCGCGTGATGAACCTCGTCGAAATAGAACCCCCTGCACTCGGACAGCATTTGCTTGACTCGTTCGGCGTTCGTCTCGGTGAAAATCGAGTCTTCATTCCAGATGTCTTCGATATCGAATTTGTACTCGGAAGGCTTGAAATCCCTGTCGTTGCTATGCAGGCAGCTGACAAGCGTCTGCACAGTGCAGACTGTGACGTCTTTAATGTCGCAAATGCCGTCTCCTACGACGCCTATATCGACATTAAGGAAGTGTTCCAATGTATCTCTGGCCTGATACATCAAGTCTTTCGTCAGCACCATGAACAGGAAGGGACGCGCCTGTAGGACAGCTATGATCTTCGTTGCTATTAAAGTTTTGCCACCGCCCGTGGCAACGCGCAAGATGCCGCGAGTGAAATCCACCGAGCGAGACACCGCAAATTCCTGATAGGGCCTTTCGTCGATGTCTTGGGCGTTTACGAACCGAAGCTCGGGGAAATTTTTCTCCGGCCTGGATCTGCGGTCTTCTATGTCGTACTCGACATCGTTGGCTTTCAGAATCGTCCGCACGATGGAGAGAAGCCCGGTCATGAATATTCTGCCGGGCTCATAAAGACTGACGAGGCCGTCCCACTTGCCTTGCTTATACGCCGGCATGTGCTGATAGTTCTTTTTCTGGTAAGACAGCGCAAGACTAACCTCCCGCTCCACATAGGGGGAAACCTCAGTGGCTATTCTGGAATACTTGCTGCCGACTATCAGCCTTACCATCACACAAGACGGGATTCGACGACCCCGACGGAATTTGTTTCCAGCTCCATCCTGTTGACCGGCTTGGGAGCCAGTTCCTCAGGTAGGGAAAGAAAACGCTTGAGATCGCCGTCGGTCACGGCCCCCGGCCAATGAAACTCTGACAGCGTATCGCACTTCGGACACACGAATCCAACGATCACGTCGCCGAAAAACTTCGGTGTCAGCCCGATACCGAGATCCATGGCGTTTATCATGGTCAGGCGCGTGCCGCACAAGAGGCATTCCGCTGACAACCACTCGGGAAATCCCGCGTCCCGCACAGCCTGATTTCTAAGGGATACGATTTCTTCTGCACGTGTCATGTACACACCTCGCACTTGCAATGTTCAGTCACCTGCCCACAGCTGAAGCCGCGGCCCGTGACTGCAAGGCGGTTATGCCGCCAGATATGAAGCTACTGTCTCAAAGGGTCAGATTCAAGTGGAAATCAGATTAATTCTGCTGTCCCTCAGGCAGGGACTTGTCCAGCGCCAGATCGAAAGCGTGGTCGATAATTCGGGAATAGAGAACTTCCCGCTCTTCCCGCAATTCAACCGGATCGGAAGGAGGCGAAGAAATCGCCGCGCCATCAGCGACATAGAACGGAGAGGCTAGCGGGGGAGAAATCCTGACATCGCCCTTGTCGGGATGCAATCCGACAATTTGCACCGTTTCATATCCCTTCACCCCCGTGCCAAAATATGCTGACGGATTACGGTCGCGATCCACGACATCCACTTGCTGTTGCAGAAGGTCGCCGACTTGAAGAACGTCGATGCTGAGAAGATCGTCGCCAGCAGCCGCATCGCCGTTCAACGGTACGACATATCTGTCTTCGCCGATAAAAAGAGTTGCCAGCAACCGTTTTTTTAACGCGTAGCGATTCTCACGCAGATATTCCGCGTCCATCAGTTTCAAATGGGCATACGGCATCATTGCATGGGCATCAAACTCGGTGGGGGATTTGCCCAGATATTCGCGAAGATACCGTATCATGTCGTCCAGGCCTCCGCGCGGACGTTCAGGATTGAACATTCTGCTCTGTTCCGCCAAGCCCTGCTGAATCATGAGGTCGTCAATGAAATGGGAGCATTCATGTATCAGCACTTCTGCAATATTGTCGATGTTCCTGAGCTTCCGGTTGTAAATGTTGAGGACAATCACCGGCGGCGGAAAACGGCCGAGCTCCAAAGCCTGCCGTTCCGCATCGGGATTCATCGGCGAATAGCCGCCGAGAATTCCGGGATTTTGGGTTTCGTAGGCAAGCACTATGCGAATATCCCTGAAGGGCACCCCTCGATCGCGAAACATCTGCTGCACTTCCGCATAAGCCATGGGAAAGCTAGCCAGCGACCTGACCATGATTGGCTCATGCACGCGATTATCTATGTCGTTTCCGTATTGCTGGCCAAGACCTGTGGCCAAGTCGTGTTCTAATTCGGGTATTTCAGCTCGCATTTCCGGATCTCGGCTTCCACGGCCCTGCAATTCGCGCGCGGCATAGGTCGTCGAAGACGAAAGGACTCTCGTATTCGTATTGAAAATCTTCTGATCCGCAACGTCAGAAAAGCCAAAAAAGGAAAGGACCTCGGCCGGAAGGGAATAATATGACGCAAGCGTGAGCGCCATACCGCCACTAGGCAATCCCCTCCGGTCAACAACGGAAAAAAGCTGTTCAAATAGCTTTTCATTCTCAATCCCGCCGTCCTCGCCAAGTTTGACGAAATAATAGAACAGCTGCTCGTAAACGTCGCGATCTCTGGCAGGATCGTGCATGCCTCTGTAGAGCAAAAACGTCTTGAAGAAGTTGGCCAGCTGCGGATCGTCGCCCGACTCGATGCCGAACTTCTCCATTGCGTGCCGAATCCATTCAGTCTCCGGTACGGGACAGGCATCGAGATATTGCAAGATTGAGTTGTACATCTGGTCGGCGAATTCGAGTCCGCCATCCCGGCGAATACGAGCCACATCCTGCAGGTATTCGAGTCCCACCTCCTTGGCCTTCTCCGGTTCGTCTGTCGACTGGGCCAGCGCGGTTTCCGCTCCCTCCCGCACCATGGCCGACAAGACCTCCTTTAGGATCGTAGGATAATTTTTGTTCTGACTATTCACCAGAACAAAAGGCGGATTTACTCGAATGACCTCTCTGTCTCCCTCCTCATAACGGAAGGCGTCAGTCAGCGAAATCGTCGGGACGTCGCTAGTGCCAAGTTGGTCTTCGACCATCCTTTTCATGTCCTGATTGCCAAAATTGACCAAGAGAAGGCGGATGTCTTCTTCGGGATCTATTTTGACCCCAACCCGTTCTGCCGTAGAATAAACGCCAGGAAATTCGGAAAGATAATGAATCTCGTAATCTTGAAACGGAATCGGACCTGAAACGACCGACATGTCTTCTACTTTCCTGTCATACTCCCTGGAAACCCATCGAATTATGCCCGAAAGCAGCAGATGTTGAAGTTTGCCTTCAATGTTGTTGGAACGAACGGCGGAGGAAAACGAGCTGTTGACCACATGCAAATAGCCAGTTTTCCGGTCGTACAAAACTTGAAGAGCCGCTCGAATTTGACCGCCTTCGTTTTCCACGAACTTCCTGCCGCGCTCGTCGACAATGACTTTGCGGCGCCCCCCGATTTGATTTTTCAGGCTGTTTTTGACCTTTTGCGGCACATGCCCAGGCATGGCGTCAATTTGCTTCTTAAGCATTTGAGCCACAAACTTCTGTTTGACAACCTCAAGCGACAAATTGGCCTCTATCGCATTGACAAACAGGTCATTCTGATAGAGAATGCCGTAGATGTTCAGGCACGCCGCCATGTTGGACGGGGCGAATTCGCTGAACAGAATATTGGTCTTTATGCTGCCCACGTTTGGCGTCTCCGATCCTTCCCCTATTTATCATCGGGCGAGAAGACCCCGTCCTCTACAGGGTGCGTGCCGAAGGCGCGCGCCCGATAGGGCGGGGATGAATCGCCCCTAGGATTTCACGCATCATCTGTTGTATAATACAACAGAACAGGAAGAGATCCCTTGTGATCCGCAACTACCGCTACAGGCTGAAGCCGACGAAGTCGCAGATCCGGACATTCGAAGAATGGATGGAGTCTCTGCGACTGCTCTACAACTTCGGTCTGAGCGACCGGCGCGACGCCTGGAAGGCGGGCGCGCCGCTGAACTACCATGCGCAGGCAACTGAGTTGCCTGCTCTGAAGACGCAGTTTCCAAGATACAAGGAAGTCCACTCCCAAGTTCTGCAACAGACCTTGATGCAACTTGACCAGGCGTTCAAGAACTTCTTTGAACACAGAAGTGGTTATCCGAAGTTCAAGTCCAAGGACTTGAAGCCTTCCATCTGTTTTCCCCAGTCGGTTGGAATTCAGGGCAACCGCCTGCGGTTGCCCAAGATAGGACTTGTCAAGTTCAAGATGCATCGTCCGATTCCGGACGGCGCCGAAGTCAAGCAGTGTCGCATCACCTGCCGAGACGGCAGGTGGTTTGCGACGATGTCAATCTCCCTTCCAGATCCGATTTCTGAAAAATCCGATTTGGAATTCGTTGGATGTGATGTGGGTGTAAAACACCTTGCCACCTTGTCCGACGGTACCGTTCTTGAAGGCGATCGATTTCTGAAACAGAAACTCGATCGCCTCAAAAAAGAACAACGCCGTCTGGCAGGGAAGAAGACCGGCAGTTCCAACTATGTGAAGCAGAAGAAGAGGATCGGAAGGATTCACCAGAAAGTCGCAGATACCAGGAAGGACAACCTCCACAAGTTGTCGAGAGGGCTCGCCGACGGCTACGGCGGCATCGCCTTCGAAGACATGGATCTTGCCTTCATCAACCGGAACAGGAATCCGAGATACCGGATGTCGGCAAAATCCTACGACATCAGCATCGGAACGTTCAGACGGTACTGTCAATACAAGTTCGAAGAACTCGGCAAACCCGTCGTTCTGGTTGATCCCCGGAACACGACGAAGGCGTGTTCCGCCTGCGGACGCCTCGTTCCGAAGGAACTCGGCGACCGCGTCCACAGATGCGAATGCGGGCTGGAGATCGACAGGGATCTGAATGCTGCGATAAACATAAGAGAAAGAGCTTTGAAGCAAATAGGGCGGGAACCGCCCGAATCAAAGCCTGTGGAGAGCAGCGCCGCTGCCACGGCGAATGCCGTGGCAAGCGCCGCTCCGTGAAGCAGGAAGCCCCGTCCTCTAAAGGCGGCGAAAGCCGCCAGTAGGGCGGGGTAGTTCACTCCACAGATCGATCGCGATCACCTACCGCTTCTGCGTATAGATGATCTTGGCCTCGAATTCGGGAAGCTCCCAGCGGGAAAGATCCTCGCGGGGCCTGTAAATGGCGCCCCCGAGACTGAGTTGATGATCGGCAATCGGCACCGAAACCATGAAGCACTCCCCCCCATACATCGAAACAACTCCGAATCCATGCATCCACGAGCTTGCTTCGGGCTCGTTATAGTCCTGGTCGAGCAATCCCAACATGCCGACTGAATAACATCCGCGCCGCATGGACGGCGAATGCGTGTGTCCATACATCGTGTCGGCACGCATAGTGTTTCGCATCTTGGAATGCCTATCGCCAGAGGCTCCGAACATTTTCATTTCGCCATGGCAGAATTTTGCGGGGCCGCGCGTCAGCACCCCCTTTTCCTCGACAATCCGATAACCCTCGGACTTTGCCCCGGAAAGCACGTGAAACGAAAGCAATTCGGACAGTTGCGGCATCTTCTTGGTAAAGTCTTCGATGAAGCGGCCGTGGTTGCCGATGATGATATGTTTTTCGGGAGCCCACCTGCCCATTTCAGCCAGCATGTGATTGGCTTTGCCGCACTCGCTGGCCACGTCGACGCCCGTCGGCTCGTCGCGATCCATCATGTGATGGTTCAGCGACCGCATATCCATATGATCTCCGACATTAACCAAGAAGTCCACGTCGAGTTCCGAAACAACTTGGTCGACAATGTCGATCGCTTCGGCATCGTGACTGGCGACGTGGACGTCGCCAACAACAATGCCGGTTTCGTCAGGGCTCCTTTCGCCCTCTTCCGTAAAAATGGAGCCGGGATAGGCAATGGCAAATTCGCCGTCGACCTTTTTCGCCCTGCACATGACGGGAGTGCAACTTCCGTCTGGTCTGACATGCAAGACCACAATGCCGTTTTCCCAATATTGATTTGTCTCGCCCTGACGCCTGCCGGTATAGGTGGAGTCGACAGCAAGCGCGAGAAACTCTTTCTCATCCTTTGGGATTCTCTTGCGGGGCTTTTTGCTCGCGTGCCTTTCGCACGTGCATCCGGGAGTGATCATGACGGTTTTCTTTCCGTTTCTGCAAACCGAATGCATTTCATGCAAATGCCGGCTGAGCACAATCACTTCATATTTTTCGTCGTCTTCAAGGCGAATGCTCCGGGAACTGCTGATGGTATAGTCGCCGCGATAGTTCTGATTGCGGATCTTTGCGTTGCCGATTTCAATGTACTCGCGCACAATGGCGAACGTCGGATGGTCCCTGTGATACTTGCACAGGTAAGGAAGTTCGTCCGCCATCGGAATGACCGTGAGCCGCGGAAGCGCAAGCACTTCTCCAGGCATGTTTTTCGAACGGTCAATGACATGGCCGACATGAAGAATTTGGGCGTCAAACGCTTCCGCCATATGGCGAATGCATTCGACCATGCCCCGTTCCGCGTAAATGCCGTGGCTATCGCCCATGACGATGTAGTTCCCCGGCGGCATCCTCAGCTCTCGAACATAATTGAGGCCCATCGTCTTGGTGATGAATTCCAGCGCGGACGCCTTCACCTTGGAAAAATCGACGCTCGCCAGCGGTTCGAATCCTATCTTGGCGGCAAACCTTTCTTCTGTATAGGCTGCGGCAATCTTGAGATTCATCTGGGCAGATGCAGCCAGCCTTTTCCCCAGCGCCTCAAGATACTCGTATTCTTCATCCCACTCGTCGTCCTCCGAAATGCCCCAGTCCTCATCGCCGCGAAAATCGTCGTCGTCATCGCCGGGTTCGCACGCCTGATTCTCGCATTCCTCGCAAACGTCACTGTAAACGAACACCTCGCGCTCTTCGTCCCAGTCTTCAAGCGTAAAACTCGTTTCCGGCAATTCTCGCAAACATTCAGAACATATTTTGGTGCGGTCCATTCTCACTCCTCTAGAGCCGACTGCGAATCAAGCTCGCTCAACCGCTTGTAGTAAGCGTTCTTTTCCGGCTCGTATCTTTCTTGGTTGCCGCGGAACATGTGATGGTGAATCGTGACGGAAATGCGTCCGATGCCTCCAACTCCCGACATCTCTATCGACTGGACAACGCCTTCATGAACGCGTCCCGAAAAATAGATTTCATCGATGTTCCTGAATAGTCTCGTTTGAAGGTCCGGATAAAACGGAAAGGCAAAAAACAAAGAATCCGCTTCGTGTTCCGGATAATGATTTTTGCGAGGCAACTGATATGCGACCACGCCTTCGGACTCTCCGCATTCAGCTGCCTTCCGTATTCTTTCAATGCATTCGGTTTCAAGATGCTCATCCGCATCGAGCATGAATATCCAAGGCTCCGAACAGTGCGAAACGGCCACATTGCGCGCATAAGAGAAATCATCGCGCCACTCCTCGAGATAAACCTCGGCGCCCAGCGACTTGCAGATTTCCGCGGTGGAGTCTTCCGACATCGCATCGACGACGACAATCTGGTCCGCAATCTCGGCCGCGCTTTCGATGCTCCTTTTCATGTAGCGTTCTTCATTCAAGGTTATATAGGCCAGAGAAATCACGACCGCAACGCCTCTGCGACCCTTTCGGTTGCCTTTTTCCACGTAAAACGCTCGCCGACCTCCTTCTGCAGAATGGCCGCGCGATCCGACGCCTCTTGCGGATGTTCATAAACATGCCGCATGAATTCCGCGGCGCGGGCCACCTGTCTGGGGCCGACACGCCAAAGAAACTGGCCTTGGTAGAAATAGGAAATTTCGGCAAGCTTTGGCAGGCACGGCTCTTTTTCGCCGCAGTATATCGGATAGCCATTGTCTTCCCGCAGATATTCCGTAATGCCGGAATGGCAACAGGAAATCACCGGCAAGCCGCGAGCCGCCGCTTCAATCTGAGTCAGACTGAATCCTTCGCCGCGCGAAAGATGCACGTAACAATTGCAGCTGTCGTAGATGGAAGGCATCATCGTAATCGGTATGACATGATTGTACAAAACAACTTGCGGAAGATTGTCTTCGCGCGGCAAAAATTGCCTAAGATCATTGCCCACGACATTCTCGTCATACTGGGTGGCTATAAGCAAGCAAGCGTCGTCCTTGGCTGAAAAGGCATTGACAAAGGACTTGATCAGGGCGTCAAACCCCTTTCTGAAATTCCACTGTATGACAGTGAGAAACTTGTAGTTCGCAATTCCCTTCTTCGGATCGCGACCGAAAATGCCGACGCATTCCTCGATGGGGAACGGCAGCAGGGCTCGACTGGGATCGCAGTAAAGCAATTCGTCTATTCCAAGAGGAATCACGCGGACAGGCTTGACGATGCCATTGGAGGAGAAGAGTTGCCTGTTGGCGCGAGACGGCACCCATATTTCGTCACTGTACTGATTGCAACACCTAACAAACTCGGGATGCAAGGTGGAGGTTTCCATCATCGTAAAGAAGATCTTGCGGCCTGGATGCCGCTCATGCGACATCGGCGTGAAGGCATACACATAGGCATGATTGTGCGATTTCGGCCTGAGCCTGGAATAGAGCTTGAGTATGGATATCGTTTCCTGACTTACCTGAACCGGCGTCGGATACATGCTAATATACGGCAAGAAGCGATAGTTGTGAAGGCGCTGAACTATTTCCCTGTTCATGTTGGCGTAGCCGCCCGCGTCGGTAAAGGAACCCCACCAACCAACGGGGGTCACGTCTCGAAGGAAATAGCTATTGTCTTCGATCGAATCAGCAATGCGCCTGCCAGTCTGCCGCATCAAGGGGATTTTTTTCGCGAACAGGTCGGAAAGAGCCTGATCGTTTCGATAGGGCATTTTGTCCAGCAATTCGTTGCGTTCCTCGACAAGCTTGTCCTGCAGTTTGCTGGTCAGCTCCTCGGGATCGATCTCATAAACGGACTTGCCATCTCCAAGTACGCTAGTGACGACTCCGCGGTCGACCTGCACCTTGCAGTCGTGCGGAAGGCTGTCGATTGGAACGTCGCAAAAGCCCAATTGCTCCGAATTAGCCGGAAACATTCGACGGACCATCTCCGACATGCCGTCGCCAAACACCATGTTTCCGGCAAAAGAGGACACAACAGTGCCGTCGCTTCTGTCGTAAATTAGCACCACGCTTCATGCACCATTTAAGCAGTCAGCCCGTTGCAACGCCGATTCTCGTTGGCTCGACAAAAAACGTGTTGTCGGCCGCTCGGCTCAAATTGAAGGTTTGTACCGCTCTTGACTGAAGACTATACGCGGCCAGCACCGCCCCTTCAAGGTCGAATTCGAAAAGAACATCGCCATAGACGGAAACGGCAAAAATCCTGTCCTCGCCCATCCACATCAGCGCCTTTATGTCGGACGGCAGCGAAATGGAGCCTCGCGACTCGAACGATCTGGTGAATATCTCGACGCTAGATCCGTTAGGTATGTACCAGCGATCAAGCCTTGGACGGACAACCCCAGAATGCTCGTCCTCGAATCCCGCCTCGACAACGTCGATGAAGCCGAACGAGGAATCGTATCTTGCGACATAGTAGCGACCATTCAGCAAATAGCTGATGTTCCAAATGCCGCTCATAACCCCCATGGACACGGGTTGCACGCCGATGTTCGAAATCGGAAATGTTTCAACGAGAGTGAAATTGGCGGCCAACGTCGCCACATACGGCGCAGAACCGTTCCAAACCAATACGAAGTACACACCACCTGACTCGACGATGTCGATCAAAACGTCGGAATCCTCGCCGATTTCCGTGTTGTATACATAAAGGCTAGGAGAAATCGTCCCGGACGCCGAAATGCCGAGCGCAAGCAGGTTGGTTTCTATGATCGTGTCTATCTGCCTGCGATCGTCTTCAGCATAGATCTCGGATCTGTCGACCGTTCTATACATCGTTCCCAAATAATCAAGGACCACTGCGTCGGAGCCGCGGTTGAGCATGTCTACTCCAATCCTGAAAAAGGGCTTCAGCCCCAAGGTGATCGTAAATTTGTCTGAAATAGGCTGGGTCTGAACGAAAACCACCTTGCCCGTCTTCGGGTCCGCCTCATACTGATCCTGAGGAACCAGAGACCCGTCCGGCGATTCATCCGAAATCCTGTATACAGCCACATCGTAGGATCCATTCCATCCGCCATAGGCCGCCACATATTCGGAAAACGTATTGCGGATCAGCGTTTCGTTGACTCGGCTAAGCACAATGCCGCCCGTGCCCGCATCCATCAGGGGCTGGTCAACGGAATAATAGTCGTCGAATTCGACAGATCTGCTATGAGTGATTCCATATTTCACGGTCGAAGTGTCTGGCACCGTGCCTTGATGAGCAAACAAGATCTCGCCGACATAGCCGTCCTTTCCTTCTTCTATGCCGAACGGCTGGAAAAGCAGGGTGTAGCCACGCGGCTCATAAAATTCGTAAGTGACTCCGTAAAATTCGGGAGATTCGAAAGTTTCGTAATTGCCGCGAAACGCGATCTCGTACTGCATATAGCGCCCCAAGGATGCTGACGAAAAAACATCAAAAGTCGTGCCCGCCCCAAGCTCTATCCATTGCCCATAAGTGACATTGTCGTCACTGAACCTTATTTTGAACGCTAAGCTGGTGCCGTCAGGGACGTCCGTAGAAAACCGGAGACCGCGCATGTACTTTGTCGCTTCGAGATCAATAACGTTGCCGTACGTGCCAGCGTTTATGTCGAAGTTTTCCGAAGCAAGAATCGCGTCGGCGGCGTCATCGGCCGTTTCGTCCGCCGAATCGGTTATTTCCGCAATCTTAAAGGCGCTGCCGCCCGCATCAAGGGCGAACTTCTGAGCGATCAGGTCGTCGTAGTTGTCGGTCTCTGACAGTTTCATGACAAAGATTTCGACACCCCGTTCGCGATCGACGGAATTCATCTGGGCTACCGCCTGACTGAAAGACAGTTGCGACATGCTCTCCCCACAATCCGAAAGCAACACCGCTATTTTTTTTGCGTCGCCGATTTGGTCGCGCCACATAATCATTCTCTTGGCGGCGGTAGATATCGCGTCGTTCATCTGACTTGCTCCCAGCTCGAAAAACGACGCGACAATTCCGTCGATTGTCAGCTCGTCGCTGGTGGGATTGCGAATAGAGGAGGGCGTGAGCACGTCGGGAAACCATTTCAGCCTTGACGCTATCGCGACCTTTTTCTCGGCCGAAACCTCGTCGGGAAATTCGGTAAGATGGGCGCCGATATTCAGAACGGAATAAGTCTTGGCTTCGTCCTCGTCACGACCCACAACCGGAATGTCATCTCCTTCATCCTTTTCCTTGTCGTCGTCGTTGAATTCGTAGAACGCGAAATCCGTGAAAACGCGCGTGCCGTCGGGCATCGGAATCGTACTGCCATCTTCCAGCTGTATGGATCCCTTGTAAAGCACGGTATATCCGCGGCCGGACCCCGACGATCTGGTACTAAAGCCGTCAACGACCTGCCCGTTAACATACTCCTTGCCAACCGGTATGATTTCCAGCAAATAGCCAGAGGTCGTCTCGGAAGCGGCATCGTCCGGAGTGAAAAAGGCGTAATTGTCCAGCGTGCGGTCCACCCTGGTGCCATCTGTCAACAACTTTCCGTTGTCGTACGTCACCTCGGCCTTAACTGCGATTTTCGCCGTTTTGTCCGTAATGGGACCGGCTCCGACAATGGCGACTGAGCGAAGAGAATGGCCATGGTCGAAAGTGTTGCCTTCCGCATCCAAAACCACCTCTTCGGAAACGACTTGGGTCGCACCAACATCGATCTTGTGTACATGGTCGGACATCGACTTGCCTTTCTCATAGGTAATCGTCTTGGTGGTAACTCCCGTGCCGTTCTCGCTCAGGCTCACTTCGTGATAATGACTGTTGTCCGCCGTAGTTCTGACATGAGTCACGGTCGCAGTCGGCGAGTCCAGCGGAAAAACGGAAGGGTCTTCAAGGGGCGTGAACTGAGGGGAGCCGTCTTCGCCAAACTCTACGCTTCCAGCCTCAAAGCTGACCTGCGGCAACGGATTCGAAGGCACGCCCACAATAAAGGCGTCGCGCCAACTGATTTCGGCGACGACCCTGTATTTCGCCTCTCCGTTCCTTTTAGCGGGAGCGGAATAGGTGTCGTATTCAGAAGTTTTCGGCGATTCTCCGAGAGGGGGCTTGCGCCATGCGGCCTCCTGATATTCGGCCAAGTCCTGCGGCTCAACCGTCATGGTGATGCCCAGAGGTTCGTAGGGCTTGATCCGCGGTTTCGGTATTTTCGGCTGTCCGCTGGGAGTGGACGGAAACGAAACGGTGTCGCTCTTGATGCCGATGCCAACAACGCCGTATTTTCTCGACCTCGTAAACAGACTGATTTCCCGGCATTCGGGCGAATTGCAAGGATCTGGATCCTCAGGATTGGGTTCGCGTTTCGGCGGACGGCCGATGAACTGATTCAGGCTCATTCTGTTGCTGACCCAACCGACGGGCACGTCGACGTCTCGCTCAAACGGACCCTCGACGGGCGGCTCCTCCGACCACCTAGCCAGTCTAATGGCAGGAGTGGCGCCACTGTAGACAACGCCCATCCTGTCCTCGAGAAGGTCTGGAGCCACCTTTTCGATAAACGGAAACGCCCTGAAAGAGGACGCCGGAAGATCGCCGTTTATAGTGACGTAGTCATAGCCATCAGCCCAAAGATGTTCATCTGTCCACTTCGAGCTTGGATTCGTGTTTTCGCCGGCAGCGTAGAAATAGAAGTTGCCAGGAGGAGCCTCGTCGCTCTGCCACTCGACTTCGCCATCCTTTTCCGAATAGTATCCGCGGAAAGAGGTCATGGCGGTAATTGTCTCAGGAACGCCACCCTCTTCCTGTTCCCTGTAGTCGGCGACTGTAACAGGGGCGGGAATCGGCTCATGCGGCCCGAGAATAACACCGTCGGCAATGCCGTCGACGGTCTGGCTGACCGAAGGAGACATTGGCGTGCCGCCCGACTTAAAGTTCACGATGGTGCCGTCGTCGACGGGATAGAGTTCCTTCCATGTGACGTAGGCGCCTATATTGGACGTGGTTTCGCCGTCAGCTACCTTGGAACCCATCCCGAGCATCTTGACGACAACCGGGTTCTTGTAATAGATGTTCTGGACGTTGACGACCTTTTTTGTCTCTCCGTCGAAAGAATAGGAAGCGTGCACCTCCAACAGTGAGACCCTGTCAATCTTCGGGAACGTAAAGGAGGCGATGCCGTTAAGAACCTCCAGCTCAAACTGGCTGGGCAGGCCGTCGCCGAGAATGTCGTCAGCAAGAACCTTGTCTTCCAAGGACGCGGTATACTCGTCGCCGGTTTCGGTAGTGCTGAACTCATTTTCGCCGCCAGCAAGGGAATGCTCTTCGCCGCAACCGTTGAGCGGGGAGAGATCGTCGTCGGCAGCCATCCGCGTACTCGTCGTCCGCCTAGCGTCATATATAGACACCGACAACGTGCCGTTGGCGGGGAAATCCTTGTCCGTAATCTCATAGGAGATCGTGACAAGATCTTCGTCCGTGGCATAGGCGCCAGTAACTTCTCGGTCAATATAGGTCGTGCCCTCTCCTTCGTTGTTTATCGGACATTGCCGATAAAAGACGGTGCGGTTCACGCTGTTGGTGATGAATATGGGAGCGGCAAAACTCACGTCGAAATTCTGAAGCAAAATGTACGCAAGCACTTCGCCCGCCGCATCAAATAGGGTCATGACCGGATTGATGGCGTAGGTCTTCGCCAAATACGTTCTCGGATTGTTCTCGCCAATCTCGGTTTCTACAAGCTCCGTTGCGAACGATCGCATGTTCGTATCGGCAAAGCCATTGCTAACATAGGTTTTATGATTGATGACGAACTCCTGTTCCCCCTCGAAATAGACAGTCTCCTCCTCTTCTTCCTCTTCCTTTTCAACATCCGTATCCGTATCGTCCTCGCCGTCCTTTAGCTCTCCGTATTCCAACTCCTGCAACGCACGGAGCCTGACCTCGTCGCGATCGGACAAGGCAAACAGCGACTTGGCCAGCGCTTCCTGCACAACCGGGGCAGTGAATTCGTCCTCCGTTACCGGCCCCAGTCGGACAGCCGCATAGCCGTCTTTCATCACGACTTCGATGGAGTTGCGACGCACGCGCGTCCAGTCGTGGTTGTAATCGTCGGGTTCGGCTTCCGGATCTGCCCGCGGCGGATCGAGAACGTCATAGTATTCATCGGGCAGCGGCTCGCCTAGATACACGGGAGTGATGTCCACGAGAGTGGCGACCACATTGTATCGGTTCACGAGATTGACGTCGAGGTCCGCGTCGGTCTCGGTGGACGGGACCAGCAGCCTGGCGTTCTTCGCCAAGAGATAGTCGGACGGCAGCTCGTCGGCAATGGTGATCGTCCCGGCGTCCTCGTCAACCTCGGACACCACGCTGGTCAGATAGGTCTTTTCACCGCTTTCGGCGAACCCCTCGGGATTGCGATCGTCGTCGATCAGATCCAGCGTGTCCTCCCTGCTGATCTTGGCAGCGTCTTCCTCGTCGAGATAGAGTTTCGTCGTTCCGGCCAGAGCGTCGCGCACCAACAGAAACTCGTCCTGCTTCTCTTCTTCCTCCTCCTCGATAACCTCCAATGGCTCCTTGTCGACATACCACTCTACGAGCGTTCCGTCAGGAAGCGGCTCCTCGTTGGCGTCGACGGCATCCACTTCAAACGTGGCAGTTTCATCAAGGAAATAGAGACTGACAAGTTCCCATTCGGACAGAGGCGTAAAATCCCATTCGATATGGGCGCCGTTCAAGCACTGCACGTAAAACGTGACATTGCCCTTTTGGGCGGCATCCAGAAAGAAAAATTCAAACCCTTCCGTCTGCCCCCAGTCTTCATCGGCGGACTGCGGGGCGTGAAGCTCGACGAAGCCGCCTTCCGAAACCGAGAAAGGCTGCGGCACCGCCGTGCCGATTTGCAGCGTGTTGCTGGTCTCGTCGACCGAGGCAAGCCGCGGACCGGGCGTCCACGCAGAAATGTCGGCCACGCTGACAAACTGTCCGTTGGAAAAGACAGATGCGTCGGAGACGTCGAGGGTGTCGTCGCCCGCGGAAACGTCGGAAGCCAGGGCGGTCCTCGCCATTGAATCCGCATTGCCATAAAAATACCTGACGCCATCTTTGCCGGAATCGGAAACCTGAATATTGAGCGTCGTTTCGTCGTTCGGACCATTGCTGTCAAGCGACAGCGACGGGCTTCCCGACGTCCAGATGTCATGCCACTGCTGTCCTACAACCCGAAACCTCACGTCTTCCCAACCGAGATCGAATCCGTAGTTGACATAGGTTGTGCCCGCCTTCAGGTTCTTGAAGCCATAGGCCGCAACCCCCGACGCCATATGGCTGCGGACGTCAGCCGCCTCCAACAAGTTGCCGTCGGCATCATATCCCGTGATCCTCGAAACGCTGTCCACGTCGACAAAGACGCCCCTTACTCTCTGATTTATGTTCGCCCCCAAAACCTCCAGCAAGCGACCGCCGAACTGGACGAAATCGAATGTGACGGGATTCGGATAGCTGCCTTGCAACCTGGCAATCACCTCTCTGGCAATCCGCTGTCTAAGTCCGAAGCGGTCATTCCAGCCCGCGCTGCCTGACGAATCCACGATAAACGACACATGAAGGGGAACGGATTGAAGCCGAACATAGGGAATGAGCGTCGGATCGCCGCTGTAGTACGGAATTTCCCGCTCCAGCAAGACTGTATTGTCAAATTCGCCCTCCGCCAGCTCGGCCTTCGTGTCTTGCACGCCAAATGCCTCGCTGGCCCCGGGAGTAACGAGCTGATGCGTGATCTTCGACGGATCATCATTTATGATGCGCTGGTAGGCGTCAAACGCGGAAGAGATCCTGATCGTCCTTAGGGCATTTTCCTGAATTTCCCAAGTTGTTCCGTCGCTGCTGACCCTGGCATCCGAATAGGCGTCTCCAACGTTGTAGGCCCAACTGACGTAATTGTTCTCGTCTCCGCCCTCCTGCCACATGACGAAGCAAAGACCGGTGTCGGGAGTTTCGCGTTCCGCTATGCCAAACTCGAATTCGTACCATCCGTCCGCGCCGAGATCCGAAGACGCAAGAGTCGCCGACCCCAATACTGCCGACTGCGGAATGCCGTCAGCGTCGCTCTCCCTAACCTGCACGTGGACGGTAAAGGCGGCCTGGGGATCGGAAATCAAACTGCCAAGATAAATCAGGACGGAACCCACCGAAATCTCTTCCTGCACAAACAACACGCGTTGCGAAAGGCGGTTTTCGATCGCAGGCGACGTCAGAGCGGTGTTGCTCGTCTCGACGAATTTCGTGGCGCCCCATGCCGACACCTGAAATGTGCCATCAAGCGGACTCTGTGCCATTTTTCCTCACCTATCCGCCTGGCGCATCAAGCGGCCTGACGGCTGTACTAAATCTTGGCGACTTGTATGCAAAATACCCCGCCGACGTTCCGAAGACAATGTCTTCGCCGGCAAAAAAGATTCCCGTCACGGTCTTCGGCGACGGAACGAACTCCAGTGCCTGCGAAAGATCGAAGTCGACCTCCCAAGTCTCTCCGTTATCCTCTGTGGAATAGACGACCGGGCCGGAACCGACGGCATAGACGGTGCCCTCGACGCTTCTGATGTCCACGACCTCGGCAATGAGCGGAGCGAGATAGTGCCCATGCGACAGGGAGCCGCCGAGAGTCGTACGCGTCTCGTCCCTGTATATGGAGAATTCGCTGGCCCTGATCGAATGGCGGTGCCCGTCTTCGGTGTTCGGCCTGCGAAATATCGCATATGCCTCGTTGGCTGTCAGATAGTCGTTCGACAAGGGTTCCGTCAGCGTGACGGTGGTCCCCGTTGCTGTATTTACCGCATACTGCTCGAAAAGCCCTCTGTCGTCATAAAGATCTACGAAATCCCCTGGCGCGACGGCTGAGGCGTCGGCAACCTGAATCGAACTGGAGCCTTGTAGCCCGTCGGCAGATAGATCTTGGCTGGAAATCGCCACTATGCCGTATGTCAGGTCAATCTTGGCCGCGCGTTCGACGAGCAGGTCGAAAGGCAGAGGATTCGCTATCTCGATAGCTACGGGACCGGGCACCGACGCAATCTCGGTCTCGAATCGGATTCCGGTGTCGTCGGAAACTATCGCGCGCGTGCCGACGACGACTCCGGCCGAATTTTCGACCGCGAGTTCCGTGCCCCCGATAAAGGCGTCGGCGGAAAGCAACAGCCGGCCAACAACATAGTCGGACGTGAAATCTGTGCCGACGGTTCTTCCGTAGCCAAGCGTGGACATCACGACCCTGTAGCCGGCCCCGACCTTCTTCGGACTTTCCCCGTCGAAGTCGAACGTGTTTGGCGACCTGACGGCCGTAATCGACGAGGCGCCGTGGCTGGAGACCGTCAGCCGGTAAGAAAGCTCAGGCGCCGCGGGATCGTAGGCAACCAGTTCGTGTCCCTCGAAAAGATCGGGATTCGCTTGGACGAAAGAGTCCGAGAGATTCACCGCGTTCTCCAGCTCGAGCTCGACGGTCGTGGCCGTGACAGCTCCGAGGGAGGCTATGTCCGCCGTGATCGGACCCGTAACCATTTCCACGTCGTGGCGATGTCCCTCGGACACGCTGGCACTCTTGTCGTTGAAGGTCGGCAATGGCATGAACGGGATGCCTTGAAGATAGAAGTCCACTCCCTGAAGCAGGGTATTGTAGACCGAATACGTTGCCTCTTGCGACCCCCCTTCCTGACTGACGCCCTCGGCCAAGTACGTCTCCTCGAGCACGAGGCCGATCTCGTCGTTGCCGAGAACTCCGATTTCGCCGCCGACAGGAAGTGCGTCGTCCTGCCCGCGCACCAAGATGCTGTTCCCCCTGAGTTCGTTCTGAAGCCGCTGAGTATCGAACTGCACGGTGACGGGAACGGAGCCGTCGGAATTGGTGGCAAATACGACGGTCCCGGGAATGAGCTCCGCCAAGGGGTCGAGCCCCTCGGGCGCCTGCACCTCGGGCGAAAGGTCTATGTATTCCTCGGTGTTGGCCGTAATAGCGAAAACCGGAAGCTCGTCACGGGCCAAGCCAATGTCGAGGCCCTGCGGCTCGAGCAGCAGCGACCCGCCAGCAAGGTCTCCCTTTTTCACGACGCCGTCATACTCCACATAAAGCCTAGTGCCCTCTCCCACGACTTGAAACGTGTACCCCGCGGGCACGGCCTCTTCGGGATCGGTGACAGTGATGCTGACGGTACCGTCGGGACGGCTGCTTCCGTTCGACTTTATTTCCTGTTCGGCGATCGAAGCCGGGTAGAACCTGACGATCTGGCCTTTCAGCTCGTCGGCCCCCACCTTCCTGTCCAGTTCGGCGGTCATGACCAAGACTCCGGCGGCCGCAAACGAGCTTCCGACTGTCCCGGAAATGTTGACCGATTCGATCGTCGCCCTGTTACCGAGAGACACAATGCGGCCGTCACGGCGCCGGGCGGCCGAGAAAAATCCTCCTTGATCGGACAGGACCCCCCTAGAGGTTCCCAGCATAAGGCGCTTTTCGGAATCTTCGAAAACGGAGTTTATGACTGCGGGTCTCACGCTGAATGAGGTTCTAATCTCGTCCACTATGGATTCTCCGAAAACGGTAATCGTGCCTTCCGCATTGGTGACGACCCTGTAGGAAGCGTCGCCTATCACCAAGAACCTGCCAGCGAGGGCCCGCTGCGGAGGAGGATCCGCCCTGTAGTCGACGGAGAGCCGCACATTTAGGTCGTCAGTCACAGACATCGATTCAATCGTTCCCGCAACCGAGCCCGACGAATGAACGGAATTCCATTCCGCGCCGGTGCCAGTGGCGACGTAGACTCCCGCCAAGGAACCATCTGCTTTTTTTGCCGCAACGGCCATGCTACCGTTTTTCAACAGAGTATATCCCAACGGAATCATGTCTTGCAGCTGGCTTCCGCCAGGCCCGTAGAGAAAGCCGTCCAGCCATGTCAACCCCCTGTCATCGCTGAATGACAGGAATCCCTCTCCCGACGCTATGATGGTATTGACCAAGGCCTCGTTCTCGTTCACAACGCCGTCCCACTTGCCCCACCAGTAGTCGATGCCCGTCTCCTCGTCGACGAGCGTCGTCCAGCGAGGAGCTATTTTCGACGGAATTCCGCCAATGACTTGGGGGTCGAGCTGTGTCCAGCTGAGGAGTGTGTCGTCCGCGTTGACATACATACCTTTCTCCGTGGAGACATACACAATATCGGAACGGTGCTGAAGAACATCATAGCACCCGACGCTCCCGTCGACGTCAACACGGAACCAGTTTGCCTCCAGCGATGCGGAACAGTCGCTGACAAACAGTCCGACGTTGCTGGCCGCAAGACAGCAGCCTTCAAAATCCCCGAAACACTTGACGAACCTGTTAAGTGACGAAGATCTCCGGCGGTCGGCGGCTGTCTGATAGAGCGCAAGACTGGCCAAGTCGCTGGAGCGCCTGTCGATAAAGCGGTCGATGTTGTCCGGATCGCCAGGCGTGTCGTTGTAATCGAACATGGAGATGAAGCTGTTGGAATATTCAGAGTCGACAGCAGGCAGCGCGTACTTTGTCGCTATCGTCAAATGAACGAGGTTTGAAAGATAGACATCCGACATTCTCTTGCCAAGACCTATGTCCTCCATGTGGAGGGCATCTTCCAAATCGGCATGAGTATTCGTCCCGACATTGGTCAGCTTGCCCTCGTAAACCGTGATTCTGACGATATCGTCGGCCCCGAGAGCCGAAAGCAGGCGAACGGCGGTTCCGGTAGGCTCTGACGCCTCTTCTCCCTCTGCTGCCTCCGCCCCGATTATCGCAGCGGCCTCAACCGACACCTTGGACGGCTCCGTCAAATTCAATTTGTTGTTTCCGAGACTGACGCTTTCATATGAAAAGAAATAGGTCGGGTCAAGATCCTGATTTTCAGTCTTCGGAATGCTAATCGCGACTATCCCCGAATCAGGGAAGCTGTCTGCGCTGTAGACAGCTATTTCGGAATCGCCGACGGCGATGTTCGCGGCCAAGATCGACGACACTGAAAAGTCGATAACGCTGACGTTGTCCACAGCAACATGAACATCGCCAGTGCGGTCGATGCCCTTTCTTGTGGACTTCAGTATCCTGTCATTCAAATAAAGATCGTATTCCACGCCGTCCGACCAGCCGTCCTGTTCTGGATAATAGAAATCAAAGGAATCAATAACATCCACCTTGGTGCCCAACATGATCCTGCCGCGCATATCGAAGGAATTCGCAAGATTGTTGAGAATCCAGGAAAACTTCTTTTCAACGTCCGCTTCAAACACTGCAGGCACGGGTGCTCCGGCATCTTCGAATACGACCGTCAAGACAGTGCCGTCAAACGACCACAGGGCATTTGCGCCGCCGATCAGCAGGGCGTCTTGTCCAGCATTCCAGCACATCCCGTAGACGTTTTCCTCAAGTTCGGCAAAATCGCTCCAAGCACTGCCGTTTTCCGTGTAGACGAGTTTGCCTTCGACCGCCACGTAGAATTTGCCGAAAGCCGCCGCAACCGCACCAAATTCCGAATGCTCTATTGGTACGGCCGCCCATCTGGACCATGTATCGCCGCTATCGAGGCTTCGATATACGGCGCCGCTCCTCGAAACGGCGTAGAACGTCCTTGCGATCTCATGGGAATGTCCCATGGCGACTCCCACGACGCCTTCGCTAACGGCATGTACGTGTCCTGCCGCCTCCGACGTCTCGCCAAATCCCGACTGTCCGACATAAACCGCGTGTGAGTGGCCGAGAACAGAATCCGTGACATCGAGAGTCGGATCGAATAAGACGTGCAACATGTCGCTAGCCGCAAGATCGCTGACAAACCAGCTGTCCCCATAGTCGTCGGTAACGCAGACCGCCGTGCGAAGAGCCACTAGAAACCTGTCTCCGAATCCGAAGGAAACGGATCTGGCCTCTGCGTCAAAATAGGGAGAGGGAACGTGCCTGAAACCCTGTCCGCCCGACCTAGTGGAAACCTTGAAGCCCCCGGAAGTGCCGACAGCCACGACTCCTGAATAATTTTTTTCCAAATCATAGACATATCCTGTGACGGCCGCGTCGTCCAACAGCTTCCATTCCCGGTCCACGGACACGGAAGTGGTCAGCCGCTGTCCCGAAGCCGCATAGTAGCGATCGATTACGTTGCCGTCATAACCGGAAGGAGCGCTCTGCTCGGCAAGAAGTCTCTTGACGGTAGTCTTGTGAAAGTCGTTCCTTACCAGAAACAGCCGCGGCAGATCCGCCGCCTCTTCCTCGCCCTCAGCCGCCTCTTCCTCTTCCTGCTCGATCTCGAACACGATTTCCTCGTCAGGCCTGATCTCGCCCTCGAAGCGGGTCGTCTGATAGCCGTAGTCGGTCAGCCTGTACTGCTCGACCCAGAAAAGCCAGATCTTGTCGAAGCCGCCGTCGGCGTCCTCGTTCTTGTTGCCGGTGAAGCCATAGTTGTCGCCTATTCCCGCGACCTGATTCTCGGCTCGTTCTATCTGGGCGTCGTACGTGCCGTCGATCACCACCGAGATGCCCGACTTGGCTTGATAAATCGCCGCAGCCTGTACAATGCGGGTCCCGATGTCGCCGGTGTCAGTAACCACCGGCACTCCGTTGACGACCCAATAATACGATCCGCCAGCGGGCTTTCTGTAGACTCCGTCGGAAGTTCCCAAGAGATAGGTGCCGTGCCCGTCGTCAATAGCGGAATAAACGATTTTGGCATTGCCGAGAACATCGGAACGCTCGATTTCGAACAGGCGCCCGTCCGCGGACTTAGCCCGCTGACTGCGAGGCTCAGACAACTCCAGAAACCGACCGAGATGGTCGAGAAGGGGGATCCTCTCGGGCTCGAACGTCCCCGACGCGATTTTGGATGCCGGAATGTACAGTATATTGTCCTGAGGCAACTTTCCTTTGACCTCGGCATTAGTCAAAATCTCTATCTTCACCTCGTCTATGTGCGCTTCTTGGAGCAGGGTCACCGCGACGTCGCTGGCTGCGGGATCCACAAAGGTGAAGACGTTGCCCTCTTCAGAAAGCCTAGCCTCGCCGACAAGGGCCTGATTCTTGAGCGGTTCGATCGGCGTGGCAGGATCGGGCAGGATGATGTTGGTCTCTTCCGGATTGGCCGAACCGTACGCCAGGGCCGCCCTGAGCATGAATCTGTAGAGGCTCTTTTCGACCGACTGGAACTCGAAATCGCCATGAGTTATTCCATAGGTTCTGAACTTGACCGTGACATCGCCGCTGAACGTGACGGTCTTGGCGTCGGCATCGACAGTAGCCAAAGAACCGTCGTAGGGCTCGTCGTTGATGTATATCTGATATGTGCTCGAGGCGTCCCAGCCGTCGTCGCGGACCTCAGGCAGATTGAGCGCATGAGTGTGCGACGCGACAGTTCCCTCGGCCCCCTTGACGTCACCCACGGAAAATTCCGAGATGTCGTGAAAATGATATCCCCCCTCGCCAAACACCGATATCGTGATGCCGTCGCCGTCAGAATCGATCCAATAGGTGTGCTCGTGCTCCTCGGCCTTCGAAGTGTGCTCGCTGTTCTGAGCCACATACTCGACTTTGGCATCGGAATTTCCCGACACGAACATTTCCCTGACATCGGTCTGCAGGCGTATAGCGGGCGGATCGAACGGACCGGCGCCGCCGTGCTTGTGCGCGTCTATGACTGCAGATCCGTACTGCCGAATGGCCTTTTCCATATTTTCCAGACTGTCGACGCCCGAGGTGTCAATTTCGACTATGGCACCATCCCTGGCAGAAACGACCCCAAGAAACACCCGATTAGATGAGGAGGCGGCGGCCTCGCTGGACGCATAGGCAAAAGCGACGGCCGTCTTAGCCGGATCCTGATCCGCAAAGGTCTCAGGAACGAAATCAACGTTGTCAGGCTCGTAATAAGGGGTCGTAAGCACATAGTTCGAGTTCCTGAAGGCGTAGAGATACACATCGGAATCGTCCGGGACGAACAGGGCCTGCCTGTACCACACCCGGTCGTAGACCTGGCCCGTCAAGGGATCGGTGTAGTAGTCCCTGGTCATCACGACGTCGGTCGGGAGGACGTCTTCGGTCTTCTTGACCGTCCAGCCGCTTTCGGAGTAGAACCCGTTGATGAACCCGCTCCCCAGCGTCAGGTAGACCGACAGGTCGGAGGCTTGCACGGGAGCCCACCCCGAAATGACGCCGACGCCCACGATTCCGAGATAGGATTCGAGATTCCTGTCTAGGGTCACGAAGCGGCGTCTGTCGGCTTCGGCGCTATAGATGTGTCCGTCGCCGAAATATGCCAGGCGGTAATGGCTGGTGAAAAAGGAGTCGAACGCCATGAAAGCACCAGATTTCGGAGTTCAGGGTCTCTTGACATTATACATCGGAAGCAGCCGGAGAACCTGCCATAACTACCAGCCCTGGCCCTGCTCCCAAGCGTAAAGCACGCCGCCCCCGCTCAGATGGGTGCCGAAATACTTTGAGTTCAGCCGGAAGTCGCCCGCTGTCGGGATTGAGTCTGCCGTGACCGAAGGCGGATCATAGCTGATGCCATACCAATATTTTGAATTGTTCAGGCTGTAGCCAAGAGTGGGAGCGAACCCAGTTCCGAAGGTCCCGTGCCAATAGCCCACGAACAGATGTCTCTTCGGATTTGTATTCCGACTCATGGTCAGGTTCGGATAACCATTGTACGGCACGGACCCGGTATGTTTCCAGAGTTGAACTTTGAATAAAAGAATCTCTATTCAGTCCTTTTTGACCTGCGGGGACTCTAGGCTCCCGCCTGAACCGAGTCGTTTCACGTTCAGCGCTCCGACGAAGTCGGCATCGGCTGCGTGGCCACAGCCGATACACTTGAACGATTCTCCATTCCGGTTCCCGGTGTCGCGGCATCCACATTGCGGACAGGCGCGCGACGTGTACGCGGGCGCGACGGTGACGAGGAGAACACGGTTCTCCTCGCACCTCTGCGCGACCCGCGCCTTGACGCGGCGCGCCGTCCATGGCGCGACGGATCGTCTGAAATCTCTGCTTCTCTTCTTGTTCTTTCCCGTCTTGATCCCCTTGAGATCCTCCATTGCCAGGACATCGAAACTTCCCCATGGAAGCGAATTCACCGTTTCGTCGATGAACTGGTCGCGGCACGCCATGGCGCGCCGCCTCGCCTTGGTTCCCGGACGGTGCCGGTTCACTTCGGCAAGAACGTCTTTGCAGTCGGCGCCGTATACGGAGCCGTCGGAGTCGGCAATCAGCTTGTTGATGCCGAGGTCGATGCCGAGGACCCTCGACGGGTCGGCGTCCGCAACGGACGTCTCCGTCCCCGGATCCGGCATCTCGACCCATACGATCGCTGAATCGTTTCTGAGCTCGCATCCTTGGACCAGCCGGGCATCCGGCTCGTCCAGCCACCTGTTGACAACCGCCGTCCGGCGCGTCGGCAGGACGGCGCGCCGTCCCTTCTTCAGGGTCGAGACCTTCAGGACGAGGTCGAAGCTCTTGCGCCCGGGCTCGACGCCGACGAACTTGGCGTCGAGCACGGGCCAGCCGGTGAAAACCGGTCTGGCGCACTTCTTTTTCAGGGCTTTTGCAGACTTCTTGGTGGCAAAGATCAGTTCCAGCGCCTGTTTCAGGCACTGGGACTTGTATCTCTGGGAAAGATGCAGGTTGGGAAGCTTCTCGAGAGTCGCCTTGTTTAGCCCGATGTCGGGCTGGTTCCAGAGACGGCGGACGAACAAGTTCACCGCCGCTCGGTATTCTTGGATCAGGGCGCGGATGCGCCGCCGCTTCGCGGCTGTCGAAAACTTCAGGGTGACTCTGCAGGCTCGTCTCATGTCGAACTCCTTCGGAGTTCGGATTGGCGATTCCTGCTTTCCAGACAAAAAACATGAAATGTCAGAAAACCACATGAAATCTGCAACATGTTGCAAGACTTCTGGACGCCGGAATCGCTAGGCAGATTCCAAGTATTGCCGCACCACATGATGTTGCCGCTGGTACCCATCACCGTCAATAGAACCTCGGGATCGGGATCGCAGGGGTTGGCCCCGCCGCCGGCGGCGGACTCGCTAGGTCAACTACCCCGCCCTACCGGCGGCCTTGCCGCCTTTAGAGGACGGGGCTTGTGACTGTCCGCGGCGACCGCATGAGCGGTCGCCCGATGTCACGTTCGGCTGGCTGACGGCAGCCCTGCCGCGATCAGCGATGATCGCGGCAGCAACCGAGTCTGCGGGACCAGAGAATCCGCAGGACTGGCAAACAAAAGAGTCCCGAGAGGGACGATTGGATTTCGAAACATGACTGCAACAAGGACATGTACGACTGGAGTTGCGGGGATCGACTGCGATCACCGCAACTCCTCGAAGCTTCGCCTTGTATTCGATAAAGAACCAGAGCTGGGCGAATGCCCAGCTCGAATGTTTCGCCCTCTGCTGCCTGCTAACCGTCGTTCGGCGGCGGATGCCGCCGAGCTCCTCAATGGCGATTGCCCTTTGAGTGCCTTCGGCAGACGAAACGATCTGTTTCGAAATGCAGTGGTTGACGTCGCGGGCGAAGCGCTGTTCACGCTTCGACCGCTTCCTCAAAAGCCTTTTTGCGGATCTGGTTCCGATCTTCTGGAGCTTCTTCCGCATCTTGCGGAAGCGGCTTCTGGCGGT